>Ga0272441_10002386_pt1 | contig 37947 bp, 36 predicted proteins | sample SSMProp6N_FD_193582 | JGI IMG/M metagenome (GOLD analysis project Ga0272441, IMG submission 193582) | Marine sediment archaeal communities from Little Sippewissett salt marsh, Falmouth, MA, United States - SSM-Prop-6N | ecosystem: Environmental > Aquatic > Marine > Wetlands > Sediment ... | reverse complement strand
TCAGTGAAGCTCCCACATTCGATTCGAAGTTATGCAATACGATTGGAGTTCCAACGGTTTACTTTGACGGCAGGAATGATGCAGTCCTGCCTGAAAAAGATCTTAACGGCGGTCCTTATATTGAGTATCTCGAATCATTCGGGGCTTATGCCGATCTGCCCTTTGAGTGGATTGCGGCTAAAATATCCCAGACGCTCGGCCCGGATAAACGTCCCTGGCGCAGCAAGGCAGATATGCCATCGCTTTAGAGATATCAGTAATTTTTCTGCCTAGCCCTGACATGATGAGATCAGCTTGCTGTCAAAATATACTTGACTTTCTTCAAGCAGGAGTTACTATTTTTATTACCCCTTTTGTTTTTTTGTATAATGGATCCTCGAAAGATACGTTGGTTGGGAGGGTAAAATTGCGTATATATTTTATAGTCATATTATGTATTTTCTCTTGGTTGAGTTACGGTTATGGTGCGAATACCGTTGAAGGACACTGTAACATCAACACAGCAGATGTAACTAATCTGTGCCTGGTGCCGGGGATTGAGAACGATACTGCTTATAATATTGTTTTCTTCAGAAATTCTAATGGCCCGTTTACTTCCCTGAATGACCTGTTAATGGTGGAAGGAATGGATTGTGTTATCCTCGAAAAATCAGGGGCGTATCTAATACTTGAAGGAAAAACAACCCTTCACAATAACCAGTAGCAGATATCCTATCAATTTCACGCCTTTTTTTACCGCAATAGCCTCTAGCAGGCAAACACAATAATAACTATCTGATGTTAATGCTTTTTCATAAAACCACCGCTATCATACCGGAGAGAAAATATCTGTACGATCATTATTTAAGATAACGATCGCTGATAAAAATAAAATCAAATTTGTACACTACTGAAAAATAATTGGGCAATAGCTCTTGACTTATGAAAATCATTCTCTATTTTTAGCGATAAAGAAATATTGTTTAAAAAGTAAATTAATTTTTTAAAAAGGGGGATTGAAAATGAAGAAGATTTTGATGGTTTCACTTGGTTTGTTGTTTTTCACTATGGCCTTTGTTGGTTTCTCATATGCCGGCCTTGTTGAATTAGATGCTCCTGAGCAAACCGTACTGGAAGGCAAGCTGAATATTAACACTGCAGATATCGATGAACTTACCATGCTACCTGGAATCGGCGTCGTGACCGCAGGAAGGATTATCGAATATCGGAAAGAAAAGGGCAATTTCAAGTCTATCGATGAAATCATAAATGTAAAGGGTATCGGCGAGAAAAAATTAAAAATGATACAAGGTCACCTTGCGATTGAGGGTGAATCGACACTTACCATGCAGTGCCGTACCTTACGCCAGGTAACAACAACAAAATAACAAAAATAAATTTATTTCGGATGGCATGTTACTATGCCATCCGAAAAATTTACGGCTTGAACTGAGAAACTTTTTGTAACTCCTTGAATAACCTTTCTTCTTCAGAACTCAGTTTTTTCGGTACAACAATCTTGATTTGTGCGTAGAGATCTCCATTATGAGCCAACCCCTTACCTTTCACTCTCAGGCGTTGGCCGGAAGATACTCCCGCTGGGATTTTCAGATTCAACATCCCGTCCAAAGTCTTGATCTTAACAGTTTTGCCCAAGGCTGCATCCCAGGGGGGTATTGGCACTTCAATAATAATATTTGACCCTTCCAGTTTATAGCGATCATCAGAAGCGATTCTGATTTTGAGATATAGATCACCGGCTCCTCCAGGACCTATATTGCCCTGATTTGCAAGCCTTATTTTCATTCCATCATGCGCTCCTGCCGGAATTTTCACATTCAATCGTTTGACACCATTCGGGCCCTTAAGTGCAATCTCCCTGGTGGCACCTTTGTGTGCATCATGCAAGGTAATGGAAATCTCACTCTCCATGTTTTGCCCCCTGGATGCAGAGGCTCCATACGACCCCGGTGAGCCCCTCATGCCCATGTCTCCCGGGGAAGCATTTCTGTAGGAAGCCTGTTGTCCCAAACCAATATCTCCGAATATTGTCTCGAAAAAGTCTGAAAATCCTCCACCACCCTGTCTCGTCCCGCCTCCGAAATCAAAGGTAAATGTTCGTCCTCCAGCGCGGCCTTGTTTTCCGAAAGGACCGCCGCCGAAAATATGCTCAAAGCCCGGTGGAGGAGTAAAATTCTGGCCTTGCTGCCAGTTACTGCCAAGGGCATCATACCGGGACCTCTTCTCCGGATCGTTCAAAACCTCATTCGCCTCGTTTATCTCTTTAAAACGTGTTTCTGCCTTGGGATCGTCCTTGCAGGTATCCGGGTGACATTGCCTGGCAAGCTTGCGATATGCCTTTTTTATTTCTGCCTGGCTCGCGTCCCTGTCTACACCGAGGATTTTATAATAATCCTTGTATTCCACGCGTAATAACTCCTTATTGAAACAATTCTAATTCATTAGGTAGTGTTGCTGTCTCGAAAAATCAATAGACAGTACCCCTGGTAAGTTTGAATTGTTAAAATCTGCCATCCAGTTGAGCCATAATCGCTGCAGGTATCTGAGCAAGATCATCGTTCAGATATCCGGTTCGTGCTAAAGCTTTCAAGGCTTCGTCACAATAGGATTGTGACACACTTTTGCTCTTTGTAAGAATATCTGCGCTCATATATGGAATGATGAATTTCTGCCGTTGAAGAGGCTTGGATATTTCGGAAATATGTTGCAATAAATCAGGCTGCTGCTGAAAAAGAAAAATAAGCGGTAATGTCGATTTCCCTTCAGCGATATCATTGAATGCATCCTTGGTGTCCCTCTTCCCGGGGGCAAAATTGATGATATCATCAACTATCTGAAAACCCATGCCGATACACCTGCCGAAGGTTATCAAGTCATCAAGTATCTTCCCGGAAATACCGGCTACAATACCGGGAGCCTGGGCACAAAACTCAAAAAGTGTGGCGGTCTTTAAGTAAATAATGTCCAGATACACATCAATATTATCGTGGAAGTGACCAGCATGTTCCAGCTCTTTCAACTCTCCTTCGGCCATCTTTTTGATAGTGGTGATCATGGTGGTGACAACCTCGAGCTTACCCATCTGACAGGTTATTTCCAGGGCCGAAGAAGAAAGAAAATCACCTGCCAACAAGGCTGATTTATCACCGAAAGCTTGATTTGCAGTGGGTTTTGAGCGTCTGACAATAGTGCCGTCTACCACATCATCATGGAGAAGGCTGGCAGTATGGAGCAATTCAACGGTATACGCAAGTGGCAGGATATCTTTTTGAGCCAGCCCGATGGATGAACCGATCAGCAATATCAGTCTCGGCCTCAGGCGTTTGCCACCCGAATTCAGAATATATTCGGCTATCTTGCTGGTTAAGGGGGTTGAACTCCTGGTCATCTGGCGAAGTTCACGCTCGAATTCTGGATTCATTTGCAGACCTATAGCAAACCACAAGCGCAATATCAATGGAAAGATCTAAGAAGAGAAACCCCAACAATTATCAAAATAACCTTTTGAATTAAAATCAGAATTTATCAAGCAGGCAAAACTGGCATTTCTTTAAATCGTCATGCACGTCAGATTAGCTCTCACAATGGGGCTTTTTGATCCTATCAAGAATGGATGTGGTAGAATAACCCTCTTCAAACTCAAGGGAAACTACCTGCCCGCCATCAGCCATAACAACATCGCCTCCAACGATTTCGTCGATCTTCCAGTCTCCTCCTTTTACCAGAACATGAGGTCGCAGAAGTTTAATGAGTTCAAGCGGGGTGTCCTGTTCAAAAACAGTAACCATGTCCACACAAGACAAGGCGGAAAGTACACATGCTCTTGATTTCTGGTTATTTACCGGCCGGTCTAGACCTTTGAGTCTCCTGACAGATGCATCCGAATTAAGCCCGACCACCAAACAATCACCGCAGGCTCTGGCTTTCTTTAAATATGAGACATGCCCGGCATGCAAAATATCAAAACACCCATTAGTAAAAACAACCCGCATGCCTCGTTTTTTCATACTTTCAATCTTGCCGGCTAAGTCTGTGCTATCAAATATTTTTGGTATTTCTAAAAATTCGTCGGGAAGCTTCTTGCCAGCGAGCCTGGCCGTGTAATCCGCCAGACAAAGATATGATGTGAGCAGATCCGGAAATCGCTCACGCAACAATGCCAGATGGGCTCTGAGCGTATCCCAGTCACCGCGCTGTACCGGACCGGTCAGGGCGGCACTGCCGAATTCTTCGATGTTTGTCAATGTCCCTCTGACTAAAGGCATTAGATGTTCTCTTCCCAAACCGGTCTCTGTCATCAATTCGGTTGCCTGGGACAAAAGTGCTACCAGGAAGTTCGAGGCAACTACCGCAGCAGTATGATAGACTACTTTGTCTTCGGGAGTGATTGTTCCCAGTGTTGAACCGATCGATGTAACAAGTTCCCGGGCAACAGATTCAGCTTTTGTGGTACCTTCTACGGTAAAAAAACTCTGTTTCAATTCCTGGCACGCTTTCGAAATATCCATAATTGACTGTAATGGATGAAGACTCGCAATCTCTCCACCCCAATTTTCAAGCGGTGAAAGTATTTTGGCTGAGTGCAAGCCGCTCAGATGAAAGAAAACAATTCCCCTGCATTGAAATTGCCAAGTTTGAGCGATCTGAGCCGCAACATCCGCGATACTTCTATCCGGAACTGCCAGAATGACCACATTTGCACCCTCCGGATCTTTAGGGATGCCGGAATAAACCCGTATATCCTGGCCTTTCTTGACCGACGAAACAGCCCATTGAGGAACATGCCCGGCTCGACTGAAAAGGAACAGCAGAGCACTACCTACCTTGCCCAAACCGACAATCGCGAAATTATATCTCATCAACAAGCTCTTTTCTTTTAAAATCAGCGTATTTCTCCCAGTCAATCGAAAAGCGACACGTGCGCGCTGTATCAGCCAGCAAATTCTGATAGCCATCGCTGGCGAGATATTTTTTGAGCTTTTGGGATATGGGATACATCTGTTCGGACGGTTTCCAGTAAAGCAGTTCCCCGGTTACCTCGTCTTTCATGCAGCCTGAGGCCATTGCGAAGGAAACGTCTGCCAGAGGGCTGCCCTTAAAATCTCGAACCATAGCAGCAAAACGACCTCCATCTATTGGAGAAAAAAACGAATACATCCTTGAATAAATTACGGCCCCATGATAATGCTGCGGGACATCAACAATTGCATCCTTATTCCCTGATTTGGCAAAGTGGTAAAGCATATCCTGAATATTGACTAAACAGCCCAGTCCCGGATATATCTGCTCTGGAAGTCGTGGCCTTTCAACGCTGAACTGTGCTTTAGGATTCTGGAGGGCAAGCCATTCAATCATCAGGACCGAAATTCCTGAAGTAAAATCATTGTCTTCTATGAAATTTTGAGTAGATTTGAAAATACCCTCTTTGACAACAAGCTCGATCAACCTGGTATCCTTACTGACGCTGTCGAAATTGACAAAAAGGCGCGAGGTAAAATCTTCCTGTCGTGAGATGTTTATGATTAAATCTTTGTACCCGCTTTTATGCAGAGTTGATAAAATACCGACCTTGTCAAATAATTCCATGATCTGCTTTTCGCTGAACCTTCCCAGGAACAAATCAGAGGAAAACAAATTATTCTCTTGAATCCACGGGCTACTGTCGATGGCATAGGTTATATCCTTAAGGTATTGAGGTTCCTTTTTCATATGGATTCTGGCTCGCTTCATGATACAGCCTTGGCTACACTTGCAAAAACAACATCCTTCGCACCCGCATGTTTCAGGGTTTTCGCTATCTCAGAGGCAGTCTCTCCGGTGGTTACCACATCATCAATAACAAGGACAGATTTGCCGTGCACATTTGATGCAGTAAACGATCCCCGCACGTTGCGGCGCCTGTCTTTTCGGTTCAAGCCGACCTGAGTGCCGGTGTTTATTTTTTTCCTGATCACATCATACCTTATCCGAACCTTCATTTGCCGTGCTACCTCTTTTGTAATCAGCGCCGATTGATTATATCCCCGCTGGATCATTCTGATCCAATGCAATGGCACAAAGGTCAATATGTCGAAAGATACCTGCTCTTCATAAATACTGTCAAGAACAAGCGAGGCAAGAAAATTCTTGAAAATAGTAGCTTTTCTATATTTATAGGCGTGGATGATTTCCTTGATGAGACCATTATATTCTACCGAGCTGATGATTCTGTTAAATGGGGGGTTCTGCGTCTGGCAGGTCAGGCATATTCCAGGTGACCCGATTGGCGACCCGCACAAATCACATACCGGTTTTGGGATTGACCGAATCCGGGAAAGACATTTGCCACATAGACCATAGTGCAGGTCTTGTGGTGATCCGCACACGAGGCACCTGGGAGGGATAATAAGGTCACCGATCGACCCGAACATGAAAGGTATCATAACATATACTGATAAAACTCGCCAAGATAAGAAAATATATACAAGGAATTTGAAGCCCAATATAGTACGTCTTGTACCTCTATCGTACTAAACGCCAACAACAGTCGTAGCGTGCTACTCTTGCTCGTTTTTTTCAAGATACTGCAGGAATGGAGCTAATGCACTTTCTATATGGTCTTGGACAAACTTGGCGATCTCATCCGGATCGGAATCCGAACTAGCGAAAAAATCATATATTTTTTTATGATCAGCCATGCTATTTTCAAAATCCTCTAAATAGAACTGATGTGAAAAACGGTAGCGATGACTGTTCATACGCAATATCTCAAGAAGATCTATAAGGGTTACATTTCCAGAGGCCCCGATGAAAATATCGTGGAAAATCAGATGATTCTCCCAATACGTTTTGGTGTCATTGCGTTTGACAGCTTTTTGCATTTTTTGAAGTGTTTCACCCATGCGTTTTAATTCTTTATCGCTCATCTTGTTATAGGCTTCTTTAGCAGCCAGACCCTCTAAGACAGCTCGAACCGGAAATATCTCTTGAATATCTTGACTAATTACTTTTTTTACAAATGTCCCTCTTCTGGGTATAATGACGACTAAACCCTTCTTCTCTAAATCTCGAAATGCCTCTCTAAGTGGCGATCGGCTGATACCGAATTGCTTCTGCAGCTCCGCTTCCACCAGTTGCTGACCACCTTTGAGGGTATCATCCAAAATGGCCTTTGTAAGAATAGTAGAAACCTGTTCTCCTAAAACACTGGGTTTAAAATTGAGCTGCTTGATCGTACCAGAAAGCATATCTATCTCCTTTACCGGATTATGTCCATATTTATCTTAACCACCTTAATTTTTTCGAAATACCTGCAAGTTATTCGTTTTAATCAATAAGCATTGTATATTAAATAACATACATTGTCATTATATCCGGTCGACTTTTACAGTTTATTACTTACTGTATTTTTTTTATGATTCCAACTAGAAAAATGTTTCATAATACTCACCTGTTGATTGTATTGGTCAGCCCGAATGCTTCTGCCGCCAAATGCAGAGCAAAAAAAAAAAGGAAATTAATATTCCCCGGTAAAAAATTACATATAAAAATTATCTGCATATCAGAATCAAGTATCTATTATCATACACATATTACTATATAGCTGCTCCTTTTCTGCCCAGATAATAATCACGCAGATCTATTTTTTTCATCTCTTCCGGAGTTGAACATAAAGCCACGCGCCCGTTTGTAATTATATAGGCTTTATTGGATATAGGCAGAGCTAATGCTGCGTTTTGTTCAACAAGCAGAATGGTCGTGCCTAGTTCCTGGTTAATACGATGTATTTCTTTTATTACAGTCTCTGCAATCAATGGTGCCAGACCCAGTGAAGGCTCATCAAGCAGTAAAAGCTTTGGTCTCATCATAAGGGTCCTGGCTATTACCAGCATCTGCTGTTCACCTCCGCTCAATGTTTCAGAGACCTGCTTGGCCCTTTGTTTTAAAATCGGAAAATATGTATACATTCGTTCCAGATCATTTTTAATTACACTTGCGGAATCTTTCCGAATCAGCGAACCTACCTTTAAATTTTCTTCGACGGTCATGGTCCTGAGCAATTGTCTACCCTCTGCAACCAGGCAGATACCCGATTTTACCCGCTCAATTGCACCAAGTTGATCGACCCTTTTCCCTTCAAAGTAAATTTCCCCCTTGGTGATTCTGCCTTTTTCCACTTCCAGCAGCCCCGATATGGCCTTTAAACAGGTCGACTTTCCGGCACCGTTAGCTCCAAGCAGAGATACAATCTGCCCTTGCTCAATGCTAATATTGATATCCTCGATGGCCAAAATAACATTGTTGTAATAGACTTCTATGTCTTTTACATCCAAAATCATCTTTTTTATCCTTTGTATTTTATAGAGCAGGAGTGAGCAAATGATTACTCCTCCTGCTCTTCTGTCACCCTGTTTTAATTGATCGCTTCTATTTCTTGTTCAACTCTTCCCGAACCTTGCGTATATCAATCCAGTCTGAGATAGACACGAATTTACCATCGCGCACTTCGCCAATCATTGCTGAACTGGTTCCCTGATGATCTGCGTAGGTTACAGGTGGAACTGATCCGCCGACATCAAAGTTTTCCAGAGCCTCCATCTCGTCCCTGATCATTTTACGGAACTGTGCAGTCTTTGGAAGTTTGCCGTTTGATTTTTCTATAACTCTTTTAATTGACTCAACAATGAGCTTGCCCTCTGTCCAGCCGCGCACATAATTCTGGTCTTTCTTTTCAATCTTGTGTGTTGCCGCATACTCGAGAATTTCTTTCATAAGTGGAATATCCGAGCCATAGTCCGGAAAAAGCATTATCGGTTTAAAGCCTTCGGCATCTTTGCCCAGTGTTTCAGGAATAATAGGGTTAAAGTTCCAGCAGTCTGCAATAAGTTTCGATGCCGGGAAGCCCACCTTTGCCGCATCACGCAAAATCGTTGTACAGTTCGTGGCTGAGTCCTGAATGTACACATAATCAGGATTCATTTTCTTGATCCTAAGGAGCTGGGCCGTACAATCGGTCAGGTGCCATGGATATTCTACCGTGCCAAGGACTTCTAATCCTAATTTATCAGCAAGACCGGCCTTGATCACATTCTTGGTGGTACCTCTGCCATATTCGATATCATTGTGCAATATGGCATATGTCTTGGCGCCCTGCATTTTGGCCCAAACCATTCCGATCTCGATCTGTCCTTCATATGAAGGTCCCAGAACAAAATTATATGGGCAATTAACAGGATCTATGACTTCGATCGCCAGACTTTCTGACAAGTACGGTATCTTGACAACCTTGTTTACCTGATCTTTGAGGGCCTTGGTACCACCGGTTCCCCATCCGTTTATCAGAACCGCCTTTTCAACACTGACCAGTCTTTTGAAGTTCTTCACCTCATCCGGAATGGAATTCTTACCGTCAAGCATGATGCATTTGATCGGGTATCCCTTGATGCCGCCGAATTTATCGTTGTACCATTCAAAATAATCTCTGGTACCGTACGACATCCCGTTCACATCAGTATCCATCCCCGTAAAAACTCCGATAATTCCGATTGGAATTTCCTGCTTCGCCTTTGCCAGGCCCATTCCTGAAAAAACGAAAATTGACAAAGCAACAATCATTACTACTACCGAAATTCTCTTAATCATCCTGCGCCCCTTTCTTTTGTTTTTTCTGTTCCATCTTGAAACCGCAATTTTTATTCCAGCGATTCCACTTCAGATCTTGGTGAAAATATCTTTGCTTTCAGCCAGCAAAACAATCTTCTTAAAATCTCGGTTAAACCCTTGGGTTCCCAGACCAGAAAGATGATAATCAGCAAGCCGAATACCAGCTGCCTGAAGGCGGCAAAGGTATATTCCATTGGAATGAACTGCCCTACAAATTCGATAACCTTATCTACAAATTCGGGAAGAATAACCACAAAGACTGCTCCAAGAAGTCCACCCCAGAGATTCCCCAGACCTCCGACTATAATCATGGCAATATAATCGATGGAGACATTGAGGCCGAAGGCCTCAGGACTGACATAGGTCATGTAGAAACCAAACAGCGCTCCTGCCACCCCGGCATAAAACGAACTTATCGCAAATGAGGTCAATTTATATTTGAATATATCTACCCCGATAATATTAGCGGCAATATCCCGGTCTCTTATGGCAATAAAGGCCCTGCCGGTATCAGTCTTGAATAAATTATGAGACAGCAACATTCCCAGAGCTGCAATTCCGACCGTCAGGAAAAAGAATCCCCTGTCGCCCACCAGTGAAATTCCGAAAAGATTCGGCGGCGAGAGAAATATACCCCTTTCACCGCTGGTAATGCTTGTCCAGTTATTAAAGACAAACATTAACAGGATCTGCGCTGCAAGGGTAGACATGGCCAGATAAAATCCTCGCAGTCTGAGGGCTGGAATACCAAAAATCATTCCTACTACAGCTGTCATAAGACCGGCTATCGGAATAGTAAGTAAAAATGGCACGCCGAGTTTGGTGTATAATACGGCGGCTGTATACGCGCCAACTCCGATGAATGCGCCATTAGCCATTGCGATCAGACCGGTATAACCTGTCAGGATATTTAATCCGACTGCTCCGATAGTGGCGATTGCCGCAAGATTTATCAAATACAGCATATAGTCGGAAAGAACGAAGGGTCCTAGTAAATAACAGATAACAGCAATACCGATGCCGATCATGGTTTTATTTCTGTGCATGGCCATTCCCCTACAATCTCAACGTCTCTTTTGTTCCGAAAAGACCGTACGGCTTCACCAGCAGGATGATCAGCAAAATAACAAAAGAAACCACCTGATCCACTGCGCCACCCATCAGTCCTCCGGCATAGACCGCACTGAGACTTCCCAGTATTCCGATGATGAATCCGCCCAGAACCGCACCGATAATGCTGTCAAGACCACCAAGAATAACGACCGGAAAAACAAGTATCCCGATACCGCTTAAACCTAGGTTCAGAAGCTTGATATTTGCAAGCATCACACCTCCAATGGTTGCCACAACACAGGAGATTGCCCATGAAAGCGAAATCATTTTACCAGGATGGATACCAAGTGATATCGAAGCCTTCTGATTATCCGCCACTGCCCTCATGCGCAGTCCGATCTTGGAATATTTAAAGAACAGGGTAAACATGACCAGGATCACCATAGAAAAAATAAAGCTCCAAATATACACTTCGGAGATATGTATGCCGCCTAATGAGAAGGACATTTCCGGTAGAATCTTGGGAAATGAATAATTCAGCGTTCCCCAAATGGCAGTCGTGCTGCCTTCAAGCAGAAAACTGATCCCCAAGGTCACCATAATAACGGCAATCAGATCAACTCCGGTCATGTAACGAAAAATAAGCCGTTCGATTACCACTCCGAGCAAGGCTGACAAAACAATGGCGATAGGGATGGTAATCCACAATGGGGCCGGTATTCCTGTCACCACGGCATACGTTATGTAAGCCCCTATCATTACCAGAGCACCCTGAGAAAAATTAATGACACTGCTGGCCTTGTAGATTAAGACCATACCCAAGGCTATGAGGGCATACACACTCCCTACAGCAATTCCGGCAATTAACGCTTGTATAAACATAGGTTGCCTCTCTTAATTTTCGAAACTTTTCCCAAGATAAATATTAATAACATCAGAATTTGCCGTGACCTCTTGAGGTGTACCGTCAGCGATATTTTCGCCGAAGTTGATCACGTAAATCCTGTCGGAAATATTCATTACCAGATCCATATCATGTTCGATCAAAAGAATGCTTATGTCGGCCTCGCGAATTTTTTGAATGTCCTCGGTGATCTCCTTTGTTTCATCACTGTTCATGCCTGCTACAGGCTCATCAAGGATTAGAAGCTTTGGCCTGGCAGCAAGGGCCCGGGCAATGTCTATTTTCTTCTGTAAACCATAGGGCAAAGAGCCGACATGTTTGTTTCGATACTTGGACAGGCCAAATAAGCTGAATATTTTTTCAACAATAAAATCTTCAAGCTCTCTTTCTTCCTTACGGGTTTTCCCGTAATACAGAAGATCTGAAAGGATACCTGATCTTATATTAATATGGGCCCCCAGTTTTATATTTTCCAAGACTGTCATGCCCTTGAAGAGGTCGAGGTTCTGAAAACTTCTTGAAATTCTGTGCCGGGCAACCTGATGTGGTTTCAGACGGGTAATATTCTCGCCATTAAAAAATATTTGCCCGGAATCAATATCATAGAATTTGCAAATACAATTAATAGTACTGGTTTTTCCGGCTCCATTCGGCCCGATCAGGGAAACCAGTTCATCATTGCAAACATCGAGGCTTATACCGTCAATGGCCTTGAGACCACCAAATGTCAAATGAATATTTTCGACTTTCAACAATGTCTCTGACATAGTCATAACACCACCTGCGTACTGTTTTATAATTACCCGGAAATAATGTCTGGCTGTTCGGAATCTTCCTGGATACCCAGCTCTGCAAGCTTGGCACTCGTAGGCTTTCCACGCTGATCCCACTGCCTGAGCTCATAGTATCGCTTCAACGCTATTTCGAACTCTGCCCGGGATAATCTCTCGCTTTTTTCCCATCCATCATGTAAGTCTTCCTCAAATAAACGATCAGGAAGATTATCGAATTTCTCACCCTCCGGTAGATCACGGGGGAAGCTGTAGAGTCGCTCCAAGTTGTAGATTCTCTCTCCAATCTCAAGCAAACTCTCTTCGGTAAACTCAAGACCTGTGAGACGGTTTAACATTTTCGCCATCAATTCAGGAGTAAATCCACCATTTCTCATGCCGAGTTTACACATGGAAAGTGAATCGGCAACAGACAGGTAGTGTTCTTGTCTAATCTGCAGCTTTATTTTTTCATCGCTCCAGCCGTAGGGATCAATGGTCTCCATAAATATTTCATGTAAATACATACTTGCCCGCACATGACATGCTCCGCGGTTGCTGGTTGCAAAAGACATTGCTGTACCGTGAACACGGCGGACCTCATAACCTGGAAAAACTTGTCCCTTTGCGTGGATGGCAAATTTTTCGCATTCTTTACCGAAATGCAGTGCTGCAGGAACGGATCCTTCCGCCAATATATCCCCACAACCCTGCCTTTTACCAATCAACTCTACGAGTTTTATTATGGTTTCTGGGTTACCCCATGAAAAATCAAGCCCGGGTGCAAAATCTTCTTTCAAGGCCCCATGTTCATGAAGATCAAACAGCATCGCTATAATCTGGCCAGTTTCTATCGTGTCGATGCCATAATCATTGCACATATCGTTAGCCAGAATGATGCTTGGAAGATTCGTATTTCCACAGTTCGATCCAAAAGACATGAGGCTTTCGAATTCAGGACCCTCAGTTCTTTCAATCGCATAAGGACCCTCCGGCACACAGTGGATGTTCGCGCATTTCAATGGGCAATGATAACATCCTGAATCTTTTATCCAGTAGCGGGACTTCATGGTCTCGCCGGTTATCTCGTCTATTTCATCAAAATGGCCGGCCCGGAAATTATATGTCGGCAAAGCACCATGGTCGTTGATCACCTTCAATGACTGTGTCGTGCCATATGATGCAAAGCGCTTCCCATCACGCAAAGCCTTTTTGGCACATGCATTCACAATTTCAAGATAATCCTTTCGGTCGTAATACTGCATCTTTTGTACGCCGCCAACAACGATGGCCTTCAGGTTCTTTGATCCCATGACAGCGCCGAGACCGCCTCTGCCGACAGCACGATATTTGTCGTTCATGATAGACGCATATCTGACAAGTTTCTCTCCTCCGATACCTATTGAGGCAACTGAAACCTTTCCATGACGTTCTTTCAGGATTTGGTCTGTTTCTTTAACGTTCTTACCCCAGAGTTCTGCCGCATCGAGCACCTGAGTTTTTCCATCTTCAATATACAGGTATACGGGACCATCGGCTTTGCCCTTAATTATTATGGCATCATATCCGGCCTTTTTCAGATATGGCCCCCACATTCCACCTGCATGGCCGCTTCCGGCCGTACCGGTCAATGGTGAATTTGCCGTTACATTATAGAATGCTGAAAAAGCACCACCTCCCGTAAATGGACCGGTACAGAAAATTAGAGCACTATCTTCGGAGAATGGATCTGTATCCGCGCTGCATTCTTTGGACAACAACCAGATACCGAGGCCCCTGCCACCCAAAAACTTCTCGAGCACTTCCTGATCAATCGTGTCATCGACACAGATCTTCTTGGTTAGATCGATACGTAGAATTTTTCCCATATATCCGTATGCCATGGGGTTTTCCTCCCGCTCGTGATGCCTGTATTTGAATACTCGTTATTCAGCTGTCCTTTAAACTTTTAAAATGATTTTTCAAAGATCTCAGAGATATCGTCCTTGCTCAATACCCGCGGAGTATTGCCCAGAAGACGCTTTTCACTGAATGCACCTTCGGCCCATTCCTTCACTTTTGAGTTGTCGGCTTTTATATCAGAAAGAGTAGTGGGCATCTTGACCATCTTGGCTACCTCGACCATGGCATCAACTGCTGCATCGGCTGCCTGGACAGGCGAAAGACCATCTACATTTACTCCTAGGACTTCAGCCATTTTACGATACTTCGGCAGGTTGGCAATCGCGCTGGCCTGCATGGTTTCCCCCAGGATTACACACAGCGCGCTGCCATGCGAAATATGGTATTCTCCGCCGATCGGATAGGCCAGTGCATGAACGGCACCAACCCCGGCATTATTTAGGTTTATGCCAGCCATAAGCGATCCCAGAGACATGTTATACCGCGCGCTCATATCGTTCCCGTTTGCAAAGGCCGGCCCCAGGGACTGGGCAATCAACGACAAAGCCCCCAATGCTAAATTATCGGTGAGCGGGCTGGCATTAACCGCAATGTATGATTCTGCTGCGTGTATGAAAGCATCAATTCCGGTTGAAGCCGTAACCGCCGGCGGCATGGTGCTGGTCATTTCCGGATCTACAATTGCCACATCAGCGAGAATATTCTGTGCACTTACAACCCGTTTCAAATTGGCATCGGTGTCGGTTAAAACCGCCAGGCGAGTTACTTCCGACCCGGTGCCTGAGGTTGTGGTTATCATGATAGTCGGACGGCCCCGCTTTGTCACCTTGTCTACCCCGAAATAGTCTTGGATTTCGCCTTCGTTGGTCATCATGGCGGAAACCAGCTTGGTCATGTCCATGGAACTGCCACCACCAACTGCCACAAATACATCGAATTTGCCTTCCTCAGCCATATCCAATGCATCGAAGAAATTCTTCATGGTAGGTTCGGGCTCTACTTTGTCAAAAACCCCGTATTCGATATTTGAGTCCTTGAGGGGAACAAGAACCTTTTCTAACAAACCAATCTTTGCTACCCCCGGATCTGTTAGCACCATTACTCTTCCTGCTCCCAGCCGCCTGGCTTCTTCACTCACCTGACTCACCGCACCAATTCCAAAGTGAATCCAATCAGGGGTACGCAGCTTAAAAGACTTAAACATCTTCAATCTCCTTTCTTGAAAGGGTGTTTTTATATCGTTAATTGTTTATTGTATTCGGCATTAATATCAATTATGCATTGTCGACAATCGATCATAGTATATTAATAAATAAAGCATCCTTGCTTATGTGTCAAGATAAAAAAATTATAAGAAATCCTGAATAATCTTGGTAAACAAAGACTCTCTATCTAAATATATATCCACAATAGAACGCCTCTCGCTAAAACCTGTCGAATTGATATATTGTTCAATTGGATTTTATTATTTTCGTATAAAGTCTGAACCATCCGATTATCGCTGTATCTTTTTAATCGTGCCGATCAAGTCTTATGCAAATTTTTCACCCTCTCTCCCATTGTGCAACCTATATCCGAGAAGCATATCAATAAATACAGCCAATGCAGTATTTCTTATCTGCAAAGACCCCATTTTTATACTCCGAATTCATTGAAACAATAAATGTTCGGATATGGCATATGCATTTCTGCCATCGAGACCTGAACACAATTGTTAATTGGACAACATAAAAATTGATGACGTAAAAAATATAATTATCTAAGGGGTATCAGCCCTTTATATTCGCTGATTTTATTCAGATAGAAGGCTGTCTGATATCTATCAAACAGCCTTGGCAGATACATAAAAATCGTTCAGGCTTAGACGGCATAGGACTTCTGACCGCTCTCATAGAGATCTTTGCCGTAGATATCGTTAGCCACGATCAAAGGCATGTCTTTGACTTCCAGGCGGGAAATGGCTTCCGGCCCTAACTCCGGATACGCAATGACCTCGGCCGAAATAATACTGCGGGCCATGAGAGCGCCTGCCCCACCGATGGCGGCAAAATATACCGCCTGATAAAGCCGCATGGCTTCTCGAACTTCCCGGCTGCGGGTCCCCTTACCGATCATTCCTTTCAGGCCGTTTTTCATGAGCAGGGGTGCATATGCATCCATACGATAACTCGATGTTGGTCCGGCAGCCCCTATAACCCTGCCCGGCTTGGCAGGAGTCGGTCCGACATAGTATATTACCTGGCCTTCCATATCAAACGGCAATGGTTCTTCTGCATTGATAAGCTCCACCAGCCGTTTATGAGCCGCATCACGCGCAGTATATATTATCCCATTGAGCACGACTCGCTGTCCTATGTGAAGACCGTGCACATCTTCGGGAAGAAATGGAGTATCCAGACGAGTCACTTCGTTGAGATTCAGTTCTTCGGGACTCATAGATCAACCTCCTTGTGCCGGGCTGCGTGACACTGCAGATTCACAGCCACAGGGATACTTGCGATATGACACGGCGCCGCATTAATGTGTACAGCCAGAGAGGTTATCCGCCCTCCGAGACCACCCGGACCTATTCCCAAACGGTTTATATCGCCGAGCCACTGCTGTTCATATTTTGCAAGTTCGGGCTCAGGGTTGGTGCTGCCCAGAGGCCGTAACAGCGATTTCTTGGCCAGAAGTGCCGCCAGTTCAATTGTGCCTCCGATACCCACTCCGACAATTGTAGGCGGACAGGGGTTGGGGCCCGATTCCTTAACCCTGCCAACCACGTAATCCCTAACTCCTTCCATTCCGGCTGAAGGCGTCAGGACAGTCACCCTGCTCATATTTTCACTTCCTCCGCCTTTCGGAACCAGGATAAGCTTGAAACGATCACCGGGTATGACATCGAAATGAATAATCGGCGGAGTATTATCACCCATATTCACACGGGTCAGTGGATGACATGTGCTCTTGCGCAAATAGCCATCCCGATATCCCTGTCTGACACCTTCCGTAATGGCCTCCTTAAGTGAACCGCCCACGACATGGACATCCTGGCCCAGATCTACAAAGACCACGGCCAGACCGGTATCCTGGCACATGGGAATCTTTTCGGCCCGGGCAATTTCACAATTTTCTATAAGCCTTAAGAGTATATCCTTTCCAATAGGAGATTCTTCCATTTCCAAGGCCTTCTCAAGGGCTTCAGACACATCCTGGCCCAGATCTGTATTGGCTGAGATTGCAAGTTCACGGACAGCCCTTATGACATCAGCAACCTGAATTTCACGCATAGATACCACCTTCCACACATCTTTCAGCGCCGGTATTGATTAAAGATTTCTAAATTTCGACCTGTAGTGTAAGCAAGGGTGCATGCTGCTGAGCACCATACACGTCGGTATCTCCCGGCGATCCTGAAGGGATTGCTCTTTTTAATGTTACCTTTATCGCACAGCATGGATCAAAGTATATAATATCATTAATGTCATCTTCAGCAATACCATATAATTCCGCGAGCACGCCCTTATTAATACAGCGCTTCTCCTTCAACTGGTCATAGCATGTTTTGTTCCGCAATATTATATCGAACGTTAATTCAAACGGACTTGCATTTTTCGATCGAATTACCTTAGAAATATCCTGCAAATTCACCATGTAAGTTCTCCTAACAAAACTTAAATCTCCACTACCTTTATTTTGAATAAATCCTGATTATCGATTTCCATGAGATGATAAATCGAAAACGAATAAACCTCTCCGGCAGGAAGATCGGAGGGCGAAAAGGGTAAAGCCAAATTGCCGGCTGTCGAGATTCTGCCCGCATAGCCGTAGTGCAAAAGCGTTGATCTGGTAATAGTGCAAATCGTATTAGCTGCTTCCTGTGATGAACTTACACTCTCAATCACAATCCCAATCTCATGCGAGGCAATCTCCTGGTCTGTCTCCCGAGAACCCATGACGCCATTTTTACCATAAATGTGAAAATATATTTCCCCATCGATATTTTCAGAATGTAAAATATCCGCTACGATTGCATTAACATTATTAATGATGTCACTGATATTCTTGATCATAATCGGATCGTGAGAGCCTGCAATGCTTACTGCCCTGTATCCTAATTTCTGCACACCCTCGATTTTAACTGTATATTTTTCTGAAGGTATTAATCTGCTTCCCCTCACTTCAACCTGTCCATCCGGAAGCTGGCGAAAACTCACATTTCTGAGATCCAGAGCCCCACCCGGCCCCGGCAAAGAATACGGATTTGATTTTTCATATAATGAATGCGCCGCGGTTGATTCTCTGGTAAATTTTCTGATACTGTTCAGAGGTTTCAGAATAAATGAATCCGGGCCGAGAATACCTAACACCGAATCAGAACCTGAACCTGGCTCTGCTGCAATAGCGGCACATTCGAGTATCTTTCCCAGGTGCATTGAAAGCCCGGGGTCATAACCAAGGTGGATTGGCAATGCCGCAAAAACCGCCGGATCATAGGCCCTGCCCGCGAGAATAACATCGCAGTTGAGTTTAATTGCTTCAATTATCGGTTCAACCCCGATTTGTGCAACAATATTCACTGACCGGTCAACGGTATCTGAAGTGAGCTTATCAAGATACTGCAACGGCTCTATTTTATTATTTTCAATGGCCTCTATAACCACCTGTTTGTCAATATCAGAATAAATCAAGCCCAGCCGAAACGACAACCCCTCTTCCCGGGCTATCTCTTCAACTATTGCTTTACACCACTCAAGATGAGGCTCTGCCCCTGATCCGCCGCATGAACCCACGATGATAGGGATTTTCCGGCCGATACCCTGCTTGAGCATGTGGCGCAAGTCTCTTTTTACTCCGATCTTATCGGTAAACGACTTGCCTGATCCAAGATAGTATGGCCCTGGATCGACCGAACCAGCATCTACTGCTATCAAATCGGGGTCCTCTCGAATCCCGGTCATAAACGATTCCAGCGGAAATCCATACCCTAAAATCGCAGTTGTGGATAATATTTTAAATTGCTTGTCGATGTTATTCATACCTGCATACTCCGTAACTGGTAAGATTTGCATTGCCGTAACGCCTTGCTCCCTGATTTATAGCCTTCAATATCTAAGATGAACATCTTTTTCATAAAAATCGTATCCAATCCGACATGATCGTGGAACATGACCCTTCTTCTTGTATTGTCGACGATCGACTTTGATATTATCTGTATAACAGCTTTTTTTTCCTGTCAATAAGAAATATGCTGATGAAAATTTCGTTAGCTACTCTATAGCGCTAAAAATCAGATACTGCCTGCAAACGATTCCTGGAAATTGTGCTGGAAAAGCTGAACCGGAACAGATGCTTTTAAAAGAATTGCAAACAGATTGACGATACACACATTATTTTATTGTAAAAATCAATAATGATTATCTAGTAGTAATTATGATACCCGTATTTACGGTAGCGGTATTTTTTAGAGGGCAACTCGTCCAGGGCATTCAACACGGTACCGAGAATCTTTTCCCTGGGAAGGATTGACAGCGACATTTTGAAATCCGCCTCACTGGTGTAGCGATGCCGGGCTACCACAATAACCCCATCTACCTGATCAGCCAGAATTTTCGGGTCAACCGTGGCTTGAATAGGCGGTGTATCAATAATCACAAACCGGTCGCTGTAGCGCTGGCTGACCTCAGCGATGATTGAGCTCATGCTCTTCGATTCCAGAAGCTCGGATGGATTTGCCGGCGGTTCTTTTGCCGCAGGTAAAATTGTGAGTTTCTCAATCGGGGTTTTGATTAGGCACTCGGCTATTTGAAATCGGCCCTGGATAATCTCGCTTATTCCGGGAGATGGAGGATATTTGAACAAACTGTACAGGTTTGGTTTACGCAGATCACACTCAACCAGAAGAACATGCTGGTCTTCACCCTTGGCAATCGAGATTGCCAGATTCGAGGCAACTAGAGTCTTGCCCTCGCCTGGCACAGCGCTGGTAATCATAATCACCCGCGGAACACTTCTTTCGGACAGGTGTAAAATATGGGTACGGATTTTTCGGATTTGTTCTGCGGTATAGGAATACGGCATATGATACATGTAGATATGATCATCCAGGGGGCCTGTGCTTCCCGCTTTCGGAGAATCCTTGTGTTCGTGCCTGTTTAGTTTATCGAGCGCTTTTGATATCTCTACCACTTATTCCTCCATGCTGATCTTCAGCGGTCTGGCATAGAGAAAGCCTTTTTGCTTAAGATGTAGAGAATATTCGTCGGCTTCCTCTTTCGAAAGAAATGTCCCAATGGTTATTCTATACCACCGTTTGCCCTGGACATCCACATATGGGTAGATGGAGGCTTCGTATTTCGTCCCCATCAGATCCGAAAAAACAGCATGGGCCTCGTCAATGGAATGGTATGAGGCCACACTTACACTGAATAGAACCCGGGAAGGCAAATTAACATTGGGAAGAAAAATCTGCTGGCCTTCATATATCAGGTTAATATCTTTCAGTGCTGAATTCGCATCCCTGACTGCCTGCATAATATGAGGATCTAGCATTCCATAGTATTCTGCTGTCAGAGCGGCCAATGTATCGCCGTTGCTTACCTTGACCCATATCCCTGAGGGTTTGCCGGCGGAATTTAGAGCAGGGGGTGGTATGGGAGATGTTTGGTGATTCGGATCGACATCCTCCATGGCAATCTTGACCCTATTGCTCTGTGGGTTTTGCTTGGAGTGTTGCAGCTCAACCGTGTTTTTATTTTCAGACGGATCATCACTCCCTGATTCCAGCTGCAGGATGGGACTGTCTCCTGATGAAATCTGTGCTGATGTATAGCGGGTAAAGATACTCCAGGCAAGAAGCACTCCCACAAGACATAATATAAACACAAAAACAAAATTTTTCAAAAATCTATAGCGCTTCGGAGCATAATCGGGCCTAACAGCCTTATCCAAAGTGCGATCTTTCCCATAACTTTTTTCCATGTCTGTAAAAACGACTTTGACAATCTTCGGGGTTACCTGCTTGATATCATCTGTGTAAGCAGCAAGAAAAGCATTGTCACATATAACATTGATAAGCCTCGGATATCCTTTGGTCTTCCTGAATATCTCGCCAATCGCAGCTGGGGTAAGAACCGGTTGCTCGCGAGGCTCATACCCGGCTACCCTGAGCCGGTGCTCGATATAATTTTTTGTGCCGTTGGAATCCAGGGGTGGAATGTTGTACTTAATGCTAATCCGTTGCTTTAACTGTCTGAGCTTGGGATTCTTCAGCTTGATATTAAGTTCCTGCTGCCCCAAGAGCAGAATTTGAATAAGTTTTTCATGGGGGGTTTCCAGATTTGACAGCAACCTGATTTCTTCCAGCATCTCCAGGGAAAGACCCTGGGCTTCATCAACGATCAGCACGACACCACCGATCTCTTTGAGACGCTCCTCATAATCATGCAGATTATCTACTGTTCTTTTCTCAAGCGGTAGCCCGATTGCCTCACCCAGCAGGAAGTACAGGTTTTCCGGTCTAATATTGGGATTCTTGATAACCACTTTGGGCATACGCGGCGGCAACTGCATGAGAAAGGCATTGAGGATAGTTGTCTTTCCGGTTCCAACCTCACCGGTGATTACCACAAACCCGCTGTGCTCTCTGATTCCATAAATAAGGTGGGCAAGAGCCTCCTTATGACCAGGACTCATATACAAAAATTTCGGATCAGGTGTGATGCTGAACGGTTTCAATTTAAATCCGAAGAATTCCGTATACATTAATGACCCTCTAAAATGGGAGATTGATAGGAAGCTCAATAATAATATGCTGGGCCCTGGAATAGATGATACCGATGAGTCCGGCCCCGACAACAAAAATATTCAAAAGCACCATAAGGACTGTTTTTAAACCCCGTCTCTTGATATCACTGTGGGTCAGAGCCAGTGGCACCGCTGATATGCAGGGGATGTCCCCGGACCAGCCTTCCAGTTGTTTCACACCCTTGATAGTATTATCAAGGAATTCAAACAGGAAAATAATGCCTGCCCCTGAAACAAGTCCGAGAGCCAGAAATACAAGACCAAGCTTGTTTCTGTCAGGACTGATGGGGGCCTGGGGAGGTTTCGCTAAATCAAGAATGCGAAACTGCTCGCCCTGCTGACGTTTCTCAAGGCTTTCCGCCCGTTTGGCCTCATAATATCTATCCAGCAGGCGTTGATAATTTTCCTGGGTAATGCGGTAATCTCTTGTAAGTGCGGCCAGTTCCTGTTCCCGTTTAGGAGTATTTTCTACCCTGTGCTGATAGTAATCGATTTTCTCTTTTAACCGGTTCTGGTCCTTTTTGAGACTTTCTATTTCAATATTCATGGCAGCCAGTTGGTTTCTGATTTCTAAAATCTGGGGATCAGTCCTGGCAGGCTGCGCCTCTTCAGGCTGATTTCTGAGCTCATCGATCTGTTCCTCGAGCTGCTTGATAACTGGATGTTCAGACGTATAGCGTATACGCATTTCCTCAAGTTGCGTTCGTAATTCATTAATACGCTGCATTCTCTGAGAGATTGTTACCCCGGATTGGCCACCTTCAAGCTGGGAAAGCTGGCTTTGAATACTTAACTTTCTGTTCATTGCATCAGCCAGTGACGACTGCACTGACTCGAGACGTGACTGCAGACTTGCAATTGTTGAGATATTACTCTGGAGCTGCTCGGGAAGCTCTCCCATGTACCGGTTGCGGTATTTCTCGACCTTTAGCTCCTGTTCCTTAAGCAAGTTATTCAGATCTTCTAATTGCTTTTCAAGAAACAGAGTGGTTTGAGCGGCTTGTCTAGCCCGCAGCCTCAGATTGCTTTCGATAAAAAACGACGCAAGCCTGTTGGCAACATCAGCTGCTTCCTCGGGACTTCTGCCTCGGTAAGAAATGGTGAACGAACTCGTCTCTCCTCTACGGCCTCCCCTTGTATCTACCCTGATACGCAAACGCATAGCAGCGACAATAATCTCCATGGAACTGCCCTGTTTCCTGCCCTCAGAAAAAAGATTCATCTCGGTGATGATTTTCTCAAGATTGGAACGGGACATGACCTCTTGAGAAAGGGTTCGGACTCTTTCCTCGATCGCTGTGCTGACCGTGGTCTCCACATAGGCCCGCGGTATTTCCTGTGGTTGTACCAGGATCAGGGTCGAGGCTTCATATTGTCGGGGCATTACTACGTAGATCCAGGCACCAAGTATAATAAAAAAGAATAACGGCAGGGTTACCCAGTACCATCTCTTCTGCATGGCTTCCAGGATATCCTGGATTTGTATGGTCTTGCCCTGGTCCATCAGTATCGTATCTCGATAATTGCCCCATAGCGGTTCTCTTTGACAGTATCCGAAACTTCAAAGCGCTGCTCTAAACGTTCATAATAGAGTCTAAGGTCAAGGTATTCCCAGGGACTCCAGATCCCTGCGACTTGACCGACGAACTCCTTTTCTTCTTCGTCCTGATCAGCGATATCAGAGCTGGGTTTTCTCTGTGTATACAGCGCGGTTATTTCACTGCTCAGGGTGTTCGCGAACTTGTGTTCCCAGGAGATATCAGCCGAATTGGTCCGATAGATACCGTAGCGGTAACTGGTGGTCTCTGTCGTGTACCCTCTCGAAGTTCCGGCCGTGATAGTATCCCGGGGGTTTTCCCAAGTCAAGCCGGCCCTATAAATATAAACACCTTCTTCGGTATCCTCTATTTCTTCCTCTTCTTCATCTACCTTCAGCCGGCTGTATCCCGCGGCAAGATCCAGATTCAGATTTCTGGATGGGGTATATACCATCGAGAGCTCCAGAGTATATGTTGCTTCATCATTCAAATGAGGTCTTTCGATCTTGGAATATCCTGCGGTAGGACCCATGCTTACACGGCGGGAGATTGCATACAGCCATCCGATATCTGCGGCCGTAATCCTTGAATCGAGACTGAGTTCGGTTGCTTCAACACTCTCATCAGCATCATAATTAAATATATCATAGCTGTAAGTCAGATCCAGTCTGTTCCTCGGATTAGGCAGGTATGTTAGTTCAAAGACTCCGCCATTTCCACTAACATCGTCATCCGGTTCAGGTGCATCTTCATTATATGTTCGATACCCTGCAGAATAAGATATCCTACGGGAAATATCCCGGTGATAGGTAACCGATCCACGGTGAATACGTGTCTCGCCTATGGGTTGATCAAGGCTTTCCCTGCTGCGGGTCTGGGTGTATTCGTACTTCATATCCAGGCTTCGCCTTACCCCTGCCCAGGCAAGGCTGGTTACAGTACTGACCTCGGTAGCATCATCCTCGTCAAATTCGCGGTGATAGCTCTTGGCTGCGTAGCCGGCAACCTCCCAGTGAAAGTGCTGCGTATCAACAATCAACTCCAGACTAGGGCCAATCTCATAGGTTGTCTCTTCTTGTTCTTCCTCTGCTTCACCGAGATAGTTATCCGAATATTCGTACGAGGTGTACAGACCTGGATGGATTTCCCAATTTGCAGCGAAAACAGGCAGATTGCCCCATCCGATTACCAGAAAAACCAGTATGATGACATGGGATACGGTTATCCTCACGGGACTATAATGGTATCACCAGGCTGTATCGGTATATCCTTGAGCTTACCCTTTACGATTTTCGTGTAATCTACCTCAAGCCTGATCTGCTTGTCTTGTGCATAACGCAGAACAATAATGGAACTCCGATTCGCCCATTCAGTAAAACCGCCTGCCAGAGAAATTACATGGGTAAGATACATGTCTCTGTCGACAAGAAATTGTCCGGGCTGCATTACCTGACCCTCAACATAAAACCGCTTGCTCCTGGGCTCAATAACGATCACGGCACAGTGCGGATCCTTGATATATTTTAACAGGGCTGATTCGATATCTTTCTGAAGCGCGGGGGGAGTCTTGCCGGAAGAGTATACATCACCGATCAGAGGTAGTGAAATGTATCCATCGCTTCGTACGGTTACCTGCCGTGAAAGGCCCTCTTCACCCCATACGGATATTTCCAGAATATCTGAAGATCCGATCTCATAGGCAGCCTCAAAAGCATACACAATAATTGGAATACATAGCAGCAGCATGGAAATGAAAACTTTTTTCATATAGTTAAAACCTCTTTACTTTTCTATGCCGCATTCTTTTATTTTGTATAAAAGCGCCTTATAACTGATTTGCAATATCTGTGCTGCTTTTTTCTTATTCCAGTTCGTATTCTTGAGCGCTTTAAGAATCATCTCTCTTTCTGCCCTCAGCGCTGCCTCCTTGGCCAAAATTTTCAGAGGCATTATCTCATCAGAACCACTCCATACAGGTTCCGCTGATCCTGTACCGACTTTATACACTGTTTGTCTATCAAAATCCGGCGATCCTCCGTCTCTCAAGTAATGAACCATTTCATTGATATTACCGAGAATCACTAGCCTTTTGACCTGATTCTTGAGTTCTCTAACATTCCCCGGCCAGATATAATTCAACAGCAGGGGATATACCCTGTCTTTATCAACATAAATATGTTTACCATATTTCTCATTATATATATCAAGAAAATATTCAAAAAGATATGGAATATCTTCCTTCCTCTCAGTCAGAGTAGGTATACGGATGTTGACCACGTTAAGCCGATAGTAAATGTCTTCTCTGAATTTTCCTTCCTCAACCGTTCTGCGTAAATCACGATTCGTAGCTGCAATTACCCTGACGCTAACCATCACATCCTGCTTACCACCCAGTCGGGCAAATGATCCCTCTTGCAACACCTGGAGCAGCTTCGCCTGGATCGACAAATCAATTTCACCGATCTCATCCAGAAAAATAGTGCCGTTGTGCGCCAGTTCAAATTTTCCGGCTTTAGCTTTATATGCTCCGGTAAAAGCGCCGCGCTCATACCCGAAAAGTTCCGATTCCAGCAAATCACGGGGAAGAGCCGCGCAATTGACCTTGACAAAAGGTCTGTCCCGTAAGCTGGAACGGTAATGTAAGGCACGTGCTACCAGTTCTTTGCCGGTACCACTTTCTCCTTCAATCAGCACGCTTACATCAGTATCTGCCACTTGTTCGATAATATCCTGTACATTTTGCATCTTGTTGCTGGTAAAGATAAATTCTCCGCGTAACTCGTCTATCCTCAATTTTTTCTTGAGGCTAGAAATCTCAGCGAGCAATTTCTTTTTTTCTATGGATTTGGATATTGCCAGATCAAGCTCTTCCTCCTCAAAAGGCTTCACCAGATAATCAGTAGCCCCGGCCTTCATTGCTTTCACTATAATATTTGTCTGCCCCAGCGCGCTCAACATCAAAACCGGCGTGTCCGGTGAAAGCTTCCTGATTTCGTTTAACGTTTCCAAACCATCCATCTCCGGCATCAGGATATCCAGGATTACCAGAGAAATATCAGCGCTCAAGCGGAGTTCCTTGAGGGCATCCTTGCCGCCTTGGGCCGGTATAACATCATAGCCACTTTGCGATAGCAGTTTGACAATATAGCCCCGAATGCTGTCATCATCGTCAACAACCAGAATTCTCAGCTTTTCCGATATCATATCATAACCTATATACGGCAATTTGATCACAATACATTAATTATCTTCCCCATTCAAGGGCAGCGTTATGCTAAAAAGACCTCCATTCTTGGACGGACAGGCCTCCACATATCCTCCGTGGGCGTGGATAATTTCCTTGGTTATCGCCAGCCCCAATCCAATCCCCTGCTTTGCCCGGCCACTCTTTCCCACATAGAATTCACTGAACAGTTCTTTTGCCTCTTCTGATGAAATGCCGGGCCCCTGATCCATCACGCTGATCAGAACGCTCTTCTGTTTAAGAATTTTACCCAGATCATCGTGTTCTATATGGCTCAAGCCGAATCGTATCCTCACCTCGCCTGATGGGGGAGAATGCTTGATGGCATTATCAATCAAATTATACAGAGCCTGATCAATCTTTATGGGATCCACATAAAGTGCCGGAATTATCGTGTCTCCCTCGAATACAATGTTCACGCCGACTTCATTCGCCTTTATCTGCATATTGCGTACAATGTTCCGCATGTGATCGTACATATTTACAGATTGTTTGTTCAAGACCAGTTTGCCGGAGTTAATCCGGGCAAAATTAAGGAGTGAATTGCTGAAATGCAAAAGCCGTTCACACTGTTTCTCGATCTCCTCGATACACTCCATCTGTTCAGAGGACAGGATATCCTTTGTATTGCGCCCAAGCATTCTGGCATACCCGCGAATCACTGTTAAGGGAACACGGATTTCATGCGATGCGACATGTAAGAATCGTGATTTAAGGCCCAGCAATTCTTTCTTGCCGGTAATATCCCGCACCACGCCCACAAAACACAGATCATTATCGATCTTTAACCTTCCGATACTGATCTCGAGATACAAGCGTCGTCCGTCTTTTTTCAGGGCATGAATCTCCAGGTTTGGTATAAAGCTGTTACCTTTCTTGCTCCTGATGGCCCCGGCGAGTTCGTGCAGAGACTCCCTGGTGATAAAATGCCTGAAATGTTTATTGAGGATATCCTCCACATCATAGCCGAGCATTTCCTGAAATTTCTGGTTGGTCAGCAGAAAACGACCACCTTTGACTATGTAGACAGCATCAATGGCATTCTCCACCATATCCTTATACTGATCCTTGACTCTAACGAGTTCATGCTCCTTGAATCGCTCAAGGCTGACATCCCGGATACAGACCAGAATCTGCCACAGGGGTTTCAGCGGCAACGGGGACAATTCCAACTGCAGAATTTTACCCCGAACGCCCACATCAAGACATACCTCTCCCATGTCAAGACCGCACTGATATTTTACATCAGAATTAATCACCTTCCACAGATTTTCACCGGTACTCAGATTGAGCAATTCAGAGGCTTTCTTATTGATTGTCGTAATAAGCCCATCAGGGTCCATGGTAAGCACCCCGATAGACATGTAGTTGAAAACCCGCAAAATATTCTTGCCGAACTCCTTAAGCGCCCTGTCATTCATGGAGAGCTCGTCTTTGAGCATAAGATTGATATCTTCGATATCCTTCATAACTCTGGCATTTCTCAGGGCCAGGGCTGCCGGAGGCAAAAGAAAGTGCAACAGGGACAGATCAGTCTGTGAAAAAGCATCTGGTTCGGGGTGACTCAAATTAATGACCCCTACCAGTTCGGCTTTGCCGTAAACCAATGGCATGCTCAGCATGGAACCTATCTCGATCTTGATATCCCTACTCTGAAACAGCGGATCGCATGAAGCATCTTTTATAATGGTAGGCTCCCTGCTCAAAGCCACCATACCCGCAATGCCTTCACCCATGGGGAATACCTGGCCCAATGACTGCTCTGAATACCTTGAATTCTGGTCGCATGAACCCTTGGCGGCCCGAATCTCAAGGCTTGTTCGATCCGAAGAAGGCATCATGATCGAAGCGTTTTGAGCCAAAGTTTCATCCAGCACTATATCGAGAATAGCACTGGCCACCGCCTCGACATCCGGGGCGTAGGATATGGCCTGATTAACCTTCTTCAGTACTGACAATTCCTTGTCGAGCAAATCATCCATGATCTACCTCATGACCACTGCGTCTATTTTCTATTGCGCCTCTTGGTCTTTTTTGCCATTTTTTTCTTGTTTCTGCTTTTCTTCAAATCAACCAGGCTCTTTTTGGGCTGCTTTGGCAATCCTTCTCCAATAAGGTCTGCCATGTCAGACCCAAGACCCAATCTCCCCAGGGCCTTTTTATTGCCCTTGCCAAGGCCGCGCATAATCTTTCGCATTGTCTTGAATTTATTGATTAATTCCAACACCTTGGCCTTTGGTTGACCACTGCCTTGAGCTATCCGTACGGTACGACTATCATTCAAACAATCAGGGTCCATCCGTTCACGCTTTGTCATCGAATTAATAACAGCCTCAACCCTGACAAGTTCTCGGTCATCCACATTTGCTCCCTGGGGTACCCCCATTTGTCCCAGAGGCAACTTCTCAATTATATCGGTAAGCGAACCCATTTTTTTCATCATCTTGAGCTGTTTGAGAAAATCATCAAAAGTAAAATCGCCTTTCAGTATCTTCTCGGCATCCTCTTCCGCTTTTTTCTGATCAACTACCTGTTCGAAATCATTTACCAGGCCCACAACATCGCCAAATCCCAGTATCCTGGAGGCAAGTCCGTCCGGCCTGAACTCCTCCAGCCGATCCAGAGACTCACCCATACCAAGAAATTTTACCGGTTTCTGTGTTACCTGCTTGATCGACAAGGCAGCACCACCACGTGCATCACCATCCAGCTTGGTAAGAATAAAGCCCGATAGATCCAGCCGGCGATCAAACTCTTTGGCCACATGGACCGATTCCTGTCCAATCATTGCATCCACAACCAGCAACACATTATCGGGCCTTGTGACTTCCCTGATTTTTTCCAATTCAAACATTAATGTCTCATCGACAATGGTCCGCCCGGCGGTATCAAACAGTACAACGTCACAGCCCTTGAAACGGGCCGCTTCCATAGAATCCATACATATCTGAGGAGGCTCTTTGCCGGGAGCAAAAAATACCGGAATATCCAGGCGTTTTCCAAGCACCTTGAGCTGTTCTATTGCAGCTGGCCGGTACACGTCCGCTGCCACCATCATGGGCTTTTTGCCCTGCTTCTCAAGGAACCGGGCAAGTTTGGCGGTAGAGGTTGTTTTACCGCTTCCCTGCAAACCCACCATCATGATAGCGGTCACATCGTGCTTATCAAAATCAATGCTGGTATCGACCGGGCCCATCAATGCAGTAAGTTCATCATAACAGATCTTAACGAAGTGCTGCTGGGGCGTTACCTTGTGTTTTTTTCCAGCATGGCTGACTCGAGTCTGTACGATTTCACCCAATGCCTTGCTTTTAACATTCTCGACAAAGGTTTTCACGACATGAAATTCAACATCAGCTTCGAGCAGTGAGATTCGGATCTCTTTGACTGCATCTTCCAGATGCTTGTCCTGGATTACGGACTTGCCTTGCAGTAGGTTCTGTGCCTTTTTGAAACCATCAGATATAATTTCGAGCATGATTATTCTCCTCCATAGCCTGCCTGAATTTCATGTTATCTAATATCAGCATTATTAGTCAACAGTGCCCGTATATCTGATTCTTCCAATTGTACTCGTCCTTAGTTACAAAATCCAACATCCTATTGTTTCCATTTCCTTCAGATAAATATCGGAATCTTGAAACATTATATTGAAACTGATCGAATAAACTCATCTCGGAAATAAAAATCATTCAAGAATCAGTTGTCGGCTGTACCCTGCTGGAATACTGTGCAATCGATTAGGAATATAGCGTTTCAATCTTTTTTATTGTATCGGAATATCCAAGCGTTGCCGTGATCTGAAATTTTTCTGCATTGATTTGTGTGCGACCAATGGGAATATTTTTAGACGGTATGATCAGGATAAATTCCGTTTCAGGATGCCTTTTGAAATCAATTTGTTTCAGTTCGGCGATTCCTCTCGAAGAGGACACCGCAATCCAGATTTCTTCAAACATATTCGGGTCGGCACAGTCCAGTGGTATCCTGCCGGTAAGGCCGCCATCCAGATACCAGTTTTGATCGATTTTCAAGGCTGAAAACACCCCGTTTACAAATGGCATATAACAACTCGCCCTCAAAGCAGCAAGGGCTTCCTCACAATCAAAATCTCTCTCAAAGCGAAAATAGTCTCTTGCAAACATGCCGGCCTTCCAATTCCAGGGTGGCAGAATCCGGGATGCGGCAACATGCAGGCAGATACCGGATTCCTGTAATGCTTGAAGGTCAAGCTGGGGCAGACTCACATTTCCGATGAGCCAATCAAGATTTTTTCTCCTGCCTGTGTTGAGAAACGGATGGTAGGAAAACCTGTAAGGTTCCAATGCCTCCCAGGCTCTAAGCACATCCCCGGCCTGTCCGGCGGCATGCCAGGCAGCAGCGGTAGATCCGACACTGATGCCCGCAATATCGGAAAAAATAATACCGGCTTCATCCAGGGCACGCATAACTCCGGCATAGTATATGCCCCGCATGGCACCGGAGGCATAGCACAGAAGTCTTTTCCTCTTTTTATTCACGCCATCAGACTTAATGAATTTATTTCCTATGATCAGGACAGATATCGAAAAAGGACCTGTCCTTGTCAGTGGTCTTTACAATCCAGTCCGCCTGGGCTTCCGGAATATACGGCTTCTCACATACGCTACACTTAATCAGCTTGAACTGTCTGCCCCAGATCGTACGTACATCGTCATCGTCCTTCATCGAGATAGCCCCAGTGGGACAGACATAGGCACAGGCGCCACATCCGATACAGGCCTGGCTTGGCTTGTGAAAGGGCGTGCCGGGAAACTTTTCGCGGCTTCTGGCCAACATGGAAATTGCGTTGACACCAACTACCTCATCGCACACCTGGGCACACAACCCGCATGCAATGCATTTGTAGCGGTAGCTTTCGCCTTCATCAACAAAATATCGCGGGGTTTCAATTCCATCGCGCCGGGCCAGATCCTGTATTATCTCAGAATCGGGCACCCGCGCCAAAAGCAGTTCAAGTACGCCCTTACGTATACGGCGCACCAGTTCTGTATCGGTTTTAACTTCCAGACCTTCTCTGACAGGATAGTTACATGAGGTAACCAGGCGCATCCGGCCTCCCTGATGTGCTTCCACCAGGCAAACCCGGCAGGAACCACCGCTGCTTGTTACCTCGGGGTGGTAACATAGGGAAGGGATATATATGCCTTGTTCGCGCGCCACATCAAGCACGCACTGGTCACGAATTGCCTCAACCTCTTTGCCGTCAATTATGATCTTGATCTTTTCCATGCTGGCACCCTTATTCAACTCTGACTGCATCAACCGGGCAGATGTCCTTACATACCCCACACTTGATACACTTGTTAGTATCGATTACATGGGGCTCTTTGCGCTGGCCTGATATACACTCCTGCGGGCAGCGCTTGGCACAGGCAGTGCACCCTGTACAGACTTCTGCATCAATTCGGTAGGTAATAAGTTCCTTACAAACACCCGCCGGACATTTTTTATCTCTGATATGAGCCTCGTATTCTTCCCTGAAATAGCGAATTGTAGATAATACCGGATTTGCAGCCGAAGTACCGAGTCCGCACAGGGCCCCGTACGTGAGGACATCACACAATTCTTCCAGGCGCTCGATATCACCTTCTTCACCACGGCCCTCGGTTATTGCAGTGAGTATTTCCAGCATCCGCGGCAACCCGTCCCGGCATGGTGCGCATTTACCGCATGACTCCTCAACCAAAAACGAGGTGAAATATTTGGCGACATCCACCATACAGGTATCCTCATCCATCACAATGATACCGCCCGAACCCATCATGGAACCGGCCTCGGTCAGACTGTCGAAATCGATCGACAGATCCAGCAGTGATTCCGGAATGCATCCTCCTGAAGGGCCACCTGTCTGGACAGCCTTGAACTTTTTTGATTTAAGTACTCCTCCGCCGATTTCTTCAACAAGTTCCCGCAAAGTTATGCCCATGGGAACTTCGACCAGCCCGGTGTTGTTGACTTTTCCCACCAGTGAAAAAACTTTGGTACCCTTGGAGCCCTGTGTACCTAAACCGGCATACCACTGGGCACCTTTGGAGATGATCTCAGGAATATTGGCCCAGGTTTCAACATTATTCAGCACGGTTGGCTTGTCAAAAAGACCCTTTTCTACCGAGCGGATATATTTGGCCCGTGGTTCACCGACTTTCCCTTCTATTGATCTCATCAGGGCCGATGATTCCCCGCAGACAAATGCCCCGCCTCCGCGGCTGATCTTGATATCAAAATCGAAATCAGTTCCCAGAATACCTTTGCCCAGAAATCCCTTTTCGCGGGCGACATCGATTGCGATCTGCATGTTTTTGACCGCCAGAGGATATTCATCCCGCACATATACATAGCCCTGAAAAGCATCCACAGCGCATGCTCCGATAATCATGCCCTCGATTACTGAATGCGGATCACCTTCCATGGTGGAACGATCCATAAACGCACCCGGATCACCCTCATCACCATTGCAGATAACGTAGCGAGCATCACTCTCAACAGCCTTGCATGAACGCCACTTTCTCCCGGTTGGGAAACCGCCGCCCCCGCGACCCCGCAGCCCTGAGGCCTCGATCTCTGCAATAATCTCATCGGGATCCATACTCAGGGCCTTGGTCAATGCGCTGTAACCACCCTGCAGGATGTAATCATCGATGGACGTAGGATCAATATTGCCGATATTTCTCAGAGCAATGCGTTTCTGATGTTTGTAGAATGGAATCGCTTTATACTGGGCGATTACCTCTTGGGTCTTGATATCTTTATAGAGCAGCCGCTCAACGAGTTCTTCATTCTTGATCGATTTCTCAACAATCTCGGCTACATCTTCGGGTTTGACTTTGAGATACAGAATATCTCGAGGCCTCAAGGCTACCAGGGGTCCGTTTTCACAGTAACCATGACACCCGGTTGTCTTGAATCCGACATCGAGGTCGATTTTGAGCCCCTGCGCAGTAATTTCCTGTTTGAAAGCCTCAGCTACATCCCGGGCACCATTGGCCAGGCATCCGGTCCCAAAACATACCAGCACACTTGGCAGATCTTGGTTCTGTTTCGATCGAATTTTTTCTCTGTACGCATCCAATGCTTGTATCGAGGTTATCGCTTGCATGAGCCTTCACCTTTTATTTATATTTTTTCAGCACATCCATGATCTTTGAAGTTCTCACCTGGCCATGATAGTCTTCGTCGACGACCACCAGAGGCGCCATGGCACATGCTCCCACACAGTTGACACTTTCCAGGGTAAAGCGCCCATCGGCAGTAGTAGAGTTTCGTTTGACACCAAGCTCACGTTCCACCGTGTCGATGATCTGATTGGCTCCTTTGAGATGACAGGCCGTGCCGGTACAAACTTTTATAGTATGCCTTCCGCGAGGCACGAGAGACAGTGACTTGTAAAATGTTCCCATTGCGTAAATTTTACTTTCCGGAACATCAAAAAGTTCGCTGAGCCGCTGCATTCCCTCTTCAGGAACATACAAGAATTCCTTTTGAAAATCCTGAAGTATGGCTAACAGAGATTCGTCTGACTTTTCATATCGAGAGATGACCTCATCAACCTTTTTGATATCTACTGCCATCTTACCCTTCCCCTTCACATTTTTTCAAAAGCTTCGCATAATCGTTCTCAACATTGTTCTGAATCAGTTCGATTTCTTTGTCCGTCAAATGCCTGAAACGTCCCTGTCCTTTGAGATACTCTCTCACCGGCAGCACCTTATAGGGTGTATATGTTAAGCGGTATTCTCCGTTTTCGACTTCATAAAGGGGGAATACATTAGCGTCCACAGCCAGTCTGCCGTATCGTATCGCATCATGTGGTTGAATCCGCCATCCGGTAGGACACACGGAAAGAATGTGGATATATGCAGGACCGCTGATTGCAGAAGCCTTTTTGACCTTCTGCATCAGGTCAAAGGGAAAACTGGAACAGGCGGTTGCCACATAGGGTATGTCATGGGCCACGGCTATCTGCGGCAGATTCTTTTTCTGCGTCTGCTGCCCGATACTCTTTTTGCCGGCCGGACTGGTAGTGGTACTTGCTCCAAATGGAGTTGAGCTTGAGCGTTGAATCCCGGTATTCATGTAGGCTTCATTATCGTAACATACGTAGAGCATATCATGCCCGCGTTCCAGGGCCCCGGAAAGCGGCCCCAAACCAATATCGGCCGTTGACCCGTCGCCGCCCATAGCCACAAAATTAATCTTCTTTTGGTTAAGCTTGCCCTTTCTCATCATGGCTTTCATGCCGGCTTCACAGCCTGAAACCACTGCGGCTGCATTTTCGAAGGCAACGTGAATCCAGGGCACTTTCCATGCAGTTGTCGGCAGGGGGGAAGAAATAATCTCCATGCATCCGGTTGCCATGGCCACAATGGTATCACGCCCCAAGGCCTTCATTACAAGCCTGACAGCAAGGGCCTCGGCACAACCTTGACAAGCCCGGTGTCCGGATGTGAAATACTCCGCCTTTTCGACCAGTCTAGATGAAAAAACCGAGAATCTATCCATAACTCACTCCTTAGCCTCGCAGACCATACAGGGTAAAACCCTCGGTATCATGAGCATAAGCCTTGTTCTTTCCTTCCAGAATAATTTTCCGGAAATCGTCTCTAGCAACGTCCCGGCCTGCCAGCCCGGCCACATAATTAACAATCGAGGGAGCACCTTCCATCCCGTACAGTGCCGAGCGCAGCTCTGAGGCAACCGGACCGCCCGGACCGCCAAAACTTATAGCTCTGTCCAAGACAATCAAGGCCTGCTTGCCGAGCACCGCCTTACGGAAATCATCGAAGGGGAACGGCCTCCATAACCGTATTCTCACCACACCAACCTTCTCCCCTTCATCCCTGAGTGCATCGACCACCTCCATAGCGGTTTCACCATATGAGCCCATGGTCACAATACAGTAATCAGCATCCTCTGTTTTATAGGTCTCAATGGGATGATAGTATCTTCCGGTCAGGCTCCCCCATTCCTCCCAAGCCTTTAAAATGGTAGGGTACGCATTTTTTATGCCTTCCTCCCTGGCCATCTGTGTCTCGGTATAAATTTCGGGCATGCCAAAACAGCCCATGGAAACAGGGTTATCCGGATGCAAGGCGTTCTTCATTTTGAATTCCGGTAAAAAATTCTTAACTGTCTGATTATCCACATACTCAATCGGCTCGATCATATGCGTAAGAATAAATCCATCGAGGTTTACGGCAACGGGCAGCATTACCTGCGGATCTTCCGCGACCCGGAAGGCCCAGAGAGTATGATCATAGCTTTCCTGTCCGTTTTCTACAAATACATGGATCCAGCCGGCATCTCTCACCATCATGGTATCCGTGTGATCGTTCCAGATAGACAGCGGGCTGGATAGCGATCTATTAGCCAGGGCCATGACCATGGGAAGCCTCATAGCAGCAGCGATAAAAAATATCTCAGACATCAATGCCAGACCCTGTGAACTCGTAGATGTAAACGTCCTTGCCCCCACGGCTGCAGAGCCGCAGCAAACACTCATGGCTGAATGCTCACTGTCAACCGGTACGAACTCGGCATCCAGTTCGCCCTCGGCCACCAGTTCGGCGAGGTGTTCTACAATATGTGTCTGAGGAGTGATAGGATAGGCAGCCACCACATCTACATCCGCCTGAGCTGCAGCTTCGGCCAATGCAATCGATACTTCTATTCCTTTTCTGGCCTTCTCCATTTAGCCTTCCTCCTCGCTGACCATTGAGATACAGCCTACCGGGCATTCTCTGGCACATATTCCGCAACCCTTGCAATATGTAAGATCAGCCTCGAAATGCCCCTGGGCTGCCTGAACAATGCATGCATCAGGGCAGAATATCCAGCATACGCCACATTTAATGCACTGGTCCTTGTTTACCACCGGGCGTTCGGAACGCCAGGTTCCGGTTTCATACTCCCTGGCATTTCCCACTTCTACGGCTATTGCACCAACTTCAAGCTCCTGCCATTTGATCTGTTCCATCGGTTTTGCCATCATATTACTCCTGTATAATGACCTCACGGTAGGCACGCTCCAGCGCCTTCATATTCCTTCCGCCAAGCTTGGGACCAAACCTCTCGAGCATGGGAGCCCTGATATCATCAATTGTAATAACTGGATTTGCTTTGATGAAAGCCCCTATCAAGGTGGTATTGACAATAGGTCTACCTAGTTCCTCTAGGGCAATTCTGTTGGCGTCGACCGTGGCAATCTTGATGGATGAGGGAATCCCATCACCAAATTCCTCCGGGGTCTTATTGCTGTTGATAACCAGCAGTCCACCATCACGAATACCCTCGGTCGGATTGGCCAGTTCAAGCAGACCGGGGTCAAGAACAATGACAATATCCGGACTATAAACCTTTGCCCTGATATTGATCTTCTTCTCATCGACCCTGCAAAAAGCGACCACGGGAGCACCTCTGCGTTCAGGGCCGAAGCTTGGGAAAGCCTGGGCGTATTTACCCTTGTTGATGGCTGAAATGGCTATTAACTCAGCCGAGGTAACCGCTCCTTGTCCACCCCTGCCATGCAATCGTATTTCCAGCATACTCGCTCCTATACCTAGATATTGAATGGTGATTCATAGCATCCTAAAACTTTGCATGTCAAGCAAAGATGAAGATATAATGCAGATTAAATAATGCATTAAAAAATAATATAACAGGCCTATTATTAAGCCATTATACCATCCCATCCTCCATGTCTGACATTTCCGTTCTGTGGGATCTCAGTCACGTTCTCCTGCTCTATCCGTGGATGTTCTCACGGATCCATCTATTATCATATCCGCAAGTTATTTTATTATTGTCGACTGTCGATATGTTTAATATCGATATGGTGCGCGTCGCAGAATGTCAAGAATAAAACGTTTTGCACTTCGGAATTTACCAGAAAGGGGCCGGAAAACAACAATCTTTTTATTGGTTATCCGGCAGAAAGATCCGCCGATTATTTTTTAAGCTCACGTGCTAGAATCTAACCACCACATATGTTTTCCAATTTATCTTTATTATGTTTTGATCCATATGTACATATCTGCCCAATAAGCAACAGATACATTTCACTATTTG
>Ga0272441_10002385_pt1 | contig 37959 bp, 17 predicted proteins | sample SSMProp6N_FD_193582 | JGI IMG/M metagenome (GOLD analysis project Ga0272441, IMG submission 193582) | Marine sediment archaeal communities from Little Sippewissett salt marsh, Falmouth, MA, United States - SSM-Prop-6N | ecosystem: Environmental > Aquatic > Marine > Wetlands > Sediment ... | reverse complement strand
TTGGTTGTATATGCCATAATTTCAAATACTGCCCTCCATCTTCTCTGCCTGTCTGCATACAGGCTGGGCGGAGCCGACTTGCGTCATCTCCGCAGGAACTCGCCAAGTTAGCCTGGCGCACCCGAGAATGGACGTAGTTGGAAATAAATGAGAGGAGAAAAATGAAAGATGTTACCCTTTTTTCATTAATTTGCATCTGTATGATCTTCTTTGTAGGTTGTTTAAATTCAGAAGATACAGGTGATGAAGGAGGAAGACTTCGAGTAGCTTTTACAGAGGAAGCTAAATATCAAGAAGCCATCGCACTACTTAACAGCTTTAATGTTACAATAATCACTGCATACAATACAACAACATCATATGATTTTGGAGAAGTAAATCACCTAATTGTCATTGCTATGGTGAATAATGTAACAGAAGTGAAATCAATAATGGATGAATTAAATAACAGTAACCTTGTCATTAAATGTTCAGAAACTTCAACTGATGATTAATATTTAAGGAAATCATTAAAATGATAATTAGAAAGAATGAAAAGTGAGGAGAGCAATGCCTGAAATGGACGTAAAAGGCAAGATTCAAGTCTAACACGAAGAGGAAAGATTAGATTAAGAATATCTGGTCCTTGGGTAGAAATCCTTATTAATATATTTCGAGTTGTAAACTCACTATTGGGAGGGGTATCATGAGAATATTCTTGATGAATACAATTCTGGTTTTCATACTCACGTTTTGTTGTTTTGTGGTATCTTCTGATGCTGATGATGGAATAGAGTCTTTACCAACGCGATCATCTACAATTATTGTCGATAAAAATGGATCAGGAGATTTCACGGGCATACAAGATGCTATCAACAATTCTGTGGATGGGGATGTGATCCGGATATGGGATGGGATCTACAATGAAAGGATAGAGGTCAATAGGAGTGTGACCATTATCGGGAACTCAACAAGCAGTACTTCCATTTCAGGATCAGGCACGCACATTTTGATAACATCCGATCATGTGAATATTTCTGGTATATCCATTTCTGGTGGGAGTTCGGCCTTTACGATAAAAGGCGAGTTCGTTCTCATTGAGAATTGCAAAATGAGCGGATACTACAACGGTATATTGGTGGATGCAGATGATGCTACGATCAGGAGATGCTATATCGAGGATTTCATCCAACCGGTCTTTGTGAACTCCATTAAATTTAGAACATTAATCGATAAATGCACTATCTCCTCGGGTTCAGGGGAGTATTCTACAATCGATTTGTATGGGATAGATACTGTTTTCACCAACAATACTCTTGTTAACACGATCCTTGACCTGCCTTTCTATTACATGAGAACCTATGATATCACAAAAAATGAATTGAACGGCCTTCCGATCATTTTCTATAAATATTCGAGTGATATCACCATAGATGAAGAATTCGGCCAATTGTTCTTATATGAATGTTCAAGGATCGATGTGAAAGATATTGAACTGGTTGGTCTGCAGGATGCCATAATGTTCAATAATTGTGATAATATTACCATCGATGAAATCGAGATCAATGGAACGATGAACCGTGGAATCCTCTTTTTGGAATCCCGGGATGTGTCCATAAAGAATTCAAGGTTCCTGAACCTGGATGACGCTTTCATAACCAAATATGTAGTTGCACGATTCACTGTGGAAAATTCCAGTTTCAAGAACATGGAGAACGGTTTGAAGGTGGAAGATGGAACGATTTCGGGTTTGACAGTAAAGAACAATCTCTACGATAATGTATCCGACCCGAACTGGGTTTACGGGAATGACATATCCGTGGAAGATAACACCGTTATTGACTGTGGTTTTATTGTACAGGCGGTGGATTCCGAAGGCATAGTTGTGAGGAACAACTACTGCACAAACGTCAACGTTACCCACGGATGGGGGTATGGCCCATCTCTGGTCAGATGTGACGACTGCCTTGTTGAAGGAAACAACATTTCCAGAAAGAGCGATGGGATCAACTGCAGGGAAAGCACCAATGTGATCATCAGGGAGAATGAGATCTACAGCACTTCAGAGGGAGTGATCGTGGGATCATCAGCAAAGGTTTACAACAATTATTTCCACCGCAATTCCAAGGCCGTTTCGGTTTTACGAGGGAGCGATGTCGAGATCAAGAACAATCTAATATACCAATGCATCAAGACAGGAGCCGGGATTTATCTGTTCGAGTCCTCTGATTATCTGATATTCAACAATACCATCAAGGACAGCCAGCTTGCCATTAACAACCAGGATTCTTCAGGCGGTCTAATAACTCATAATTATTTCATCGACAACGACCAGCAGGTCACCACAACAGGAACGGATAAGTGGTATAGCGATTGGCCCTCATACGGAAACTTCTGGTCCGATTATTCGGGCAATGATGTCAAGAATGGAAGGTACCAGGACCAGTATGGATCCGATGGTATAGGAGATTCTGCATACTTGGTGGCGCCCTCTCAATCGGACAGGTATCCCATCTTCATTGATACCGTGGACCCTGTAGCAGGTTCGAGAGAGAATGTCACACTTGAGCAGGGGAATGTATATCCCTTCTCTCTTACGAACTGCAGTGACGATCAGATGATAGTGAAGGCTGTATGGGAGTTCCATTATGACGGCGAGGACAAGATAATAGACCTGATGGAATTTGATTTCCTATTCAACGTTCCAGGGGTATATGAGGTGAACATGACGGTGTATGATTTTGCTGGTAACCATGATAATGATCAATTCACCATAACGGTCATCGACACTATTGCTCCTATCATTGTTACCCAGGGCAACATCACACAAGATCAGAATACCCTTGTCTATTTCAACGCCACCGGATCAACAGACAATGGGATGATAATGAATTACACATGGATGTTCACATATGGTGGATCAAATGTTACAATGTACGGCTCGAAATCATCCTTCCGATTTGATCTTCCCGGATATTATAAGGTAAGGATCCTGGTAACTGATCAGGGCAATAATACGGCCTTTTCCACTTTCTATGTGAATATTACAGATACGGAAGATCCAGATGCAAATGCTGGTGTTGATATCGAGATAAACAACGGTGGAACCCTGGATCTCGATGGCAGTTCAAGCACGGACAATGGTGTGATAGTCTCATACTACTGGAGCTTCGAATACGATGACATAGTGGTCCATCTAGAAGGGATCACCCGTTCATTTGTGTTCGATGTCCCGGGTCATTATAATATCACACTTGCGGTCACCGATGCTTATGGAAATATCGGATTTGATGTGACGATCATCACTGTGATCGACACACTCGATCCGGTCCCCGTAATTACAGGATCTTTAAATGTCCTCGAAGGTGAGCAGTTATCTCTTGATGGAACGGATTCCACCGATAATGGAAGGATAGTGCGCTATGTCTGGACGTTCAATGATACGGAAGAGAAATCTGTGGAAGGAGCGAAACTGACCTACGATTTCCAGAAGAAAGGATTCCATGAAATAACTCTAACTGTATACGATGAATGGAACAACTCAGCCAGCAAGACGGTCACCGTTGAGATAGTAGATACGACACATCCTACTGCAGATGCGGGAGAGGATATCACTGTCCCAGCTGGAACCACTGTAACATTCAATGGTTCGGGATCATCCGATGACGGGTCCATAGTCAAGTGGGAATGGAGCTTCGATTATAATGGTGAAAACAAAGAGATTCTTGGAGAGAGTGCTGAGTTCACGTTCGATATACCAGGTAAGTATTCCATTTTAATAACTGTGTTTGACCAATCCGGAAACTTTGGTGAAGATACGATGACAATCACCGTTACAGGACCAGTTGATGATGATGACGATGTTGTTGGTGATGATGACGTTAATGGGAAGAATAAAGAATTTCCGTTTCTTGTTGTGTCCATTATTGGAATCGGTATCCTTCTCCTAATCGTTGGATTGATAGTGTTCATCATTATAAAAAAGAAACAACCTGAGGAAGGAAAAACAGTTGAAGAGGAGAAAGATCGTCTTGATGATATGCTGGATTCACTTCCTCCGGAAAATACTTATCCGACTGAACAGGATTCAATAGTTCCTCCAGATCCAGACCCTTTTCAAGAACAGGAGAATATTTTTGGAGAATATGACCTTCCAGAAACCTCTCCAAATCCGATAGCTGAACCGTCATTGGAAGAGTAGATACTTAATTTGAGAAATCGGTGTGAGATATCAATTCCGAAATCCACTGGAGGAGGAATCATCTTAAAAGGATGATCAATGATATTACTATGGAGGCGAAGAGAACAAGTGTTTCCGACATGTGGCGGAAGTAGGAAGATTTCCGACATCAGCACAAACCGGCAAAATTCATAAGGCAAAAAGGTGATGTAAGGATGGAGGAAAGATCGAGGAGAACAGTGAAATGATCGTTGCCGGAAGTCGCCGAAGATGGAAAATGAAAAGATGTATTAAGGTAATATCTGAAAGGGTGGGAAGAGGTAGACTAGAGGAAAGGTGTATAAATGAGATATTATAAAAGCCCAAAATGTATCTATTTTTTAATGTCTTCTTTTATCGTTTGTTGTCTTATACTAAGTGGATGTCTAAGTGATATTGGTGATGAAGAGAAACCAGAATTTGGAAAACAAGACTTGTGGGATTGGACCCATATTAATAGTGATGCAAGAGAGATTTCTGTATTTGAGGCAATTGACATCCTTTTAAATCATATCAATGAAATTTATCCAGGGGGGAATATTACTGATTTTGGAGCAACAGAATCTACCGGGAAAGGTTCAAATAGAGAGACTGGAAAATGCCAAGGATGGCAGTTTTATTTGTTGAGATATGTCGGAGGACATTCTAAGAGTAGGATTGTAAATATCGCAGAATTCGGATGGGCAGAAGTAATAGCAGAACATGATGTTGCGGATATCTATCCTGAGTGGAAATACGAGAATGCCACTATTGATTCAACATCCTTACCTAGTATCGCTATGGATCATGATGACGTGAAATCTTTCGTAAACGATCATCCCGACTATGTAATGGATATACAGAGCTATCATGGTCCACCGATTGAATCCGATGAAGAATCGTATCTTGTAATGTACACCGGAGGAGATGATGAACTGAACGTCTATATTTCAGCTCAAGATGGAAGGATAATTGAGGTAAAGAATCCGAATGATTGGTCTTGGTTCGAATGATGTAATATTAATTGGTAGGGGAAAAAAGGGAAAGGAATATGAAAATATTCCCCAAATGGACGGGAAAGGAAAATTTTCAAACAATTATTGATGTATCAAAGTGTGACTTAAATGGCTGAATTTCTTAACGAAGATCCGAAAGTGACTCTTATAGACGATTGGGAGAAAATTATAGTCGAGGATTCTCAGTTAATTGATGAATTAAATAATTTTGTTAAACCTTATAATGATATTATTCTCACCATTCCAAATGATTGGTCGAACCAAATGAAGGATTATATTTTAACTGATGTTCAAAGGGAATGGCACGTACTTGACTCAAAGAATAAGAATGATTCACTTGTGGGGTATAGTTCCAACGGACATATGGAGATTCAAAGCTGGGAAAACATCGACCGGATGATGAAATGTATCTTTACCGATATTGCATTGTCCGGAACAAGAGGACAGGATTTCCATTATAAGGAAGATTGTCTGAGAGATATCATGTTTGAGCTTCTATTGGTTGGGTGGCCCTATAAATCTCTAGTTTACGAATCAGATAGAAATATAATGTTTGTGAAAGGTCCATTTATTTACCCAAATAAAAGAATGAAAATCCATTCATCAAGCGCATGTATTAACCTAATGGTTGGAAAAGCGGGGAAATGGATATTCTTTCAAGAGTTCGGTGAGGAGTTTTATGATTATATTTCTAAACAAACACTGTTAATTGATTTAAAAACAATGAATCTTCTTGACTTGCATATCGGAGATACAGTGGAGTTGAGATTGATCTTGGATGATCCGAGGCAACAATATCAATATTATAGGGATGATGATAGTAAGATTTATGAGCTGAGAGACCTAAATATGATAATAGATATTGGAGAATCGATCGACTGGGCAAAAGAAGGAAAAAATGAAAAGTGAGGAAAGTGTTCCTTATTTGGCCGAATAAGGCAAGTTTCATTTATCTTGAGGGGTAAAATATAATGGCAGGAGGTCTCGGAAGAGAATTTCCCAGAATGGACGGATATGTAAAAGGAGAAGACCTTTGAAGACATTGCTTATTTCGAAAAAGAATGGAAAGATTAAAAATATATCCATACAACTTTACTCGTGTACAGTTTACATCACATTTATGATAAGCCAGCATACCTGATTCAGACACCCGCAAACAGCTTTCACCCTCACAAAACCCGATCCCGAGCAATGTCACATGACCATGTAACGAGCAACGTCACAATCAAACTTTACTCGGGATCCAAATATGACGTTACCTGGTATCTTCATACAACTTATTTCGGGATTGATCATCTCTGCATCGATCCTCGCTTTCAGCTCCCTTCCGGGGGTTCTGGTCGGATTTGTATTCATGGAGAATACCCTGATCTTCACAAGAGCAACTATTTTTAAAAAGACATAGATCCTTTGAAATGTAGATCATTTTGAGGTTTCTGTCACTATTTATTAAGAAGTGCTGGAAAGACTAAGGGGATTGGAATATGGATGATCCCCCTTTTGTATGAGATCCCAGATTTTTATCAAACAAAAAATATTATAAGGTATACCATACTACACCATAATACGTAATATGGTGTGGCGGGATAACAATGCTAAAGGAAGGTTTGACTTTCTGGAACCCCTGGTGGACCCAGAAGGGATACAAGATACAGGATCTATTGGAAAGAACAAGTGCAGATCAGGTTCGGCCATTGTTTCAAAGGAAAGAGGTTCTGGTACTGACAGGTGTTCGAAGGTCCGGAAAGACCTCCATGATGCATATCATCATAAAGGACATCCTGAGGTCGGTGGAGCCAAAACAGATCATGTATGTGAATCTGGAGGACCCGACCTTCGAACAGGCCAATCTTGAGGAGATATACCAGAAATATTTGGAACTCATGCTGCCAGAAGAAGGACAGTTCCTGTTCATTGATGAGGTCCAGAACAAGAAAGGATGGGAGAAATGGGTAAAGAAGATGTATGACTCCCGGCAGAAGGTGAAGATGACTGTAACGGGTTCGAACTCTTCATTGCTCAGGGATGAGTTCTCCTCATATCTGGCAGGTAGGAATCTGACTCACGAGGTATTCCCACTGTCGTTTACAGAGTACTTAGGTTTTCTAGATGCTTTGCCGGAAAATGATGCGCAACTTATTGCTTTTCGATCTAAACTTAATCACCATCTTCTTGAATTCATGAAATACGGAGGATATCCAGAGGTGGTCCTTGAGAAACAGGAGAAAATGAAGATAATCCTGTTGAAGGAATATTTCTCTGCAATTCTCACAAGAGATGTTCTGGCCAGATATGATGTGAAGGAACGATCGAAACTTGAAAGATTGGCTGCTTACCTGGTAACCAATTCTTCATGTGAGATGAGCGCCAAGTCCCTATCTAAAATAGTAAGCCTCAATATCAAAACAGTGCAGGAATATCTCGCACATCTGGAAAGCGTTAATCTGTTCTTCTTCGTGAACCATTTTTCCTACTCTCTCAAGGACCAATTCACTTATCCAAGAAAGGTGTATTGCGTTGATGCTGGGATGAAGAACGCGGTGGGATTTACTTTCAGCGAGAATTATGGGAATACAATGGAAAATATAGTATATCTGAAATTGAGACAGATGGGAGATGTATATTACTGGAAGGAACGGGATGCGAACATCGATTTCGTCCTCAAGCAAGGAAAGAAGATCACTATGCTGGTCCAATCCTGCTATGACATTTCAGATGAAAGAACACAAAAGAGAGAGACGAGAAGTCTGCGAAAGGCCATGGAGCATTTCGGAATGGACATGGGTATTGTGATAACTCTTGATATGGAGGAAGTGCAAGAAGAGGATGGAAAAAGGATCTTGTACATCCCCCTATGGAAATGGCTTATAAAAGGAAGCTAGAACAGAGAGGATCACAACTCGTGTCAATTTATCATGGTTTGAGAAATCAGAACGTGAATGAAGTGGACGTGTTAATAGATCCATTTACAAATTCACTCGGTATCAGTTAATGTCACATTTTCAGTTCTCCAGATCCCAAAAGATCCAATCCCCAACACCTCCATCATCAACACTTTTAACACTATCCCGATTAAAGTTCTAGACTAAATAAACCGATCCCTATACTCAAGCAGAATCGGTTCCTTCGGACTGCGACACAAGCAGAACCGGAGGTTCTGCTGTGCCCAAGAGAATCTCGAATTTAGCTGATTAATAAAGATTCTCTTTGGGTTCTGTAAGTATTGTCATTTGTTAAACTTTGATTAAATATCTCATGTTCCTCCAATGACAATATACGTCACACGACCATGTAACGAGCATAGTTTTTTTGGAACTTTACTCGTGATCGATTACGATCAATTAACAATACCCCATTCTTCAAATATGGCATCAAATATTGCTTAACCTGTTGTATCATTTTGGGGGTGCACTCCAAATAGGGGTTTACTCCAATAACACTCCTTAACTCTGGAACGGACCGTTCCAAGGAGAATATAATTACTGTCAATAAAGAGGTGTTTTCAATGAAAAGTGTGATCTCTATATTAGTATGTACTTTTCTCCTTTTTTCTGCAATGCCGGCATTGTCCGTTGGAATCTACGAAGAAACATCGGCCTGGATATCAAACCCTCGTTCGATAGATGGGAATTACATCGTCAGCAAACCATTCAGAATCGACTCGGATTTGGACTTCGCTTCTTCGTCCAAGGTTTCAGCAGGCGATGGTAGTGTGAACAAACCATGGGTAATCGAGAACCTAGATATCAACGGGACAGGGGAGGAATACTGCATCTTCATCAGCAACACCCAGGATCACTTCGTGGTCCGGAACTGTTCCCTGCATGGCGTTAGCAGAAGTCACGGTGCGGCTCTGAATCTTGAAGAGGTGGAAAACGGAATGGTTTACAACAACACCATTTCTTCGAACTATTTTTATGGCATATACCTTTCCAACTCAAACAACAACATAATCGCCAAAAACACGGCAAGAGACAACTACGTGGGCATGTGCATATCTCATTCCGACTCGAATGATATATCGAACAACATCGTTGGTCGGAACGAAAATGTGGGAATCATCCTACATTACTCCGACTCGAACACGGTCTCTCATAACAACGTTTACTTTAGTGGAAGTTATGGTATCAGTCTTATCACTGATTGCGATAGGAACGTCATCTCCGTGAACACAGTATCGGACAACTGGGCAGGCATACACATATTTCAGTCCAGCACGAACACTCTGACCGGCAATACGATGGTGAACAATGGTGTATTCATATCAGGCGGTCTCTTGGAACACTGGAACACGCACACTATCGACACCTCCAATACAGTGGACGGGAAACCTGTCCGTTACTGGAAGGACAGGACGAGCGGTACCGTACCATCCGGTGCAGGCCAGGTGATCCTCGCCAACTGCGAGAACGTGTTGGTTGAGAAACAGAGCCTATGCAATGGTTCTATTGGTATCTTGGCAGGTCAATCCACCAGGATCACGATCGCAAACAACACAGCCAGATTCAATGATTATTTCGGCATCATGCTCAATCATTGCGACTCCTGCACCGTTAAGTACAACATCGTCTCCCAGAGTGGAGAAAGGGGTATCTATGTATTCTATTCAGACCAGAACATCCTTTCACACAATAGGATATCCGAGGGCAGAACGTCCACTGGGATATTCATCATGGAATCAAGTTCCAACGCCATTTATGAAAATACTTGCTCGGGGAACGGGTGGGGCACTTGGCTTTCAGTATCTACATGGAACACTCTTCTCAATAATACCATAATGGACAACCAATACAGCATCGGGACGTATCTATCCGAGAACAACACCATAGCGAACAACACGATTCTGAACAACGAAGATAGTATCCGTCTCGAATCTTCCAGTTCGAACATGGTATTCCACAACATGATCATTGGAAACACCAACAGGAGCATCGACGATACCGGTACCAACCAGTGGGACAACGGATACCCGTCGGGAGGCAACTACTGGAGCGACTACGAAGGGACCGATTCAATGAACGGTCCTGACCAGGACAGAACCGGTCCGGACGGGATAGGTGATTCTGCCTACACGAACATCGATGGAGGGAAAGAGTCTAAGGATAGATTTCCCCTGATCACCCCGGAGGATATCTTAGATGGGATCGCTCCGACATCACAGGTGAATGCAGAGGCCCCGTATTGGTCGAATGTCGATCCCCACACAATAACGGCAACGGCGAGCGACCGGAGCGGAGTTGATAACGTGGAAATGTACTACAGGTTTTCCGCAGACAACTCGACATGGGGTGGGTGGACACTCATCGGAACCGACACGGAGCAGCCATGGTCATGGGACCTCTCCTGGCCGTCAGGTGACGGTCATTACCAGTTCCATACGGTGGCCCTTGACAATGCGGGAAACCGCGAGGAACCTCCTCAGGAAGCGGAGGCATACCACGGTTATGACGGCACTTCCCCGCAAATAATCCGAACCGACCCCGACGATGGAGCAACGGGGATAATATACAGACCCGGCATCTTCTCAGCCAGGTTCAGCGAACCGATGAATAGAAGTATCACTGATTTCACTTCTAACCTTCCCGAAGCAAAAGGCAGATGGAACGGTAACGGTACATGGTTCAACATAACCTACTCCGATCTGAAAGAGGGTTTTTCCTACTATGTGGACTTCACAGGGCAGGGCCACCGGGACCTCATTGGTAATCCGCTCATCGGAGAGATGAACATCTCATTCACTACACGCGATTTCACACCGATTTTTATTGATGCAGGGGGGGATATTTCAATCGAGAACGGAGATGAGGCTTTCTTCAAGGGTGCAATCTCTTCAGATAATGGGATCATCCGTTCCCACAATTGGACCTTTACTTATAATGGGGTTCAGACACTGCTTTGGGGAATGAACACAACTTTCCGTTTCAATATACCTGGTCATTATGTTATCACACTGTGTGGGGAGGATGAGTTCGGCATCAGCGGAGCCGATACCTTGAACCTTACAGTGATTGATACGATCCCTCCTGTACCCAAGATAACTGGAAGTATAAAACTGTTCGAGGACGAGGTTCTGGAGATCAATGCTTTCGAATCCTCTGATAACGGCAGGATTGTGAGGTATATCTGGAATTTCGTGGACAGTGAACCTGTGCAGATCGAAGGTCCGACATTGACCTATTTTTTCGAATTGATGATTCCCCACGAAGTATTCCTTACCGTTTGTGACGAATGGAACAATTCTGACACCACAAGCGTTCTCGTTGAATTCGAGGATGTCACATCACCGATAGCAAATGCGGGACAGGACCAAACGGTCGGTGCCGGTTCCATTATCGTATTGAACGGGACCTCATCCACCGATAACGGTTTGATATCCCGTTATAGCTGGAGCTTCACTTACAAGGGTGAGAAAATGGTAATTGAGGGTGATGTTGTCAGTTTCCAGTTCGATGATGGTGGGCTTTACAATATAATCCTAACTGTATTCGATCTTTCATACAATTATGGAGATGACACAATAAATATCACAGTAGTGGATACTGGAAATATTATAGGTACAGTTATAGATAATGACGGTAGACACATTGAGGGTGCTAGAGTAGAGATAATAGCAAACAATGGAAAGACCTACACCGGGATAACAAATTCCGATGGCACTTTCTCGGTGGAGGTTTTCTCCGGTAATATTACATGGAAGATAACCAAGCAAGGTTACAAGTCAATCTCGGGTATCTCTTACGTATCTCCATTTGAAGATTTTGTATTGAACCTATCTGACACACCCTTGATCAAAGAAAAGAGTTCATCCCCGCCTATTGTTCCAGTATTGATACCAATTATTCTGCTTCTCCTTATCATCATAGGAATATTCATATTCATATTTTTAAGGAGAAAAAATGAAATTGGAAACGAAGAGAAATATAATGAAGAAACCGATGAGGAGGCGGAGTATAAATCAACAGAATTCCCAAATGAATTAGATGAACGGGTTTCTATTTACAAGGAAGAGCCTGAAAACATGATTGATTCAACAATACTATCTGAAAACATTCCTATAGAGGAAAATAATGAACCAACTCACTCCAATATGGAGGTATCTGAGCCCTTATCTGATAATTATATTGGTCTCCCCTTTGAACATCCGGTGGAGGATGAGATCAATCCTCCAGTCGAAGATATACCGCCGGAACCACCAGTCCAACTGGATATCTCTCATGCAAAAGATGAATTGAATCCTAATTCAGATTTAATGGCCCGTGCAAGAAGTTGAGTGGGCCAGGCCGATCCCGTTACAGTTGCCCTAACTACGATTACCAAAATTCATAGAAACACCCTTATAAGATGTGTTTTATACATGTTAGGGGCCCGGTTGGAGGAATGTTCATCCAAATGGAAGGGGTGAAAAAAATGAAAAGAAAGACAGGAGAAATTATTTTTTCGCATGGTTGGATTTTTTCCATAATGACTATCTTGGTATTGATATATCCAAGTGTTTTTATGAATACAATCAAAGGCGAAGAGGATGTTCGTTCTCTATTACCATACCGGAATATTGAGATAGATGAGTATGAATTATATAATAGTTATGGGGATTGGTCTCCCGATGGACAAAAAATTGCATTCACTGCTGGGTGTGCATTACGTATATGGGATGTGAATAATAATAATTATATTCTTGAGCGGGAAGATTATCCTCAATCCTTTTATAGGATCTCTTGGTCCCCTAACGGGACATATCTTCTGGCTGGTACCACCAATAACACCGCAGTGATCTTTGATCCAACTACGGGGGATGTAATCAGAACATTTACCGGGCATACATATAGTGTATATGTCGTTGACTGGTCTCCGGATGGATCGATGATATGTACTGGATCTGATGATGGTGATGTAAGGATATGGAATGCCTCAACCGGCCAATGCGTTCAAATTTTAAGTGGCCATGGAGGATGGATAAATGATATTGATTGGTCCCCCTCATCAGACAGGATCCTTTCCTGTTCTCTTGATAAGGTTGTGAGAATGTGGGACGCTTCCAATGGAGAGATATTATTCCAGACCCCAACACAATCTGGAATAGTGGTTGGAGTTTGCTGGCATCCAAATAATGACGAATTCTTCACGGGGTCCGGTAACAAGTACCTGATCAAGTGGACAAAAGAAAACGATACTTACAATCCCACTTACATGGGTAGTTATGATGATTTCATGCCTATAAATTGCATTGAAATCTCACCTGATGGAGGAACCATTGCAGTAGGAAATTGCGGGATTGGTGAAAATGGAATTGTAGATATCTGGGACATTGAAACAAAAGAATTTATCACAGAGCTTGTAGGGCACACTGATTCCATAAAAAGCATCGGTTGGTCACCAAATGGAGACCGTATTGTCACATGTTCAGATAGATCTGCCCGGATTTGGGATCATGGAACATGGGACCTTGTGAATAGAATAGGTAATCCTGAGAAAGTACTTTTAAAATGGTCTCTTGATGACGGTAATCTTTTCATTGTCTCAGTTGGGGATACTTTATACAAATGGAATGTTGATGATGATATTTATGAAAGTATCGACCTACCATTCTTCCCTCTCCATCATTTTTGGAATGAACAAAAGGTAGATCTCTCAAGCAATTGTGAGATTATCGCCTCTATATTGAATGATGGATCAATTGGTGTCTATAAAATCGGATCTTTAGCCTCTGAAGTAAAGGTTTTTAATGTACCGGATGATCGAGCTTACGAGCATATTCAGTGGGCGAAGAGGTCGAACCTTATAGCTGCCTGGGATAACCATAGAATTGAAATTTTGAATGCTACTGATATGACAATTCAGAATACAATAGATGTTAATTTTTCAGGAATGATTTCAGGATTGGAATGGTTACCTGATGACACTGGCATATGCTTAATGCCAACCGGAGGTGATCAGGGTAATTCTTTCATGATATTCGATGCAAATACAGGAGAGGAAACCATGAAAATAAATGGATATTTTGGATATTTAAACGCTCATTCCATTTCGTATGATGGAAGATATCTCTCAAATTTGTGGATTCATTCTGGTACTGATACAATATATACAATCTCAACCTGGGATTTGACCGACGGAAAAATGGTAGGTAATTTTTCTGTTGGTGATTCACCCCATCCGGGAATTAAGTGGTGTCCATCTGAATATACCCTTGCTGTGGATTCATGGGATGATCATTGTATAATGATAGTTGATCCATTCACTGGTGAGATCTTAATGAATCTATCCAGAGAAGTGAATGGTCAGTACTATTTGGGTGATATCAAATGGTCCCATGATGGAAGCAAGCTTGGTGCTTTCTCGATGAAAGATGTCAATATATGGGATTTTTCAGACACAGATGATGATAGAGATGGAACGGAAGAAAAAGGAATGAAAACATCTACAATTATTATCATCGTTGGAGCTATCGTTTTGATCCTGATTGTGATCCTGGTCATCGTTTTCATTTTCCTGAAAAAGAAATCTAAACCAGATGAGAGACCTGTAGGTGATCCAGTTGAACCTACAGAAGAAGTGGAAGGGAAGACCCATCAAATAGCCCAAGGAAATAACGGATCTCCAAATACCTACAACCAACAAGTGATCTATCCTCCAAATGTATCATCTGTTGTTTCTTCAAACCCACTTTATGGATCTTCATCGACATTCCTAGATTATGCTGTAGATGTCTCGAATAAAACCAATATAGAAAGTGATAATCCCACTGATAATACGTAATCATTCCAAAAAAAATACTACACGAAAGAGTATCCGAATTCGAAGAGGTATTAGGGCAAGTTTTAGGCACATTATATATTGAGATTATTTTAATCGTACTTGGACTACTACTTATCAGAATACATAATCCGCCAGATCGAGCCCTCTCCAGTCGTCCTATCTCTGATTTCCAAAATTCATAGAAACACACTTAACTGATAAAATTTTTACAGGTTAGGGGGCTGGGTGGAGGATTCCGCATCTTATATGGAGAGATGGACGAGATGAGAAAAGGCAACAAACTGTTTTCTGCTTCGGTGGTTTTCGTTATGGTTTTTTCTGGATTGTTAATCAGTATCGATCTTCCTGAAGGCATCATACCTCTAGAATTGACCGTAAATGTTTCAGCGTCTTTTGCTGGTGGTAATGGTTCGGCTTCAAATCCTTACCAGATCTCAAATGTAAGTCAGCTACAGAATATAAGTTCAGACCTAGATGCTCATTACATTCTAATTAATGACATAAATGCTTCTGCAACAAAGTCATGGAACCATGGTTTTGAACCTATCGGTGAATTTATGGATCCTTTTATGGGAAGTCTGGATGGTAGAGGCTTCAACATAACCAATTTGTGGATCTCAAGAACAGATACTTATTATGTTGGTTTATTCTATTCTGTAGGTGAAGATTCCGTTGTCAGAAATGTCAATGAGATCGACAGTTTCATCATCGGTGGGAGATATTCCGGTGGAATTGCTGGTTCCAGCAGCGGGATCATAAGGAATTGTTCGTTTAATGGAACGTTAACTGGATACGGTTTTGAATCACAAAATTTCGGAGGTATTGTGGGAGTTAATAACGGATTTATTGAAAACTGCAGTACTAATGGTTATGTGAAGGGAATAAGAAATGTAGGTGGAATTGCCGGAATCAACAAGGATATTATATCTAATTGCTTAGCGGCCGGTGTTGTAAAGGGTGATGATAATAATATTGGAGGAATCGTAGGTTCAAATGAAAATGGTGATCTGTTTGATTGCTACACCAATGCCGGTGTCAGTGGTCTTACCAGAGTCGGTGGCCTCATAGGAAACAATGAAGATAGTGTAGTAAAACATTGTTCTGCAACTAGTAGTGTATCAGGTGGACAAGATAATATTGGTGGATTAGTTGGCTATAACGACAACAGTTATATCGAATATTGTAAAGCATCTTGTGAAGTAGGAGGCGGTCGTAGAGCTGGTGGCTTAGTTGGAAGTAATTATGGTAGAACTTTATCTCATTGTATTTTCTATGGAAATTTAAATGGTGATGATTGTCTTGGCGGTTTTATAGGATATAATAAAAGGGGCAGCATATATGATTGTAAAGCTGCTGAAGAAGTAATTGGAAGCGATCGTATCGGAGGTTTTATTGGTGAAAACTATGAGGGGAATATTATCAATTGCACTTATATGGGGAATATATCTGGTACATTTGATTACGAAGGAGGATTGATAGGAAATGATAGGGGGGGTGAGATTATTAACTGCTCCTCATATGGGAACATAAGTGGAAATAATAAGGTGGGTGGTTTGATTGGCAGAACCTTTGGTGATGTTTTTAGACCTGGTAGGATATTAAACAGTCATTTTTTTGGAAACATAACCGGAAATGACAATATCGGGGGATTGGTGGGAGAAAAAAACGAGTATACAAGTATTAAGAATTGCAGTTCAATAAGTGATATAACTGGGAAAAATATCGTTGGAGGTTTGGTGGGAAAAAATACAGGTGTTACCTATAGTTTCTCAACGATTATTAATTCGAATGCAATAGGGAATATTTCCGGAATTGATAGAATAGGAGGTATAGTCGGTTTTAATGAGTATGGTATTGAATCAGGATGCAATTATCAGGGCAACATAACAGGTGATGATTTCGTCGGGGGTGTGGCTGGAGAATGCCTCGATGGATTGGAAAATTGCTTTTCAAAGGGAACTGTATATGGAAATAATTATGTTGGAGGACTGACCGGATATAACGAAGGGAATATTGAAAAATGTTATGCTGATAGTATTTTCGATGGTAATTGGTCTATCGGGGGTTTGGTTGGCAGGAATAACGGGACAGTTCTAAATTCATTCTACAATATTTCTGCTGTGAATGGTATTAACAGGGTTGTAACTCGATATGGCATATATGACGAGCAGTTCAACGATTGGCTGAATAATGATATGTCTCTGAAAATTGATGAATACCTTGAGATAGATCCAGAAAGTAGAAGCTATGAAATAGGAGATCTTGAGGATCTCAAATCCTTTCTACCATTTGCCCATGAAGATCATAATATAATTTTAACAAATGATATCGATCTTTCAGAAGAACCCGGATTTAATATCCCTTTCTTTTCCGGTTCCATATTTGAAGGAAGCAATAGAACGGTATCAAATATCAATATGACCTTGTTCAATGACGATGGGTTCGGTTTCTTCAGTGTTGTTGATTCTGATTCACAAATTAAAAATATAATATTAAAAAATATAAACATCACCGGATTCAAAAGGGTTGGCGGATTAGCCGGGACGAATTTTGGAAGTGTGGATAATTGTAGAGTATGGGGTGATATCTACGGAGTAAGTACGGTTGGTGGATTGATTGGTGAACATATTGGTGGACATCTCAAGGGAGGATATGTCAAATATTCAAGATCCTCAGGTATCGTTAGAGGAGAATATTGGAACATTGGCGGGTTGATAGGTTATAGCTCCGGATATGTGGAAAACTGCTACTCCTCAAGTGATGTGAGAGGAGGAGATGAAGATCTTGGCTCTTTTTATAATACCGGGTTGGGGGGATTGATCGGTTACTCTAATGAGAACGTTAAAAATTGCATTGCGACGGGTAATGTTTATGGCAAATATTTTACGGACGTCGGAGGATTGATTGGATCATGTTATAGATACGTTACGAATTCGATATCTATCGGAAATGTTTACGGTCCTGAATATCTCAGCGATATTGGTGGTCTTATCGGAGGCGGAGGTGGGACAGTAACAGGTTGTTTTTGGGATATTCAAACATCCGGTCAAACCTCCAGTGATGGAGGCACTGGGAAGAACACCTCGGAATTAAAGGAAAAGATCCTTTATTCAAATGCTGGTTGGGATATTAACAATACATGGGATATCATTGATGGTGAATCATATCCTTTCCTCAGATGCTTTGATTACAACGGAGAAATCGATATTAATACAGTTGATAAAACCGAAGTCCTCGAGGATTCTTTATATTTCAATGATTATGACGCTATTTCATCATTACCTGGAGGATTTGGTGCATTCTGGACCTTTGACACAAATGCGGGAGGTTGGTTGAATATTAAAGAAGATGGGAATATCTCTGGAATTCCAAAAAATGATGATGTTGGCATCTATTGGGTCAATGTATCCGCTACAACAAATGGTATCGATCATGACTATTCGAATTTTACCCTGAGAGTGATAAATACCAACGACAATCCGGTCATTAAAACAACTTCATTACCGGATATCAACGAAGATACTGGGTTTTACATGATAATAGATGTATTTGATATCGATCCTTCCAATGATGAACTAGATTGGTCAATTGAAACAAATTCTGATTTTCTCTCGATAGACCATGAAACCGGAAATTTATCAGGAACACCTTCCAACGATGATGTAGGTGAATGGTGGGTCCTGGTCAATGTTTCAGATGGGAATGGAGGATTTGATAAGAGAAATTTCACAATTGTAGTCATGAATGTGAATGACGATCCAGAGATACTTGAGATTGAGATCCCGGAGGTCCTCGAAGATGAATTGTTCTATCTGGACCCTGATGCTATCGATATCGATCCCACCATAGAAACTCTTTATTGGTCCCTGAAAACAGATGCTTCATTCCTTTCGATCGATCCTTCAACCGGAAATTTATCAGGAATACCTACTAACAATGATGTGGGTGAATGGTGGGTAAATCTTACAGTGAGTGATGAGAACGGAGGAGAAGATTGGATCAATTTCACTTTGACTGTTGTCAATGTAAATGATAGACCAGAGCTCAATCTTACAGAACTCACGTTGACTTTTGATGAGGATTCACTTGGAATAGAATACGATCTGAACGATCTGTTCTTTGATGTGGATGGTGATCATATTGATTTTGAAGGCACAGGTTCCATCAATCTGACTATTTCCATCAAGGATGGGTTATTGAATGTAACTCCCCGAGTAAATTGGTTTGGAACCGAGATCATTAAGATTACTGCATCAGATGGTGAACTTACAAATTTCATCAACATTACCATCATCGTCATTTCCGTCAATGATGCTCCTTACGATGTGAATATTTTCGCTGAATCATCCTATATAGAAGGGGAAGATCAGATCGTAAATTCAACTGCTATAGATGTTGATATCCAATATGGGGATGATTTGACCTTTTCGTGGCAATCAAACATATCAGGTGAGATAGGAGAGGGTCGATCTATCAATCTTTCTCTACATGCGGGTCATCATCTCATTACATTGACAGTGACCGATATCGAAGGTTTTTCAAGTCAAGCAACGATGGAGATCGAGATCATTCCCAAAGAAACTCCAGGTGACGATGATATTGATGACGATATTGATGATGATATCATCGACGACGATACAGAAGGACCTGAAGAGAGCAGAATGAAAACATCGACGATCTTGATCATCGTTGGAGCTACAGTTTTGATCCTGATTGTGATCTTGGTCATTGTATTTTTATTCATGAAGAAAAAACCTGATGGACAATTCAATGAGGGAATGGAAGTTGAATCAATGGACACCACCGAGAAAATAGAAGAGCAGGTTCCTGTTGATATAAAACAACCGGAAAATGATGCTACTGTTAGATACACGAATGAACAAACTTACTCTGATATGGGAGGTTCTGAGTCATTCATAGCCAATGATATGGATTCAACGGTTCAATATCCAATAGATGAAGAAATCAATCCTGAAGATGTATACAATCCAACAAAACCAACAATCTATCAGGAAATAAATCAAGGAAAAGGATAAAAATGGGGTGATGCCACGAAGAAGAGAATGACCATATTGATTGCATCTTTCTTACTAATCAGTTCTTATGGTTTGCTATTGAACACCTCATTTGGAGTTGATGGTAGCTTATTGAAAGTTGGTAAGGACCAGAATTACTCAACGATACAATCGGCCATTAACAGAGCTTCCGATGGAGATACAATTGAAGTTCATGCAGGAATATACTGTGAGAATATCGTTGTCAATAAAACTATCTCTCTCATTGGTAATGGATCTGCGGAGACGTTGATAATCGGGGACGGAACCGATGATGTGATCAGAATCGAATCCGATTGGGTGAACATCTCGGATCTAAGTGCCACAACGAATAATATTGGTTTTAATGCAGGGATCGACATCGTTTCAGATTCGGATAACGTCAGAATTGAGAACTGCAACCTATCGAATAATTATTATGGAGTCCATGCTTATGGATCATACTCAACGATTAACGATCTTGTAATAATGAATACAACTGCGAATTGGACAGAATACGGTTTCTATCTGGCTTACTGCGATGATGCTTTAATTCATAATAACACTGCAAGCTACAATGATGATGGAGGTATCTATTTTTATTACTGCAATAGTGGCAAGGTCCAGAATAATACATGTAATTACAACAGGTATGGTATTGGACCCTATTATTCGTCTTATTCTTTGTTTTTGAATAACACCGTTTTGGGAAACACTTGGGGTCTCTACACACATTATTCAGATTATGCTGAATTATATAACAACACTGCAAGCTATAATATTGCTAATGGCATTTATTTGAGTAAAAGCGAATACGGGAAGGTCCAGAACAACACATGTAATTATAACAGGAATGTGGAGAGTGCCGGAATAAGAACCTCTTACGCTGGATATTCGCAGTTCTGGAACAATACGTTGATAGGGAACGACAACGGATTCTATTTCTATGCTTCAGATTATGCGGAATTGCATAATAACACTGTGAAGGAGAATATTGACTGGGGTATATTTGCAGTAAATAGTGATAACAATAAGGTCGAGAACAACACAATAATCGATTCGGGTTATCCATTCAGCGAAACAGGATATTCAGGGCTTGAGGTCTCCTCCTGCACTGCAATATTGATCAAGAACAATTCGTTTTTAGGATGTGGTATGTACATGGACCAGGGCTCATCCAATTGGCAATTGATGGTCATTGAGGATAATACTGTGAACTTGAAGGACCTCACCTATTATAGCGGAAAAAGCGGATTGTCAGTTCCCTCTAACACAGGCCAGGTCATATTATATGATTGTCAGGATATAGATATGGACGGACTCGACTTGTCAAACGCATCAGTGGGTGTTCAGGTCTTTGAGTCATTGGCGATCGAGATCTCGAATTGTGATTTGGGATACAATATCATGGGTATAGAAATAGATGATTCCTCAAGCGATCTAGTTTACAACAACATCACCAGTAATTATATCAACAATACAATGGATCATGCAATAAGTCTCTATACATCGTCCGGTAATGCTACCCATAACATTATTGACGGGAACCATATCGAAAATGGGGCATATGGAATATCAATGGATGTATCAGATTCCAACTCCTGCAGCGGTTATTACAACAAGATAAGGAATAACACAATAATGGACCTTTATGGATACGGTATTGACATAGAATATATCGGGTATTCGAACATATCCAATAACCACCTCGTAAATGCATCAGATGGGATATATTTCCATGGTTCTTCGTCAAAGAATCATCATTGTACAATAGAAAACAACACCATAGATGGTTGTGGTCATGATGGCAGTCGTGGAATGAGATTGAATAGCAACTATTATTCTACGATCAAGAACAATACTATTTCAAACACAGATCAATATTGCATTAGTTTCAGTTATGCGGATTACTCTGATATCGGAGATAATTACGTGGAGAACAGCGATTTAGGAGGCTTCTATATGGGAGGAACGGACAATGCTTTTATCCACGGGAATACGATCAAGAATGAGATGGGATCCGGTATATACATTAGCACTGGAGGTGCAAATTCATACAGGTATAACGATCTGATAAATTGCGGTTTCAATATAGGTACAACCAGCACAAACTACTGGTCCACAACTTCAATCGACACAACGAACAAGGTCAACGGTAAGAGTGTGGTGATGATTTATAATTCGAACGCTCCAACTATACCCCCGAATGCCGGACAGGTCCTTTTACATACGACCGATAACGTCGATATTGACTGTTTAGACATAAGGAACGTTTCCATAGGCATAATGGTCTACGGCAGTGATGATGTAACGATTGAGAACAGCCATATTGAGAATGTGTCAACAGGACTTGATATTGACTTTTGTGCGGATATTAGGATATTGAACAACACTATTGCAAATGCGACTATATACGGCCTATACCACGATGACTCCGATGGTGCACACATTTTCAACAACACCTTCAAAGATTGCGGATATCCTTACAATCTTGAAGGTTATTACGGTGCCTATCTCTATTACTCGCAGGATCTGTATTTGGAGAACAACACCTTCGAGAGATGCGGCGTATATCTATATGGAAGTAGTACAGCTAGTTACCTTACAACCCATACTTTCTCCAATAATACTGTGAACGGTAGAGAACTTGCCTATATCAATGGTCAGAGTTCTAAAACACTCAATGGGTCATATGGACAAGTATTGATAATAAATTCCGATAATATCACGTTGATGGACCAGAACCTTTCTATGGCAACCTTCGGAATTCAATCCACCATGTCCTCCCACATCAACATAACCAATGTATCAGCTGATTGGAACTACAGAGGGATCTACTTTGACCCGAATATCGTAAGTAATTGGAACAGATTCGAGAACCTGAGCTGTAGCTATAATAAGGAAGAAGGTCTCTATTTCTATTCTTCCAGTTCGAACACTGCAGATCATATCTATATTGCTAACAGCACTTTCGAATGGAATGGTGCCGATGGACTTGATCTTTATTGTATCAATGATTATGCATGGATCAAGAACAATGATATCAACAACAATACTGAATACGGCCTGAGAATGTGGGGACAATCATCCTCTAGTCTTAAATATGCGAATATCACAGGTAACATCATAGAATTTAATATCTTAGCAGGTGCCATTCTTCGATATACCACATATGGTGTAATAGAGAACAATCAATTCAACAATAACACCAATTACGGTGTCACTGTGCATTACGGGGATTATTCTGTTGTGAAGGGAAATACCGCCAACGGAAATAATTTCGAAGGGATCTATGTTTATTGTTCAGATGGTGTGGACATTTTGAATAACCATTTTGAGGCAAATAAAGAGCACGGAATACGTATTTACGAGGGATTACAAAGCTCTTTCAACGGCGAGATAGCATGGAACAATCTTTCTATGAACCAAGAATGTGGTATTGTGCTTGATAGTGATTATCACGATGTCAACAATAACACATTCTACATGAATATCAGAAGCGGTCTCTTCGTGAGTGGAACGTATGGTGATAATAATGTGATTGTCCAAAACTATTTCATCGAGAATAATATGGGTGGGATACAGGCTCTGGATAATGAAGCGAATAATAAATGGGATGATGGTAATCATGGCAATTACTGGTCAGATCATCAGACACCGGATTCAGACCGTGATGGGATCGTCGATACTTCCTATTCACTAGGAGGTTCCTCAGATTCGATCGACAGATATCCACTTGTAATTGGAAACATCGAACCTTTGATCACAACAGCTGATGATACATATACAAACCCGAATAATCATTACAATATCGACTATGATGCGACTGATGCAAACAATGATATACTGACATGGCATCTATCGACGAACGCAACATTCCTAAGTATAGTATCCAATACTGGAGTCCTTTCGGGAACACCTACCTTAGCTGACAAGAACAGAAAGTTCTGGGTGAACGTTTCCGTCACTGATGGAAACGGAGGTAAGGACTGGACAAACTTCACACTTGAGGTGGGGGCCGGTAATTTACCTCCATCTATAACGACAACCGATGTCACTTCCATCAACGAGGACGAAACATACTTCGTGGATTACAATGCGTATGATACAGATGGAGATACACTGATATGGTCAATTTTTACAAATGCTTCTTTCCTAACCATTGACACTTCGACAGGACAGGTTTCGGGAACTCCGTCAAACGATGATGTAGGGACATATTGGGTTAATACTACCGTTGATGATGGTAACGGAGGAACTGATTGGACCAACTTCACACTAACCGTTAACAATGTCAATGACGAACCTTTAATATCCACTGACCCGTCCAAATCAGGAACAGAGGACATTCTCTATACCGTGGATTTTGAGGCAATAGATGTCGATCCTACTCCCGATATATTGAATTGGGTACTTGATACAAATGCGAACTTCCTTTCAATAGTAACTTCAACAGGTGTCGTTTCTGGTACACCCGATGATTCAGGTGTGGGAATATGGTATGTGAATGTATCCGTAAGTGACGGAAATGGTGGTTCGGATTGGTTGAACTATACTTTGACCATAAACAATGTGAATGATGTTCCAAGAATAACCACCACAGATGTGACAATTGCAATCGAGGACTTGGAATACATCGTCGATTATGAGTTTATTGACTCTGATCCTGCTAGCGCAGGTGACAGCCACATCTGGTCTCTAGCCACATCTCCGATTGTATCATGGCTTTCCATCGATTCGGTAACCGGAGTCCTTTCTGGAACCCCATCGAATAATGACACGGGTATCATTTCTGTAACGGTCACGATTCAGGACGGAAAGGGTGGCAAGGATGATCACAAGTTTAATCTTGTTATTCAGAATGTTAATGATGCCCCGGTCATAACCAATCCTCAGATTGGAGTATACGATTGGGATGAAGATGTTTACAATGAGATCGATTTTAAAGCTGAAGATGTGGACCCGACCGGTGATACACTCACATGGTCCATTGATACAGATGCTGATTGGTTGGATATGGATCCAGATACCGGTGTTCTCTCAGGTATTCCGACCAATGCCAAGGTAGGTGAATGGGAGATAAATGTCTCGGTAAGGGACCAGTGGGGATTGATCGATTGGAATATATTCACCATAAACGTCTTGAATACTAACGATGATCCTACCATAAATATTGTCGTTCTAGATGATACTTTTGAGGACCGACTCTTCTGGCACGTTTTCATAGGCTACGATATTGATCCGACAGATGATGTGCTCACTTGGTACATGGATACAAACGCAGCCTTCCTAACGATGGATAGTGAAACCGGCAATGTCTCTGGTACGCCTGAAAATAATGATGTAGGTTCATGGTGGCTTAACATATCCGTCGTTGATGGGAATGGTGGTTCTGCATACCTGACCCTCACCCTGGAGATTATTAATGTCAACGATCCCCCGATAATAAAAACTGAGGATATTCCTGATGCAACCGAGGATGTCCTGTATTATAAGGTGTTTAATGCAGAGGATATCGATCCGACCATGGACATGATAACCTGGTCAATAACTGGATCGAACGCTGATTTCGTTACTATCGATCCAGCAAATGGTAATCTGACAATGATCCCCACCAACGATCATGTGGGCGAATACTGGATCCTTATAGAAGCATTCGACCCATACGGAGGAAAAGATTCAAGGAACTATACTTTCGAGGTTCTGAATGTTAACGATGAACCTTCCATCTCCACAGATTTGCTTCCATTCGCTATCGAGGACGAACCATTTTGGTTCGTGCTCAACGGTTCTGATGTTGATCCCACTCAGGATACTCTTGAATGGTCGTTCATTTCGAATGCACAATTTCTGACAATTGATACATCAATGGGAATCATATCAGGAACACCTACCAATGATGATGTCGGCAATTGGTGGGTAAACGTTACAGTTACTGACGGTAAGGGTGGCTATGATTTCAGTAATTTCACGATTGAAGTGATCAACGTGAATGATCCCCCCGTACTAAATCAAACAACATTGTCCTTGACATTTGATGAGGATTCTAATGGAACAAAAATTGATCTGAATGATATTTTTCTGGATATCGATGGAGATGATCTATCATTAGAGTTCTCATCATCTGAAAACTTGGCGATTACTCTCGTGGATAATGTTCTTGAGATCGTTCCAGATACTGATTGGTGCGGTCAAGAGATCATAGAACTTACCGCTTTGGATAGAGAAGAATCAGTTTCCCTAAACGTGTCAATTGAAGTATTGCCGATCAATGATGCACCTTATAACGTTGAAATAATAGCAGAACCCAGTTATGTTGAAGGAGAGGACCAGGTGGTCAATTCTTCAGCCATAGATGTTGATATTCCATTCGGAGATGAACTGACCTATTCATGGCATTCGAATATCTCTGGAGAAATTGGTGAAGGAAAATCCATCAACCTTTCACTTCCAGTGGGTCATCATCTAATTTATTTGACCGTCACAGATAGTGGTGGACTATCCTCACAAGCAACAATGGAGATCGAAATTATCTCCAAGGAGGGGCAATCCGGAGATGTTGATGACGATAATGATGATAGGAAAGAAGGAATGAAGCTATCAACGATCCTTGTCATTGTTGGATCTATCGTATTGATCCTGATAGTGATCTTTGTCATTGTTTTCTTCTATTTGAAGAAGAAACCAGATGAAGATAATAATGAACAGACGGAGATAGAATCTACAAAAGTCCCTGATGAAATAGAAGAACAGATTCCTGTTGACATCGAACAACCAGATATTGATGCTCCTACGGATTACACGAATGAACCAACTAATCCAGAGGAACAGAGTTCTGAGCCATCTCTGGATAATGAATTGGAGATCCCAGTTGAAGAAACACCGATACAGAATGAAGTTCTTCCTCTTGAAGAAGATACTCCTCCAGAAGCACCATTACACCAGGAAATTCCTCCGATAGATGAGGAATCGGAACAAGTCCAGATTAATACAAATCTATTATGATTTGGATACTTACAAACTATGGCCCGTGCAAGAAGTTGAGTGGGCCAGGCCGGATATGATTTTTTAACAATAGATAAAAGACAAGAACAAAAACGATAGTAGACCTTACCTTTAACCAACTTCGATTAATGGTCTCAGTGAATTTTATTTATCTAAAATCCATTTAACATGTTAGGGCGAGGTGGGGGATTGCTATTCAGAAAAGGAGAGATGGATAAGATGATAAAAGACAGCAAACTGATCTCTGCTTCGATAGTATTTGTTATGGTTCTTTCAGGATTGATCATTGGAATAAATCTTCCTGAAGGGATTATTCATTTAGAAATAATCGAGAATGTAAATGCTTCTTTTGCAGGAGGAGATGGTTCTGCATCCAATCCATATCAGATATCGAATGTAACACATTTACAGAGTATGAGCTCAAGCCTCTCCTCCCATTATGTGTTAATTGATGATATTGATGCAAGTGCAACAAAGAATTGGAACAGTGGAAACGGGTTTGACCCGATTGGAGATGGAACAAATAAATTCACTGGTTCACTAGATGGTAAGGATTATAAGATCAATGGATTATTCATTGATAGATCGTCGGAAAATTACGTCGGTCTAATTGGTTATCTAAATACAGGTGCTGTAGTCGAGAACCTCTCGGTTGAAAATAGTGATGTTACTGGAAATAACTATGTTGGAATAATTGTAGGTTATAATTATTACGGTACTATTGATGATTGTATAGTATCCGGATTTTCCGATGGAACTCAATATATTGGAGGTATAGTCGGTTATTCATTCCATGGAACCGTACAAAATTGTCTATCAAATTGCGAGGTTGGAGATACTAGCAATGATGCTGGAGGTTTAATTGGACATATGTATACTGCAACGATCAAGACGAGTTTTTCCAAGGGAAAAGTGAAAGGAAATAATTATGTCGGTGGGTTAATTGGATTTTGCGATTATGGATCTATGTTGAATTGTTATTCCCACTCTGATGCTACTGGAACTGGAACGAGCATTGGGGGTTTGGTAGGTTACACTGACCATTGTCCAATTAGTAAAAGTTATTCAACGGGGAAACCATCAGGATCTACACTTGTTGGGGGATTGATAGGTAGAGTCAACGTGGCAACAATATCCAATAGTTTTTGGGATAAAGATACTTCTGGTCAAACTTCAAGTGCTGGTGGGACGGGTAAGACAACAACCGAGATGAAAACAAAAGCCACATTCTCGAACTCTGGGTGGGATTTCAATTCTGTTTGGGATATGCCTATAAATTCATATCCGATCCTGAAAATATTCAATTTTACAGAAAGTAATTTGGACATGAACGATTCCGATAACGATGGTGTATTGAATTATCAGGATGAGTTTCCGAATAATTCATTTGAGTATAAGGACACAGATAAGGACGGAATGGGAGACAACCTTGATCCGGATGCAGATAATGATGGCTACCCTGATACAAATGACAGTTTCCCATTGGATAACACAGAGTGGTATGATACCGATTCTGATGGAATAGGTAACAATGCAGATGATGATGACGACAATGATGGTGTTCCGGATTCATCTGACGCTTTTCCTTTGAATCCACAAGAGGCATATGATTCGGATTCTGATGGTATAGGAGATAATCTGGATCCCGATGACAACAACAATGGAATTGACGATTTCGAAGAATTCAACAATTCAATCCATTCAAGATTTAATGAGATCTATTCTCAAATAGTCACTTTAGAATTTGATATAGAAAATGATATTGTTTCATTGAACGAATCGATTATGGATACCCTGTCACAACTTGACGAAGATTTCATGGAAGAACTTGAAACAATGAATTCGGATTTATCAGACCAGATCCAGGCCTCATTGATTCAACTAACAACAGAACTGGGTGGATTAAACCTAACGATTTCAACCAGGATAGATGAATTGAATCTGTTCATTGATGACCTATTCCGGCTTCTCTTCGATGAGCTTGATGTAATCAATATTACTCTTCATTCCAGTATGGCTGATCTTGAATCGACCAATTCGGACTACTATGAATCTCTTATGCTGGATCTAGACTCGATCAAGGAGATCATCCATCAGGCTGAAATTAATATCACGGATTATACCTTGAGTGAATTGAGAGTTGTCATGATCGATCTGGCGATTAACGTTTCTGACATAGATATTTCAACAAAGAAGAGGCTTCTTCAGATATCGGGCAACATTTCAGAATTCGAGGTCGAAGCCCTGAATGAGTTGCTGAAACTGAACAGCATCATTACTGAACTTGACCAGTTGGACAGTTCATTAGATCAAGCTCAAGAAGAGATAGGCTCTTCCATTGAAGACAAAGGAAACGACCAAATGAATATGTCAATTGTGACCATGATTATTCTGATAATCGTTCTTATATTATTGATTTTAATAATAATACTCATTGTTAGAAGAAAGAAACAGGAAATGACAATATCTACTGAAAGATCTGTAGATACAGAAGAACAATTTGAGAGAATTGAGATACAAGGGGGAGAGATGATCTCTTGAAGGAATTCCGGCTTTATTTACTGAATTTGGTTATTGCCTATTCCATCATTTTAACCTCATTCAATTATACGACTTTTATTTTTAATGAAGAGGATAATATCGATCTAATAACTATGGAGAGTGAAAATGAAATCCATATTGGGGATTCCACTTCAAATATATTTATAGTTGACAGAGGTGGTAATGGTGACTATACTACAATTAATTCCGCTCTAAGCGTGTCTTCCAGTGGTGATGTAATAAGAATATGGGATGGGATGTATAACGAAAGTATATCCATAAATTCACCCGTAGATATAATCGGAAATGGTTCCTCAAAGACAGTAATAAATGGTGGAAATTCAGGTAATGTGATTTCTGTAACTTCAAATAGTGTGAATATATCCAATTTAAAGATCATTAATAGCGGATCCAGCAGTTGTGGATTATATCTTTCTTCGGTTATAAATTGTATTCTTTCAGATCTGGTTGTAAAAAATAATTATCGCAGCATTTATTTAGTCGGTTCAAGTAATAATTTAATAAAGAACTGTGACTGTTCAAATAACACATATGGTATCTTCTTAACAAGCCAAAGTAATTCCAACCAAATAAGGAATAATATATGTAATAATATGACGACACACAATGGGATATTGATTTGGTATTCCTCTAATTACAATATAATTGATGAAAATATTTGTAATAACAATGAAGGTCAAGGTATTGATCTCTATTCGTCGAATTATAATAATGTAAGTAATAATACATGCGAGAGAAATGGTAATGCAGGAATTTGGATGTGGAATTCTGATGACAATGAAGTATCGAATTGTGTTACAGTTGATAATGGATTGGTAGGAATCTTTCAGAGAGATTGTGCTGATAATTTTATAAGTCACAATATAATCTCTTCAAATGCAGAAGACGGAATATTCTTTGAACGAAGCGCGACCAGGAATATTGTTAGTAACTGCATTATTAAAGATAATATGTATCACGGAGTTAACATCACGAGCAATTGCATGAATAATGTTATTCATCATAACAATTTCATAAATAATATGAAACCTCAGGGTCGTGATGATGGAACTAATTATTGGGATAATGGAACTGAGGGAAATTACTGGTCAGATCTATCTATAGTTGATTCAGACATGAATGGAATCAATGATGTTCCTTATTCAATAGGTGGAACTGGAAATTCCAGAGACAATTATCCGTTGATTGATCCAATATCAGGTCCTGATATCAACGATTCCGATAATGATGGGGTATTGAATTATCAAGATGAATTCCCGAATAATTCATTTGAGTATAAGGACACAGATAAGGATGGAATGGGAGACAACCTTGATCCGGATGCAGATAATGATGGCTACCCTGATACGAATGACAGTTTTCCCTTAGATAGGAATGAGTGGTATGACACCGATAAAGATGGAATAGGGAACAATGCTGACACAGATGATGACAATGATGGTGTCCCGGATTCGTCTGACGCTTTTCCTTTGAATCCCTATGAAGCATATGATTCGGATTCTGATGGTATTGGGGACAATTTGGATCTCGATGACAATAATAATGGGATCAATGATTTCGAGGAATTCAACCAGTCGCTTCAATCACGTTTCGATTCAATACTCGATCAGATCGATATGATGAAGAATTCAATGGAAGACACTTTGCTATTATTGAATGAATCGATTATCAGTACCCTCACGCAATTAGATGAGGATTTTATGGAAGAAATTGGAACAATGAATACGGAATTGTCAGAGCAGATACAATCTCTGATGGAAGCAATATCTGTTCAGATGAGGGGTTTGAACATGTCCATTTCCTCTGACCTTCAACATGTGGAGCTATTCATTGAGACTCCCTTTGAAGAATTATTCAATGAACTCCAATTGATAAACAGTTCACTCCATGCAAACATAGGTGATCTGGAGGATAGTAACAACAATCGATACCTGTCACTGATGCAGGATCTTGAAATTATAAAAGGTATAATCTACAATGCTGAGAGAAACATAACAGAGTATACACTCAGTGAATTGCGAGCCGTATTGATCGATCTTGCTATGAATGTCACAGAGAACGACAATACAACGAAAGAAATGCTTCTTCTGGTTGCAGGGAACATTTACGATTTCGAATCTGAGACTTTGGATGAGTTGCTTAAACTAAATAATATCATTTCGGACCTCGAGCAGTTGGATTTATCTTTGGATCAGGTAAAAAATGAAATCAATTCTTCAATAGAAGACAAGGGAAATGAACAGATAAACTGGTCCTTCCTGAATATTGGCTTGATTGTGTTGATCATCATTCTACTGATAGTTGTCATGATCCTCGTTCTAAAGGGAAAGAAGGAAAGATCTGAGATTGTTCAAGGAGAAGAAACAGAAGCAGTTCCCACCGTTGAAGAAACTCTTCCTGATCAAATTCCCCCACCGGAACAAAATGAAGATCCAATAATCTCTTCTGCACCAATGATGCCAGAGATCGATTCTTATCAATATCAACCACCTCAGACTCCAGAGGGTTCTATTCTGGGAGATGATTCGGTTCAGAATCAATACCTACCACCTGGATGAAGAGTGCTCTGCATTGTCAGAGAGACTAGCAGTAAAGATTATTTCTTGCCTAATGGGATATAACAAATCCATTGTGACATGGAATGTTCGAAACTATGGCTCGTCAAGAATAGTTGATGGGCCAGGCCGGATCCACATAGAAAATTCGGAAAAATCATATAGTATGCTAAATGGTGCGCACAGAACATCATTTACTATGGTGGATGATTTCATAGTAAGATCAAATGTACTTTTTCAAACAGAAAGGAAGCCACATGCAGTTCAAACATAAGATCAAGAAAGGAGAGTGACTATATCAGGTCATTCCGGTTATGATCTTGCCAAGGGAACCTTGAACAAAATAATGAAACAGGCTCAAATAAAAGAAAGGTGAGAGACATGTGCAGGTTCATGATCGTGGTTGAAAAAAGGAAACGGGTCGAGGTAATTCCTGTTTTATCTGTGGATCTCATATTCAATGGCCTATCCAGATAATTGTGATAATCTGAAAAGTAAGGATGGGTGAACGGATAGATCATTGCCTTCGGGAAATAATGTTTTTGAATCAACCCTCTTGTTATCATAGAATTCATCGACAAATGTTTTGCATTCATCGGAGAAGCAAAACATATCTTCCATGATTTTTCTGGCTTCATGAATGATCTGTTCAGGTTTTTCGGAAAGATCCCTGACAAATTGATGCAGATTCTGTTCCAGTTCTTTTGGATCAACTGTATTGAAGAAAGAGAGGTCAACTTCTTTGGTATCTGAATTCATGCAGAAATACACTGCAACAAATTTCTTAGTCAATCCCATGTTGAGTTTCAGATCACTGTAGATATAGACATCATATATGTCCCTGAATAAATATCTATCAAGACAAGCCACCATCTTCTGAGCACACAGTTCTTCGATAGAATAAGTTGGAACATTAAATGATTCGATTTTGGGATCGACAAGCTTGAATTCAGATCTCTTAACTTCTCCTACTGGCATCCTCTGAAGGAAGTTGATCTCAATTTTCACATGATCCTTTATTCCAGTTGTTTTTTCATAGCGAAAGATCTTTCTCGAAATGATATACGAGCTCCCTCGATCCTCAACCTCGTATCCCAGATCTGATCCGATCTTTTCGATTATTTTTTCAATGTCCTTTCTTTCCTTCAACATCTGTTCTCGATCCAATGATCCAGTATAATTGAAATCCAGATCTATGGATAATCTTGGCATATCCAAATGAATCAAGTTCAGTGAAGTTCCACCCTTCAGAACGAGGTTTTCTGCAATGGTATCATTCTTCACCAATTCAGATAGTATCGAGGTCAAATGAATGACCTTCTCAAGCAGGTCTCTATCGAAACCGGTCTCCTGTTGTAATCCTTCAATATCCTTGCTGCTGATCATTGAACTCTTTCCTTATCCTTGATGGTACAACTAGATTCCATTCCTTCACTTTGGATCCAGGGCTGTTCTTATCAATGTAGTATTTATTTTCGCCAGAGAAATCATATAATTGCTTGTTGAAACTGGTTGGCAGATCAATATTGCTCAAACAATTAAGCAAATATCCCACAATTCTGGCTGTTTTTTTATTGTTGAATTCCTTCAGATATTTCAATAGCTTTGTATCATCGATACTATCGAGATTCCTCAAACAATCGATTACTTCGATCCAGCCCCCTGATAATCTTGGACGGTCAACGATGTCTATTATCGTTCTCTCGAGATCAGAGACCAATATTATTTCTTTGTTATACTCAATCTCGGTCACTCCAAAATTTCTATTTGGATTGATCTTTATGAATTTTATTTGATTATTGTGATACTTCAAACTTCTCTGGTGGCTTGTTGAGGAGATATAAACATAGCTGGAATACCTATCTGCAAGTCCATGAATCTGAATTGCTGTATAATGGGATAGGAAATACTCGTCAATCAGTTTTGAAGCAATAAGAATTGCATCTTCATGATAGTGTTTTTTATCAAGAATAATATGGGGTGGCACTCGAGCAAATAACCCTGGCTTGACTCTTTCTGCTGCTCCCTTTTTCACCATAAAGGAAGCTATGTTTCTGGCTCTATATTCGGAGATCTGCAATATTTCAATAATATCCTTTACAGTGAACACCCTTTGATCTCGATTATCAAGAGTGAAGTATAATCGCTGTTCCATGTCTGACATTCCACTTTGCACAAAAGGGTACACTTTTTTCACAGATATAACGATTTCTGTTATGTTCGTGAAATACTTGTACCATGCATTCAACTTGAACCTAGTATTTAATGGGCCAGCCCGGACATGCATGTTTCACCTCTTTGGTAAAGGACATGACCAAGTTCTATAAAGGGCATAATTTCAGTCCACCTCAAATTAATGATCTCAGTGAATTTTATTTATCCAAAACCCATTTAACATGTTAGGGCGAGGTGGGGGATTGCTATTCTGAAAAGGAGAGATGGATAAGATGATAAAAGACAGCAAACTGATCTCTGCTTCGATAGTATTTGTTATGGTTCTTTCAGGATTGATTGTTGGAATCAATCTTCCTGAGGGAACCATACCTTTGAAATTATCTGAAAATGTATCAGGTTCTTTTGCTGGAGGAAATGGTTCGGCATCCAATCCTTATCAAATTTCGAATGTCACACAATTGCAGGCTATTAATCAAAATCTGAGCAAGAATTTCATTCTTATAAACGATATAAATGCTTCAGAAACAATAAACTGGAATGGTGGAAAAGGGTTCGATCCAATAGGGAATGATATGGGCTGGTATTTCTCGGGGGTATTAGATGGTAATGGATATAATATAACTGATCTATTTATCAACAGAAATGAATATAATAAGGTCGGGTTGATGGAAGTTCTATGTGGAAATATTCGAAATATCTCATTGAAAAATTCAACCATAACAGGAAAGGGTGAGGTAGGTGGATTAGTAGGTACCAATCGAGGTTCTATCTATGAATGTCACACATATGGGCAAATAAGGGGAAAAGATACAATTGGTGGATTGGTGGGTTCCAATCAAGGTCGAATTCGAAATAGCTCATCTTCGTCAGCTATAAATGGAACCTCATCTTCCATTGGTGGTCTGGTTGGGACTAATAGAGGATACATTGAAAACAGCTCAGCATTAGGGGAAGTGATCGGAGATCACAATGTCGGGGGATTTGTAGGGTTACATAGCGAAGGATCGATATATCAATGTCATTGCACTTCAATTGTCCATGCTAAATATTATTATGGAGGATTTGTTGGAAAATTCTATTCAGCAACCATCAACAACAGTTATTATTGCTATAATTATTCTAAAATAAATAATATGTACCTCCTGACAAGCTATGGTATTTATAGAGATCAATTTGAACTCTGGAAAAATAATGATAATAAATTGAATATCACGGACTACCTATCATTTGATTCAGTAAATAATTGCTATAACATCTCTAACCTCCAAAATATGAAAGATTCACTTCCATTCATTCAGTCCCAGGATGTTAATTTTATTCAAATAGATGATATCGATTTGAAATCGGAACCCGGATTTTGCATACCGGTGATGAAAAATGGAAGTTATGATGGTAATGGGCATGTTATTGAGAACTTGAACCTAAGTTCAAATGGTACCATGTCAGGATTATTCGGTTATCTTCTGGAAGAATGTGTAGTAAAGAACGTCTCAATAAGCAAGTCGTTCATTGATGGTTATTCAACTATTGGTCTTCTTGCAGGAGCGGCAGGATGGTCAGATAATCATTGCTTTATTGAGAATTGTACTGTATCGGGTCAGATTATATGTAATGGTGGCACCTCTGGTGGATTGGTTGGATTCAATGGAGGTACAATATCCAATTGCACTATTGAAGTAAACCTCAGTGGGAATAATTATAATGGTGGATTAGCCGGAGACAACAGGGGCACAATATCTTATTGCACCACAAAAATAAACCTTAGTGGGAATTATTATATTGGTGGATTAGTTGGTTCCAATAAAGGAAAAATTAAAAATTCTAAAAGTTCGGGTTATATCAATGGAGAGGGGTATATTGGTGGCCTATGTGGATATAATAATAACCCTTACCCTTCGACACCATACTCAAATTTCTATGGTTTGATAATTGAATGTAACACGAACTGCATAATCAATGGATCAATAAGTGTTGGGGGATTAATAGGATTTAATGATGAAGGAACGATTTGGAGAAGTTATTCGGTTGGAAGAACCTTGGGGACTACAAACGTCGGAGGATTGATAGGCTATACAACAGGAGGTGGAATTAATGAAACATATTCTGAAGTTCAAGTAATCGGATCTGTTGGCTCAAACAATCTCGGTGGATTAATTGGATGGGTTACGACCTATGATAGGAGTATCATCATAGAGAATTCTTATTCAAAAGGTAATGTCAGCGGGAAAGACTGCATAGGTGGATTAATCGGTAACATTTCAAATCAATATTGGAACGTTGAAGGAAAATTGGTGAACTGTTACAGCACAGGAAATGTATCTGGAACAAGCAAGATTGGTGGATTGATCGGTGAGAGATACAAATCCAGTATTTCGGTAAATGATTGTCTTTGGGACTATCAATCATCTGGCATTAATACAAGCGATGGGGGTACAGGAAAAAATACTACAGAAATGAAAAATTTGAGCACATATGTTGATATGGGTTGGGATTTCGATTCAATTTGGATGGTGAATGAGAATCATGAATACCCAACTTTATTAAAAATATGGGATAAGGAATTACCAATTTTTACAAAGGATTATTCATCTGATATAGCTACGACAGGAGATATCTTCAACTTCAATATATCCGTTTCAGACAACATTAGAATTGAATCTGTTTATGTTGAATATTGGTTTGGATCTGATCACCACAAAAGTAAAGAAATGAATGGAATTGGATTTTACCAGACCAATATTACGATGCCTCCAAGATCCAGTTCATTGCATTATATTTTCAGTGCGTCAGATATAGCAGGAAATACGAATACTACTTCCAGAAAGGATGTCAAAGTAATAGATAATGACAAGCCGATCTTTTTATCTGATTCTACTCCAGTTATTGGAACTACGGGAGATTCTTTTCAATTTAACATTTCCATATTTGATAATATTTTAGTTGGACATGTATTTGTAGAGTATTGGTATGGAAATGGATATCATATAAATTCCTCGATAAATGGATCAAATCCGTATTTATATAAGATCGATATACACTCGAATTCAACATCGAAACTCCATTACATATTTCATACAAGCGATAGTGCAGGTAACTGGAACGAAACCTCAGAGAAAGAGGTGATGATTCTCGACAATGACAAAGTGAATTTTGAGATAGATTCAACACCTGGTTATGGAACCACTGGGGACATGATCACGTTCAACATTTCAGTAACGGACAATATCGACATTCGTAATGTTACCATAGAGTACTGGTATGGCCTTGGTATTCATTACAATAGAACGATGGTTGGATCTGGGTCATACATGTTGACTCTTTCAGTACCTTCTGATATTATTTCACTCCATTACATCTTTCACGCAAATGATAGCGCTGGGAACTGGAACGAAACCGAAGAGAAGGTTGTTATAATAATCGACAATGATAAAGTGATCTTTGGGATCGATTCAACCCCCGTTTTTGGGACCACAGGGGATACGGTAACGTTCAATATTTCAATAACGGATAACATAGACGTCAGGAACGTTTCGGTAGAGTACTGGTTCGGTTCAAGCATTCATTACAATAGCACTATGATTGGATACGACCCATACCTTTTGACCGTTTCCATACCTTATGAAAGTATAGATATGCTTCATTATATTTTCCATGCAAATGACAGTGAATGTAACTGTAAC
>Ga0272441_10002384_pt1 | contig 37974 bp, 33 predicted proteins | sample SSMProp6N_FD_193582 | JGI IMG/M metagenome (GOLD analysis project Ga0272441, IMG submission 193582) | Marine sediment archaeal communities from Little Sippewissett salt marsh, Falmouth, MA, United States - SSM-Prop-6N | ecosystem: Environmental > Aquatic > Marine > Wetlands > Sediment ... | reverse complement strand
AGCTCGTCGAGAACCTCCGCGATGGAGTAGAGAGTTCGGGAGCCGCGTGCCGGATTCGTGCCGAGTGGAGTCGGCTGTACCTCCGTGCCGACCAGGAGGTGGACGAGCCGTTGGCCAGGGTGTTCGGGATCAGCACGTTCTCCGCGCTGGAGGCCGAGTGCGCGGCTGACCTGTCCCAGATCGTCGATGTGGGCCTGCGTACCTTCGGGCAACGCGTGAAGGGAAAGACCTTCGCCGTGCGGGCGCGTCGATCGGGAACACACCCGTTCAGCTCGCAGGACGTGATGCAACAGCTTGGGGCGGCGCTCGGCGAGAACGCGCGCGTTGATCTGAGACGCCCCGACGTCGAGGTCTTCGTGGAAGTCAGGGACGAGCGCACCGTCTTCTATGGCTCGAAGCAGCTGGGCGCCGGAGGGCTCCCGCTCGGTGTCGAGGGCAGGGCGGTCTGCCTGCTGTCAGGCGGTTTCGACTCCGCCGTCGCCGCGTGGATGATGCTGCGTCGGGGCGTGGCCCTGGACTATGTGTTCTGTAATCTCGGCGGCGACGCTTACCAGCGCATGGTCCTCGAGGTTGCCGCCGTTCTGTCGGATCGATGGAGCTATGGCACCCGCCCCACCCTTTTCTCCCTCGATTTCGACCCCGTGGTAACGGAACTGCGCAGGGCTTTCCGGCCTGCCTTTCAGCAGATCGCTCTCAAGCGAGAGATGTACCGGGCCGCTGAGCACGTGGCGTTTCGACTCGGGGCTGACGCGATCGTAACGGGCGAGGCGGTGGGGCAGGTCTCGTCGCAGACCCTCGCCAACCTCAGGGCGATCGACGACGCCAGTTCTCTGCCGGTGCTCAGGCCCCTGGTGGGCATGGACAAGGAAGAGATCATCACGCGTTCCCGGCACATAGGCACGTATGAGATCTCGGCGACGGTGCGCGAGTACTGTTCGATCAGCACCGGTCGGCCGGCCACGGCGGCTTCCGCACTGGCCGTCCTGCATGAAGAAGAAGGGCTCGACGGCGGGGTTCTCGAGGCCAGTCTGGCGTCGGGGAAGCTCTTTGATCTGCGTGGGATGGACATGGCGCGCGTTGCCGGGGAGAGCGTCTTCCTGGACAGGATCCCGGAAGGAGCCATCGTAGTCGATACCCGTGTACCGGAGTCGTTCCGCAACTGGCACTGGAAAGGCGCGCTGCACCGAGAGTACGTCGACCTGCTGTCGGACTATGCGACCCTGAGCCGGGACTCGACGTACGTGTTCTACTGCGAATTCGGCCTGAAGAGCGCTCGGGTGGCCGAATTGATGCAGAGAGCCGGGTACGAAGCCTACAGCTTCCTTGGAGGAGTGAAGGGCCTTCGCGGGTTGGGTTCGCGAGATCGTGATGCCGCGGTGGCCTCTGCAGTCTCGACACATGGGGCCGATGTTGACTGAGACCGGTGCCGGCCTGGAGAAACTCCTCGAGCAGGTTCAGGCGGGTGGTGAGGTGCCCCGGCACATCGCGATCATCATGGATGGTAACGGGCGTTGGGCCCGCGAGCGCGGACTGCCACGGTTCATGGGCCATCGGGAGGGAATGAAGGCGGTCAGAAGGGCCGTGACCGGATGCCTGGAGATGGGGGTCGAGCACCTCACCCTGTATGCCTTCTCGAAAGAGAACTGGTCCCGTCCACCCGAGGAGATTGCGGCCCTGATGAGGCTTCTCTCAGAGTATGTGGAGCGTGACAGGGAGGAGCTGGCGGAGAAGGGCGTCCGCGTCCGGGTCATAGGCGACAGGGAGCAGTTGTCTGCGGCGGCTCTTCAGTCCGTGGCTTCCATCGAAGGCGCCACCGAGCGGAAGGACACGCTGGTGCTGAATCTAGCCATCAGCTACGGCTCGCGTGACGAGATCCTGGCCGCCACCCGGACCCTTGCGAATCGCTGCGTCGCGGGAGACCTGGCGCCTGGCGATATCGACGAGACCCGTTTCGCTTCAGCCCTGTATACTGCGGGGTCGCCCGATCCGGACCTCCTCATTCGCACGTCCGGTGAGATGCGGGTCTCGAACTTCCTGCTCTGGCAGATCGCCTACTCGGAGATTCACGTTACCCCGGTTCTGTGGCCCGATTTCGGAGAGAGCGACCTCTACGAGGCGGCGCTCGAGTACCAGCGGCGCGAGAGGCGCTTCGGCCGCGTCACCCGGTGAGTGAACATGACGTCTGATCTCGGCCAGCGTCTGACGGTGGCAGCGATAGGCATTCCCGTCACGGTTGCGGTGACCTACGTCGGAGGCCCGCTGTTCGCGGTCGGGCTTGCGGTTCTGGCTGCGGTGGCGGTGTGGGAAGTCGGTCGCATGCTGGCCGCCCGGGGCGACCGTTTTCTCCGTGTGCCGGGAATGATCCTCGCCGCCTGTTACCCTCTTTCGGCCCTGTATCTGGAATCCGGCGATGCCTGGAGCATCACTCTGGCGGCTCTCGTGCTCCTGGTGGGTACCGCGACGCTGCGAATCGCGCCGGCAGAACGCCCCTTCCAGGCGGCGTCTCTCACGCTGGCGGCTGCCGTTTACGTCGGGGGGCTCCTCAGCTTCGGCGTGCCGCTGCGCGAGGGTTTCACCGATAGCGCCCTCGATGGGACGCTGTTCTTCTTTCTCCCCGTCGCTCTTACGTGGCTTGCGGATACGGCAGCCTATTTCGGGGGGCGAGCTCTCGGGAAGCGTAAGCTCTCGCCGGTCATCAGCCCGAACAAGACGGTTGAAGGAGCGGTCGCGGCTCTCCTGGCGGGCCCCATCGGTGCCGTGTTCTACGGGTTTGTCGTGCTCCCGCGACTGGGCAGCTCGCTCGGCGCTCCGGGACTGCTGGCCCTTGGCCTGGTGGTCGCTGGCGCGGCCACGCTCGGTGACCTGGCGGAATCGGCGCTCAAGCGGGAGTGCGGTGTGAAGGACTCCTCCGGACTGCTGCCTGGTCACGGGGGCTTGCTGGACCGAATGGACTCGTTGCTGTGGTCGATTCCAGCGGCTTGCGTGTTCCTGCTGGTGTTTCTGTGAGCATCCCCCGGAGTGTGGCCGTTCTCGGAGCTACCGGCAGCATCGGCGGCTCGACGTTGAACGTCATCAGCCGTCACCCGGAGCGGTTCAGAGTCGCCGTCCTCACGGCCGGTCGGCGAGCTGACGCCCTGGACCAACTGGCCATGCGCTGGAATCCCGACTACGTGGTCCTGGCCGGAGCGGCGAACTCGACGGCCGGGCCTGGTTGGCAGGGTGATTGGCGGTTCGGGAGCGAGGCCATGGGCCTGGCTGCCGCGGATCCGGCGATACCCATCGTGGTGAACGCTCTGGTTGGCTTTGCTGGTCTTGAATCGACGCTTGCCGCCCTGGGGGCGGGCAAGCAGCTGGCGCTGGCGAACAAGGAATCGCTGGTCGTCGGGGGAGATCTCGTTCTGGAAGCGGCGGCCACCGGCGGGGGCGATCTCATACCGGTGGACAGCGAGCACAGTGCGATTCTTCAATGCCTGGGTGGGCGTCCCACGTCGGAAGTGCACCGGGTGATCCTGACGGCCTCGGGTGGGCCGTTTCGGGAGTGGCCGGCCTCGCGATTCGCCTCCATTCGGCCCGAGGATGCCCTGGCACATCCCACCTGGAGCATGGGGGACAAGATCACGGTCGATTCGGCGACGTTGGCCAACAAGGCGCTGGAGGTGATCGAAGCGCACCTCCTCTTCGGACTCGACTTCGACGCGATCGATGTCGTCGTGCATCCGGCTTCGATCGTTCATTCCATGGTCGAATTCAACGACGGCTCGACCGTTTCGCAACTCGGACACCCGACGATGGAAATCCCGATCCAGTACGCCCTCTCGGCCCCCGAGCACCTGCCGAACGAGTTCCGCTCGTTCGATCCGGTGGAGGCGAGCCCGCTCGAGTTCGAGCGCCTGCGCCGAGAGGACTTCCCCATGTTCGAGTTGGGCGTGGAGGCGGGTCGTTCAGGAGGCACGGCCCCGGCCGTCTACAACGCCGCCAACGAAGTAGCGGTGCGGGCCTTTCTGGACGGTGGGTTGGGCTTTCTCGGTATCCCGGATGTCGTGGAGACCGTGCTGTCCTCGATGCCCACCACGCCTGTCGAGAGTCTCGAGCACCTGGTCGAAGTCGACGCGGAGGCCCGTTCACGGTCCCGTGAGAGTGTCGGAACACCGCTGGCGACGAGGGGTGATAGCACTCCGTGAGCGCACACTATTCACCTGTATCTGACGGCCCTGGCGAATGCTGATCACCATTCTTGCGACTGTCGTCGTGCTTGGCGTCCTGATCCTGATCCATGAACTGGGTCATTTCTGGGCGGCCAAGGCGGTGGACATAGAAGTGTCCCGTTTCTCGATCGGGTTCGGGCCGAAGATCGCCGGCTTCAAGCGCGGAGAAACCGAATACGTCCTCGCCGCGATACCGCTGGGCGGCTACGTGAAGATGGAGGGTATGGTCGGTGAGGACGCCGTGGCTCCACTGGAGGGGAAGACCGAGCCCGCCCGCCCGCCGTCGCCCCGCGACTTCGATGCGAAGCCCCTGTGGGCTCGATTCCTGGTGATCATCGCCGGGGTCACGATGAACTTCCTCTTCGCGTTCGTGGCCTTCACGTTCGTGGCCAGGTCCGAGGGAGCCGTCGATCCGATTGTCGGACGATTGGAGCCCAACAGCCCGGCCGAGGCCGCGGGCTTTCAGAGAGGCGACGTAATACTCGAGTTGGATGGTCGCCGAATTCGGAACTGGGACGAGGTTCAGCAGTACGTGAGCATGCGTCCCGAGACCCCCATGAAGGTCACCGTCGAGCGCGAGGATGCTTCGCTTGAGCTCGAGGCGACTCCGGGGAAGGTCGTGGTATACAACACGCTGGTCCGCGATTCCGTGGACGTGGGGATCCTGGGAATCGAGGTGTGGGTGGATCGGGCGGTGCGGGATCTCACCCTGACCGAGTCGGTGGCGGCGGGATGGCACCGCACGGGCTCCTGGACCGTCGAGATTTTCTCGTTTCTCAAGCGTGTGGTGACGGGCCAGGGATCGACCAAGGAGCTGGGCGGTCCCATCGTGATCGGTCAGCTGTCGGGAGCGGCGGCGCGACAGGGTCTCGCGGCCTTCCTCAATTTCATGGCCATCATCAGCGTGAACCTGGCGGTGCTCAATCTTCTGCCCATTCCAGTGCTCGACGGCGGCCACCTGGTGTTCTTGTTCGCCGAGGGGGTGCGTGGAGGGCGCCCGGTCAGTCCGCAGAACCGGCTGAGATGGACACAGGTAGGCATGATCCTGGTGATGGGTCTGATGGTGCTGGCCTTTGCCAACGACATCATGCGCCTGGTGGGAATCTGATCCGAGGTCTCGAACCTGACGTCGGGTCGCTCTAGCCGAACAGCTGGAGCTGCGGCCCGCCGTTTCGCACCACGTCCACCAGGGCCGCCACGTCGTACAGAGGCGAGGGGCTGTCCTGTCGAGCGACGTCCACCACGCCCCGGTACCCCTTCCGAGCGAGCCTGCTCCTGGCCGCCCGTACCGCCTGGTCCGGCGCGTTGCACTCGTCGCTCAGGTGAGCGAGGAGGAATCCGCCGAGGCTGGGGTGCAGCAGGTCCACGGCCAGGTCCGCGGCGAGCCGGTTGGACAGGTGACCGCGACTACCGCCTATCCGCTGCTTCACCGACCACGGATACGGACTCTCCCGCAGCATGATCTCATCGTGGTTGGATTCCAGTACCACGAAGTGACATCCGGCCAGCGCATTCCGGACCGGGGTGGTAGCGCGTCCGAGATCGGTGGCCACTCCCACCTTCAGGCCGCTCTCGGGATCCAGGATGGTCAGCGCGACGGGGTCCGCGGCGTCGTGACAGGTGGACGACGGGTGAACGCGGACGTCCCCGAGATCGAAAGGGACCTCTCCCTCATAGTGCCGTACGGTCTCCGATCCCCGGAGCAGCGGGGCACAGGCTCGTTCGGTGGCCGGTGTCAGGTACAGGGGCCAGCTCCAGCGTCGAGCCGCGATGCCGATACCCGCGGTGTGGTCGCGATGCTCGTGGGTGACGACAATCGCCTGGATGGACTCGGGGAAGACCCCCAGAAGCTTCAGCCGACGGGCGATCTCGGAGCCGCTGAAGCCGGCATCCACCAGAAAGCGGGTCTGGCCGCATTCGACGAACACGGAATTCCCGCGGCTGCCGCTTCCCAGCGTCGCGACCCTCAAACGGCGTCGCCCCTGTCCGCGGCGTCCCAGCAGGAGGCCAGCCACTCGGACGTGCCCTCGTTGAACTCGACATCTCGGCGCTCGAGAACTCGCTGGGCCAGAGCCAGGAATCGCTCGCGATCGTATACGGGGCCGCCCGGCTCGGAGCCCCACGAGAACGGAGGCACCCACGTGGGGGGCAGGGGACCGCCAAACAGATTCGAGCCGGCACCCACGACGGTACCCGTATTGACGAGCGTACCGATCGCGGTCTTCACGTGATCGCCAACCAGGCAGCCCAGCTTGCGGAGCCCCGTGTCGATCGGTCCATCCGGCCCGCCGATTCGGACCGGACCGTACGTGTTCTTGAGATCACTGTTGGTCGTCATGGCGCCGAGATTCACCCAGCGACCCAGGTAGGAGTGCCCCAGGAATCCGTCGTGCGCTTTGTTCGTGAAGCCGAGGACGACGGATTCCTCGATCTCTCCTCTGAGTCGGCACACGGGGCCGATGCTGGAGGTCCCGATGGCGCCCCCCAGCAGGATCGTGGAGGGACCGACATACAGCGGACCTTCGAGTCGGCAGCCGGCTCTCACCTCCACCCGTTCGGCCAGCCGCACGGGGCCATCGCGCGTGTCGAACACGACGCCGGGCTCCACGAGTACGTCTGAGTCGAGGATCAGTGCGTGAGACCCCAGCTTCCAGGTGCCCTCGGGCAGTTCCTCGACTCCGCCGCGGCTGGCGGCCTCGCGGGCCAGGTCTGCTGCGAGGCGGCCGGGGTTCTCAGCCACGAATCGCCACGCGGTATCGACGTAGCCACCGTCGACGCTCCGCCTCCCCCACTCCCCGCGCGCGACTCCCTCGTCTGGAGTCTCGAGCCAGCTCTGCTCCGGCCCCGCCGTGCCAGCGGGAAGATAGCAGCCGACCACCTCGTCATCGGTCGTGAGCAGGACGGGCTTGTTGCCGCGTCCTTCGAATCGGGCTTCCGCCGAAGGCACGAACCGTGACGAGATCACGAGGCGCTCTTCCTCGGCCGACAGAGGCCCGCGCCCGATCACCTTCGGAGCGTCGCTCTCCTGGAAAGCCTCCAGCCAGGGGCGGCTGAGAACGGATGTGGTGGGGCGCCCGGCGAAGCGCTCGAGACGCTCCCGCAGCAGCGAAGTGCCGAAGAGAAGCTCCGAACAGGGTCGGGTGAGCGAGAACGGGTGCCAGGTGTCGGCTACGCTGTCATCGAACAGATAGAGCTTCATCTCACTCGTCTCCTGCGCGCAGGCGAGTCAACAGCTTCTTGAGTTCCGGCGCCGACGTCCGCCGGGTGACCATGGTTACACTTCCCGAACGCACGACAACCAGATCGTCGACATCGAACAGGACGACCTCGCCCTCTTCGGCCCAGACCACGTTGCCCGTCGCCTCGACAACCTTCGCGGAGCCCACGAGGACGTTTCCGTGGCTGTCCGTGGGCCGAGTACGGGCAAGGGCGTTCCAGGAGCCCACGTCGTCCCAGGCGAAACCGGCCAGAGCCACCTCGACGGCCGGCGAACGTTCCATTACGGCGACATCGATACTGATGGGCTCGACGGCTGCGAAAAAGGCCTCGGGTCCCTCACTCTCGAGCAGAGGCAACGCGCGGGAAATTTCCGGCGCCAGGTCGCGAACGGCGGCGAGCAGGTCAGCGGCCCGCCACACGAAGATCCCGCTGTTCCACAGGAATCCGCCCGCAGCCAGGTATCCCTCAGCCGTCTCGAGGTCGGGCTTCTCGACGAAGCGCCGGGCTCGCCACGTCCGGTCCCCCGTACCCTCCCCGATCTCGATATAGCCGTAGCCCGTCTCCGGTCGATCGGGTTCGATTCCGAGGCACACGAGAGACCCGCGGTTGGCCGCGGATACGGCCCGGTCGATGGTCTCGACCAGGTCCGATAAGGGGTGGATCACGTGATCGGCGTGAAGCGAGATCATAGTCGCCCCCGGGCTCAGCTTCTCGATTTCGAACGCCGCCCACGCGAGCGCGGGACCGGTGCTTCTTGCCGCCGGCTCAACGAGAAAGCGAGTCCTGGTCAGCCCCGGGGCGGATTCGCATAGAGAAGCGATGAGCGGCTCGCTGGCGACGACCCTAACGCGCTCGGGGCCCACGAGAGACTCGGCCCGCTCCAGTGTATCCTGAATGAGAGGTCGGGGGCTTCCGAGAGGCAGCAACTGCTTGGGTCGATCCGGTCGAGACGCGGGCCAGAAGCGACTTCCTTCTCCACCCGCGAGGACGACGGCGTAGCAATCCAGAGATAAGCTCATATTGACCAAGGGGCAGCAGGGGCTCGAATCGGGAACAGGGCTCGCTGATGCGAGTAACTGGCCATGCAGAGCAAGGTACTGGACCTCGCGCCGGGGAGAAACTCTGCTATCTTTCCGCCGACAAGCACTCGAGAGGAGTTTTTCATTGTCAGTGATTCGATATATTCCGGTCGTGAGCCTGGTCGCGATTGTGGGCCTGTCCGCATGCGGCAACGGCACCGAGCCGATCTTGATCCCAATTCCTGATGAGACTCGCGAAGCCACGGTGGTGGACGTCAGCACCGGGTCGATCGCCGACCCGTCCGCCTTCGACGTGATCACCGGTGAGGCGGTACGCACGGATCAGTTCTCGGGCTGGGACTTCGTGTTCCAGATCACCGAGGATGGCGGCGCGGTCTGGTGGCCGCGCAGTTCGATCATCGAAGAGAACGAAGACTCCGGACTCCAGCTCAGCTCCCTCGACTTCGACGCGCTTGTCGAGGCGCCGGAGGGAGGGTACGAGCAGTTCGAGTCCGTGCCGGTCTCCGTTGGAGACGTGTTCGCCGCGCGCAGCCGCAGGGATCCCGCTTTCCGCAGTGTCCGGTGCCGACACTTCGCGAAACTCGAGATCCTCGAAATCGACGTTGACGAAGGCACGGTCTCGTTTCAGCACCTCGTGAATCCGAACTGCGAGAAGCGGAAACTGGTCCCGGGAGCCGAGGAGTAGGTGCTCGATCTGCGGGCGTTTCGCACGGGAGTGGACGAGGCGCGGGATCGGCTGGCGCGTCGAGACGATCCCGGCGTCCTCGCAGCCCTGGATCGATCCCTGGCCCTCGACGCCCGTCGCAGAGAGGTGATCTCGGAGGTGGAGGTCCTCAAGGCACGGCGCAATGAAGTGTCGCGGGAGATCGGAGACCGGAAGCGGGAAGGTGCCGAGGCCGCGGACCTGATCGCGGATATGCAGCGGGTCGCGGACCAGATCCGTGATCTGGACGCGGACCTCCAACAGGTGGAAGAGGCGCTGCGATCCGAACTGCTGTCCATCCCCAACGTACCCGACGACAGGGTTCCTCTGGGCGGTGAGGGTGACTTCGAGGTCGTCAGGGAATGGGGCACGAAACCGGAGCTGGACTGCGACCCCCGTCCGCACTGGGACATCGGTGCCGATCTGGGCATCCTCGATCTCGAGCGTGGGGCCAGAATCGCGGGTTCGGGTTTCCCCCTGCTGATGGGAGCGGGAGCCCGTCTGAGCCGCGGGCTCATCGATTTCATGCTCGACCTGCATACGCGCGAGCATGGCTACATCGAAGTCGCGCCTCCTTTCCTGGCGAACCGGGACTGTCTCATTGGTACCGGCCAGCTTCCGAAGTTCGAGGACGATCAATACCGCACTGACCCCGACGATCTGTTTCTCATCCCCACGGCGGAAGTCCCGGTGACCAACCTGCACCGAGGGGAGATCCTCGACGGCCGGGAACTGCCGAAGGCGTACGTCGCCTACACGCCGTGCTTCCGACGGGAGGCCGGCGCAGCGGGTCGGGACACGCGTGGATTGCTGAGGGTTCACCAATTCGACAAGGTCGAGCTCGTGCGCTTCACCAGGCCGGAGGATTCGGTCGACGAGTTGGAGCGCCTGACGCGTCACGCTGAGACCGTGCTCGAGAGGCTGAATTTGCCCTATCGCCGCATCCTCCTGGCGGCCGGGGACCTCGGTTTCTCCAACGCGATTACGTATGACCTCGAAGTCTGGTCGGTGGGGGTCGGAAAGTGGTTGGAGGTGTCCAGTTGCTCTTCCTACACCGACTACCAGGCCCGCCGGGCTGATATCCGGTACAGGCCGGACGGAAAGGGCAAACCGGCGCACGTTCACACGCTCAACGGGTCCGCGGTAGCGCTGGCTCGCACGATGGTGGCGCTGCTGGAGAACAACCTGCAGAGGGACGGGAGCGTGCTCGTGCCCGAGGTCCTTCGCGACTACGTGCGACAGGAGCGGCTGACGATCTCGTGATCCGGCGATTGGTACCGATCGGCATCGTCGCCGCATTCTCAGCGGTTCTCGTTTCCTATCTCGCCTATACCTGGCAACTCTCCCAGGAAATGCGGGCCAACGCGGCCGTCTTCAGTCGCATTTACTTCCAGGTGGTACAGGCCGTAACCTCGGCCGAGGGAATGACGGCCGAAGGGGAGCTGAACCTGATTCTGCAGCTCCGGGACCTCGGCATTCCCGTCGTTCAGACCGACCTGGAGGGAAGTCCGACACTGGTCAGCAACCTCCCCTTCGATGCCGGACTCGACGACCCGGCTGGAGTGGAGCGCGTCCGTCGCTACGTCGAGCGCCTTGATGAAGCGAACCCACCCCTGGTCGACACGGAACGGAACTTCGTCGTGCACTACGGCGATCCACTGTACCTCCAGCGATTGCGGTGGATCCCGTGGCTGCAGGCGATCCTGCTCCTGGGCGTGGTGGGCACCGGAGCCTGGATGATTCGCACCTCTTCACAGAGCGAACGGGAACGGATCTGGACCGCCATGGCTCGCGAGTCGGCGCACCAGATGGGTACGCCGCTCAGTTCACTGGTCGGCTGGCTGGAGTTGCTCGACGCGACCGCTCCGCCGGAGGCTGTTCGCCCCGACGGGATCAATGTCCTGGTCGAGATGGAAGATGACGTCCGGCGTCTCGAAAAGGTGTCGCGGAGGTTCGAGCTCATAGGGCGTCGCCCGGCCCTCCGGCCGGTATCACTTCACGAGGTAGTCGGGCGGGTCAGCCGCTACTTCAGGGCCCGCATGCCGTCGATGCGCTCGCAGGTGAGGCTCGAGGTGGAGATCCCCGAGGACGCTCCGATGGTGCTGGGCAACGAGACTCTTCTCGAGTGGGCGTTCGAGAATCTCTTCAAGAACTCTCTTGACTCCCTGGCGGGGCGGGACGGGCTGATCCAGGTGACGTGGCTCGGCATGGACGGGGGGATGGCGCAACTCAGGTTCGCCGACGATGGCCCCGGGGTCGATCCGGGCCTCGGGACTCGCGTGTTCGACGTGGGTGTGACGACGAAGCGAGGAGGCTGGGGCGTCGGGCTGTCCCTGGTGCGACGCATCTTCGTGCAGGTTCACAAGGGATCCGTAGCGCTCGAGCCGGCTGAGAAGGGCGCCAGCTTCGCGATTACTCTGCCGCTGGCGGGATCGGACGAGTGAGCGGTCCGGCGCTCAATCCCGAGCAGCGGCATGCGGTGGAGTACGGGGAAGGCCCCCTCCTGGTCCTTGCCGGAGCCGGCTCTGGCAAGACACGCGTGCTGACGGCTCGCGTGTCGCGTCTCATCCAGGAGGACGGCGAGCGGCCTGAACGAATCCTCGCCGTCACCTTCACCAACAAAGCCGCGGGCGTGATGCGTGAGCGGATCGCGGATCTTCTTGGCGAGGAACCCAGGGGACTCTGGGTGGGGACGTTCCACTCGATCGCTGCCCGTCTGCTTCGACGTGAGGGCGACCGGCTGAGGCGCGGTGCGAACTTTACGATCTACGCGGAAGACGACTCCCTGAGAGCGATCAAGCGCGCCATGGAGGAGGCGGGTCTCGATACGGAGCGCTGGTCTCCCAACCTGATCCGTGGTCGCATTTCGGACGCCAAGAACGCCCTGGTGTCGGCGGACGAGTACGCCGCGTCGGCGTTCGACCTGGCCGCCAAGGCCACGGCAAAGGTGTATCCGGCTTATGAGCGCATCCTGGCCCGATCGAATGCCTATGATTTCGACGACCTGCTGGCCAACGCCGCGTGGTTGCTCGAGGGCGTGGAGGAGGTAGGAGATCGCTACGCCTCGAGGTTCCGGCACGTCCTGGTGGACGAGTACCAGGACACGAACCACGCTCAATACCGAATCGTCAAGCGACTGGCCGCCGGGCACGGCAACATCTGTGTCGTCGGAGACGATGATCAGTCGATCTACGGGTGGCGAGGCGCGGACATCAGGAACATCCTCGATTTCGAGCGTGACTTCCCTGGAGCGGAGGTGGTGCGGCTCGAAGAGAACTACCGCTCCACTCCTTCGATCCTTGAGGTCGCCAATGAGGTGATCTCCAATAACCGGGATCGAAAGGAGAAGCGCCTGCGGACGCGCCGGCCGGCCGGCGAGCCGGTCCAGGTCATCCGCCTGACGGACGAGAGAGCGGAATCGCAGTGGGTCGTCGGTGAGATACAGTCCAGTGCGGCGGGCAGGAGCTTCGAGGACCACGTAGTGCTGTATCGGACGAACGCCCAGTCGAGACCGTTCGAGGAGTCGCTGAGGCGAGTCCGGATTCCCTATCGGATCGTGGGAGGTGTTCGGTTCTACGAACGCCGCGAGATCAAAGACGTCCTTTCCTACCTGCAACTGGCAGTCAATCCGGCTGACGAGGCGGCGTTTGCCCGCGCCGTGTCCTGGCCGCGGCGCGGTGTGGGGGGCGTGACCCTCGATAAGCTTCGCGAGGCAGCTGTGGCCCGGTCGCTGACCCTCCTGGCGGCGGCCGAGCTGGGGAAGAGCCTCGATGGGCTCCCCCCGGCTGGTGCGAGGGCGCTGGAGGACTTCGCGGCAGGGATCAGTGCGTTGGCCGAACTGGCGCGCGAGGGAACGGCGGAAGAGGTGATTCGCGAGTGCATCCGGAGTTTCGGAATGGTCGCGGCTCTGGAGACGGAGGAGGACGGGGCCGATCGTATTGCAAACGTGACCGAACTCCTGGCGGCTGCCGCTGCGTTTGATCCGGCTGAGGTAGAAGACGCGCTGCCGGAATCGACGGATCTCGAGCTGTATCTGCAGTCAGCGGCGCTGCACGCCGACATCGACGACTACGACGACCGGGAATCGGGTGTCACGCTCATGACACTGCACAACGCCAAGGGGCTCGAGTTTCCTGTCGTGTTCCTGGTCGGCATGGAGGACGGGTTGTTTCCGCTCGCCCGCGCGATGGAGAGTCGGGAGGAGCTGGAGGAGGAACGTCGGCTGTTCTACGTCGGGGTGACGCGGGCTGAAGATCGCCTCTTCATTACGCATGCGGATCGCCGCTGGCGATACGGAAGCGAGATGAGAGCCGACCCATCTTCGTTCCTGCAGGAACTTCCCGAAGGACCCGTACAGCACCGGTCTATGACGCAACGCGCCGGGAGCTTCGCTTCGCGACGACAGGGCGCAAGGAAGAAGGCATCGGGACCTCGGGCCAGGCCGCAGGCGGGAGCGTTCGGCGATCCCGGTCGATCGGCGGCCGGTGGCGACAGCTGGGCTGGGGGCTTGGGGGCATCCTTCGACTGGCACCGCGGCGGAAAACGGGCTACCCAATCCGAGGCGGAGGGATCTCTCCGTTACGATTTTTCGGACTCACAGGAAGAGCTGCGACTCGAAGCTGGAGCGAGGGTCGTTCACCCCAGATTCGGCGGTGGGCAGATCCTCTCGATCTCGGGCGAAGGCCGCCTCACTCGCGCCGAGATCGAGTTCGTGGATGGTGTCCGGCGCAAAGTCATGGTCGCGCATGCGGGGCTCCGGCCGGCGTGACCTCATCTCGCCAGGAGGAATCGTGAATGAGCGGGTCAGGGCACGGCGGCGTCTATCGTCGTGGTTCGGAATCGTCATGATGGCGGTGCTGGCGGGCGGTTGTACGGAAACGGCGGTCGACCTGGTGCTCGTGGGCGGAGACGTGTGGACGGGGGACGGGGACCAACCGTGGGCGACGGGGATCGCGGTGACCGAGGGGGCAATCGTCGCAGTGGACGCGGAGGACGTGATCCGGGGGATGATCGGAGCGAAGACTCGGGTGATCGAGCTCGACGGCCGTTTTGCCATGCCGGGCTTCATCGACACTCACACGCACTTCGTGGACGGTGGGTTCCGCCTTTCCGCCGTGGACCTGCGGGACGCCGACAGCCCCGAAGAGTTTGCCCGTCGCCTGGCCGAGTACGCCGGGGGCCTGGAAGCCGGGGAGTGGATCCTCGGGGGCGACTGGGACCACGAGATGTGGGGCGGTGAGCTTCCGGATCGTTCGTGGATTGACGAGGTCACGCCCGACAACCCGGTGTTCGTTACCCGGCTCGACTGGCACATGGCACTGGCCAACACCCGGGCGATGGAGGTCGCGGGGCTATCGCCTGAGGTCCGTTCACCGGCCGGCGGTGAAGTCGTTCGGGATGGGACGGGCAGGCTGACCGGAGTATTCAAGGACGAGGCCATGCCTCTGGTCGGGGCTCACATCCCGCGACCTTCGGATGCGCAGCGTGACAGTGCGCTCATCGCGGCCATGCGGCACGCGGCGTCGCTGGGAGTGACGGGCGTGACCGATATGGGATCGTGGGCCGATCTGGAGACCTACGAGCGCGCGCACGCAGCCGGAGACCTCACCCTGAGAGTGTACGCCTATGTCCCACTGTCTACCGTAGACCGGCTTGTCGAGAGGGTCGAGAAGGCCGGAAACGGAGATGAATGGCTCCGCATCGGTGGGCTCAAGGGCTTCGTGGATGGATCCCTGGGATCGGGAACCGCCCTGTTCGAGGAACCGTATTCGGACGAGCCGGACAACTTCGGGCTGTTCGTAACTCCCCTCGAAGACCTGAGGAGGCAGGTCGTGAAGGCGGAGCAGGCCGGGATGCAGGTGGCCATTCACGCCATCGGTGACCGTGCGATCCGCGTTCTACTGGACCTGTACCAGGATCTCGAGGGCCAGTTCGGCGCGAGAGATCGGAGGTACCGCATCGAGCACGCCCAACACCTTCGCCCGGACGATGTCGACCGGTTCGCGCGGCTCGGCGTGGTCGCCGCCATGCAGCCCTACCACGCGATCGACGACGGGCGTTGGGCCGAGCGGCGGATCGGCGAGCAGCGTGCCCGGCTCACCTATGCGTTCCGTTCCCTCCTGGATTCCGACGCCGTCGTGGCTTTCGGCTCTGACTGGACCGTGGCTCCGCTCGATCCGGTCCTGGGGTTGTACGCCGCGGTGACCCGTCGCACCCTGGACGGTGCCAACCCGGAGGGGTGGGTACCGGAGCAGAAGATCGACGTGGAGAGCGCCCTGAGGGCCTACACCGCGTCGGCTGCTCGGGCGAGTTTTACGGATGAACGGACGGGGACCCTGTCGCCGGGACGGTTGGCTGACATCGTGGTCCTGAACGGGAACCCCTTCGAAGTCGAACCCGAGCGACTTCTCGACCTGGAGGTAGACCTGACCATCGTGGGTGGGAGGGAAGTCTACTCGCGTCCCTAGGACGTCAACCGAAGATCGCGTCCAGTTCGGGCGGGGCCGCGGTCCCGCTCTTCCGGATCGCCCGCTCCACGGATTCGATGGCCTCGCCGTTGGCCGCTCCCCGTTCCTCCCACAGCCGGGTGGCCCCGGACGGAAGGGGGAAATGATCGTCCGCCGTGGCCAGGATGGCTTCCGGGCTCTGCCAGCCTTCGGCAAGGAGTACTCGCCGGCGTATCTTCTTCGCGTCGTTCAGACTCTGATCCCCAATCGGATCCTCCGCCGCGGCTCGTGACAACTCGTCTCTGAGCAGGAAATCGGCAACCATCTCGAAACCATGTCTCTGGTAGTGGACCACTTCCGTCGGGTCCAGATCCCAGCGAGAGTTGTCGATCACCGTGTCGAAGATCGAATGCCAGCTTTCGTTTCCGGAGATCCGGATCATACCCCGAAAGATCCTCCGGTTGGTGGAGAACGTGAACAGGGTGCTGGACAGGACCCTGTGGAACAGGGCGTCGGTCCCGGAGTGATCGAACTGAGTGACGATCCAGCGAGCCAGCTGAGCGTACTCCGGTCCCACGTCCACATCCATGCGGTGTTCCCAATAGGAGTGGCCGAGCGCCCTCGTCGAAGGGGTGAGGGTCAGCATACGGGGCACGAACGTATTGTGAGCCAGGACATCGGCTGCCAGGTGGCACAGGTACCCGGTCATGGCCGAGCGCAGGCGCTCATCGTCTCCCGCCGCACGGTGGATCTCGCGAGCCACGTGCCAGTGATGGCAGTGCCGGCCAACCGGTGCGTACTTCTTGGCCATCGAGATGTCGGCGGCGAGACTTCCGTACAGGAAGTCGATCGGATACCGGGCGATGACCGCCGCGATGAAGGTGGGGAAGAGATCGAGGGACCGCAGAATCTCGACCCCGATCTGGGTGTGCGTTGCCGGTCCCCAGGCAAACGCGGTGTCGGGGGCCAGGAGGAGCAGCGCCGCCGCAACGACGACGCTTCCGACCAGTGCTTTGCTGCTCAACCCAGGCGCCTGCGCTCCGCGCGAGGCGACCTGCGCCGTTTCCTGCCTCGACCGCCCAGTCTGAGCGCACGCATGATGGCCGCCGTGGAGAAGAAGGTCTCCTCCGCCTCTTCGACGGCCACCTCGAGAAGGGCGTTGATCTCGGACACGCGGTCCTCGGCCAACTCCACCATGCTCTCTACTGAAGTCGTCGCGCGTATGACGGTCCGGTCGATTCGCTCAACATCGTCAACCAGTGACGTTGCCACGGCGCCGACCTGGTCCAGCAGCTGCTGCGACTGATCGAGCACGGGGAACGCCTTCCGCTCAAGCTCTCCCCCCATTGCCTCGAGTTGGTGCATACCCTTCGACAACCGGGGCAGCAGCGCGACCATGCCGATGATGGCGACAAGGCTGACCACGATCCAAAGGACCAGCGACACGATGACCAGTATCTCGTAGAAGGTCACTAAACCTCCCGATTCCATGAGGGGGACGATCGGTGCAAGATGCCCCCAAAGCCCCCGCCAGACAACTTTCTCAAGTTCGAGGTTGCACGATACGGGCCAGTATTGGAGCGGGTCCGACGGGAGATCCCGCCGTGGGGAGGCACATCACGCGTGGGTACGTTCATAACTCGCAATGTACTCGATCGCCTCCGCCGGATTGCTGACGCTGCGCAGGCCTTCCACGAACGCAGGGTCCCTGCCCAGTCTGGCGATTCGCGCCAGAAGTCGCGTATGGTGGCTGGCCCGGTCGGGCGGCGAAAGAAGGACGAAGAACACGTGAACGGGTTGCCCATCCATCGACTGGTAGTCGGCCCCCTCCGCACTGATGCCCAGGAGCACCTGGGGCTCGCGGATGGAAGAGCTGATCGCGTGTGGGATCGCGATTCCGTGCCCGATGCCGGTACTGAGGACCTTCTCACGCGCCAGCAGAGCGGCCAGGACGATCTCGGTGGTGGCGCCGGCGAACGGGGCCAGGAGCTGCTTGAGGATGCCCCGGACATCGTCATCCTGAACGTCAATGACGACTCGATCTTCAGCCAGGTACTCCGTGAGCGTCATGGCTCCGTCATCCCGGAGTTGAGGCCGGTCGTGCGGTCCGCGGTGTCGCGGGCGAACGCCGAAGCATAGAGCGCTGCCGGAAAACCTGTCAAGACGAGTCGAAACCGCGTTGCCGGGGCCGATGGGCGTGACCTAACTTGCCGCCGCGAAGGCGAAGCGCGCGCGAATGGGAATGACACGACGCAGGGGTGATGATGCACTACCGGATCGAGGGGCCCGCCAAACTGGGCGGCCGGTTCAAACCAGCCGGAAACAAGAACGCTGCGTTGCCCATCCTGGCCGGGTCCCTTCTCGCTGACGACCTGGTCGTCCTCGAGAACGTCCCGGACATCAGGGACGTACGGACGATGATCGAGTTGATGGAGGGCGTCGGCGCGACCGCCAGTTGGGAGGAGGGGGGACGCGTGGTCGTCGATCCTCGCGGGGTGACGGGCAGTGAGCTGGACGCCGATCTCTCGCGTAAGATCCGGGCGTCCATACTGCTGGCAGGCCCGCTACTGGCCCGAACGGGATCGGTGGTGCTGCCGCCTCCCGGCGGGGATGTCATCGGCCGTCGTCGGTTGGATACCCATTTCCTGGCGCTCGGCAAGCTCGGAACCGAGGTCGAGGTCGGGGATCGCTACGAACTGCGAACGCGGCGTCTCCAGGGTGCGGACATCTTCCTCGATGAACCTTCGGTGACCGGCACCGAGAACGCCATCCTCGCCGCGGTCACGGCCGAAGGGACTACGCGGCTTCGAAACGCGGCTGCCGAGCCGCACGTCCAGGACCTGTGCGCCTTCCTCGTGTCCATGGGCGCGGAGATCCAGGGTATCGGCACGCATGGCCTCGTGATCCAGGGCGTGGACCGCCTGGGTGGCACCAGCTACCGGATCGGTGCCGACCACATCGAGATCGGCAGCGTCATCGGCCTCGCCGCGATCACCGGCTCCGATCTCGTCATCGAGGACGTCGAAGCGGTGCATATGGATCCGCTTCGTATCGGGTTCGAGCGGCTCGGGATTGTCTGCGACCTGAAGGGCACGGATCTGCATGTCCCGGGGGACCAGGCTCTCGAGATCGAGGCCGATCTCGGTGACCAGGTCCCAAGTCTTGGCGACGGCCCGTGGCCCGCCTTTCCAGCCGACCTGATGTCGATCGCGCTCGTGGTGGCCACCCGGTGCAGGGGGACCATCCTGATTCACGAGAAGATGTTCGAGTCGCGCATGTACTTCGCCGACAAGGTCATCGCGATGGGCGGGCGGGTGATCCTCTGTGACCCGCACCGCGCGGTGGTCGTCGGACCGTCCCGCTTGCGAGGGTCAACCGTGGAGAGCCCGGACATCAGGGCGGGCATGGCGCTTCTGATCGCGGCGCTGGCCGCCGACGGGGTCAGCCGGATCCACAACATCGGTCAGATAGAGCGCGGGTACGAGAGGATCGACGAGCGCTTGCGTGCTCTCGGAGCTGACATTGAGCGTGTCGAGGAGCGCCTCTGACCGGCCGGCGGAATTCGGATTCGGGCGGGGCTGAGTCGCTCTATCATCGGATAGAGGACTGGGAGGCGGTCGGTCCGGGCCTCGTGGCGGGTATTACGGCCGTGCCGCCGGGGGCGGGAGCGGGTTCGGAGGCGGACTTCGGACTCACGACCGGCGGTTCCTCGCGAGACGTCGAGCGTCGTTACGAGATGCTCGCCATCGCCACCGGAATGCACTCCTCGGTGGTGGCTCGCCAGGTGCACGGGACCCGCATCGTGGAGGTAGACTCATCGTCGGGTAGTGGACCCAGAGTCGTCGGAGAGGCCGACGGATTCGTGACCTCGGCCAGAGGCGTCCTCCTGGCGGTGACGGCCGCGGATTGCGTTCCGGTGTTCATCGTCGACCTTCAAGGTCGCTGCATCGCCCTCCTTCACGCGGGTTGGAGAGGAGCTGCGGGCGGGATACTGGAGACCGGACTACTGACGTTGAATGCTCGTTTCGGGGTCGTGCCCGCGGATGTGACCGTGTATCTCGGTCCTTCGATCTGTGGATCCTGCTACGAGGTCGGAGTCGAAGTGCTGCAGGCCTTCCGCCGGGACGCCGCAGGGCCGGCGAAGCTCGATCTGCGGGCTGAGCTTGCGCAAGAGGCCGTTCGGTCGGGGGTATCGGCGGAACGTGTCGTTCGGTCCGAATGGTGTACGCGATGCGGTCCGGTGCACCTGCACTCTCACCGGGCCCGGGGGGTGAAGGCCGGCAGAATGGCCGCCTTTCTCGGCCTCGTGCCCGGGACGTCGCGGGCAGATCGCCTCGGGGCCGGAGGGTGGGAATTGCGATAGCGCGGCCCTTCTGCTAGGTTCACGCCCGTAGAACGCCGCCCGGCGCTGGCCAGCCGGGGAGGCTTATCGAAGGATGTTGAAGTGGGGAACCCTTATCGGCCCCACTTTTTTGTTGCGGGTCGCCCGCGGAATGCGGGCCAGAGAAGGTGGCGTGGCCGCATGGCAGGGAGCCTGGAGCGAGATCTGGATGACTTCGTCTCCGGAATCGGCTTCGAGTTGGTCTCGATGGAACGCGGTGGGGGGCGACGGCGCCCCCTCCTTCGTCTGAGGGTGGACCGACCGGACAGCCGACCGGGTCACTCGTCGGTGACGGTGGACGACTGTGCAGCGGTGAGCAGGGCGGTGCGCGACTTCCTTGAGGAGCGGGGGACCGGCGAGGATCAGTGGGTCCTCGAGGTGTCTTCGCCGGGAGTCGAACGGCCGCTCACCAGGGTCCGCGACTACGAGCGGTTTGCCGGTGAAATGGTGCGGTTACGTGGACATGGGCCGCTGGTGGGAGGAAGTCGACAGGTCGTCGGCCGACTGATCGGCCTCGAAAAGGAGGCCGGGCGGGATACGGTGGTGCTGGAAGTGGATGGCGAGCGGACTTCGGTAGCGTTGTCTGCCATCGCCAGGGGAACGCTGGTCTACGAGTTCGCGGGATAGTCTTGAAGGCGCATGGAGGATAAAGACGTCAGATGAGCGATCAAATTCCGGTCGTTGAAGCGTTTCGTGTGATGGCGGCTAATAAGTCGCTGTCAGACAGCGAGTTGCATGATCTCATCCGGGACGGGATTCACGCCGCGCTGGCGCGGCGTTTCGGCGGGCCGGTCGAGGCCGAGATCGAGATCTTCCCTGATGGAGACATGAAGATCGTGGTCCTGAAAGAGGTCGTCGAGACCGTCGAGGACCCTGCGCGGGAGACCTCTCTCGAAGAGGCCCGCTGGGATGACCCGGACTTCCAGGTCGGCGACCTGCTCGAGATCCCGGTCGAATTCTCGGACTTCGGTCGCAACGCCGTGATGGCGGCTAAGCAGCGCATCATCCAGCGCGTTCGCGAGGGCGAGAGGGATCGGATCCGCGAGGAGTTCAGCGGCATGGTGGGCGACCTCGTGTCTGGCGAGGTGCAGGCAATCGAGCGAGGCAAGATCGTCGTCATGCTGAATCGCGTCCGGGAGGCCGAGGCGGTGATCCCGTGGCGCGAACAGAACCCGCGTGAGCGATTCCGGCAGGGGGAGACGATTCGAGCGGTTCTCGGGAAGCTCGAGGAGACGCCCAGAGGACCCCGGTTGATTCTGTCACGCGCCGATCCACTGTTCGTGAAGGCGTTGTTCGCGATCGAAGTGCCCGAGATCTATCAGGGCATCGTGGAAATCAAGGAAATCGTCCGCGAGGCGGGCGGTCGGACGAAAGTCGCCGTTTCGTCGAGAGATGACTCGGTCGATCCGGTTGGCGCCTGCGTCGGGCTCAAGGGCTCGCGCGTTCAGGCCGTTGTCTCGGAGCTGTCGGGCGAGCGGATTGACATTGTTCCCTGGCACCCGGACCCCGAAATCTTCGCCAGGCGGGCCCTGGCCCCGGCCAAGGTCTCGAAAGTGATATCGGATTCGGAGAGACACGTAATCACGGCCATCGTGGATGAGGACCAGTTGTCACTCGCAATCGGACGGAACGGGCAGAACGTCCGTCTCGCGTCGCAGCTCATCGGGTGGCAGATAGACCTGTATTCCAGCCGGGATTGGCTATCGCGGGGGGCCGAGTCGAGCCTGTTCGGCGGTGGAGATGAGTACGAGGTCTCCGACTTCCCGCTGCTCGAGCTCGAAGACATTCAGCCGACGACACTTGCCGCTCTGCAGGCTGCCGGTATCAACACCTTCTTCGACGTACTGGACATGGACAGGGACGACTTCCTGCGGGTGCCCGGCATCGGCGAGGAGGATGCAGCGGTGCTGCTCACGCTGATCGACGAGCTGACGGTCGAGGACGAGGTGCCTGAGGGTGGGGCACCGGCCGGTGCGGCCAAGGCTGCATCGGCGGCGCCCGAGGTCGCTGAGGAAGGCGAGCCGGCGGAGGAGCCTGCCGCTGAGGAAGGCGAGCCGGCGGAGGAGCCTGCCGCTGAGGCCGTGGTTGCGGTTGCGGAGGTCGAGGTGACCTCGGCGGTCGAAGAGGAGCCGGAGAGGGCCGAGGACTGACCCTGGTGGAGCAGGAGAGACCGCGGCCGGGAGCGGCGCGGGATCGAAGTGTTCTGCAGCTCGTGGGCCTGGCCCGTCGGGCCGGGTTCGCGGTGGTGGGAACGCAGGCGGTTCGGGACGCTGCGCGCCGCGGCGAACTCAGCGTTGTCGTGGTCGCAGTGGACGCGACGGAGAACGCTCGCAAGCGATTGCGCGGTCTGCTGGAACTGTCGGACCTCGAGGTCGTGACCAGCGGCACGCGAAGTGGGCTGGGGCGTGCGGTGGGCCGACCGGAGGTGGTGGTCGTGGGGATTCGCGACCGGGGGTTCGGCCTGAGGATTGTTGGTGAAGTGCGGATGACTGTGGAGTAACGGACGGGACACTAAGGAGGGCAGGCGTTGGCGACATTCCGCGTCTATGAAGTTGCCGAAGATCTGGGCATTGACAGCAAACAGCTGATTCACATGCTGCACGAGATGGATGTGCGCGTGCGTAGTCACATGTCCAGCGTGTCGGAGGACCAGGTCGCGCGGCTGCACGCCCGACTGGAAAGAGAGCGGCGAACGGGGGCCCACGCGGCTCCCGATGCTGCCACTGGAACTCGTCGGCGCCGGCGTCGCAAGGCCCCGGAAGTCACGGAGGTCGAGTCCGTGGAGGCCGTTTCCGAGGAGGCTGGCGACGACCAGTCGGCGGAATTCGTCGATGTCTCGAGCGAGGCAGAACCTGAGCCCGTTGTCGCCGAGATCGAGCCAGATGAAGCGGCAGCCGAGCCGGCTGTCGCAGTACTCGAGGCGACGGACGCAGTCGACGAAGTCGCGGTGGCGGACGAGGACGAAGCTGACGATGACGCCGGAGCGGCAGACGAGGTCGAGACCGCGGCGGTCGAGGCTGAGGCTGTCCCCGAAGATGTCGACCTGCCAACGGAGGCCGTTGAATCCGTGGTTGAGGCCGGTGAAGCAGTCATCGAGCCTGAGCCTCCGGCCAAGCCAAAGCGGACCGTCAAGCCCAAGCCCGTGCGTCGCGGTCTGCCCGCGACCCCAGCGGCGCCGGTCGCTCCAGCTGCGCCGGCTGCATCGGCCGCCCCGGGTGGCACGGTCAGGATCAAGGCCGAGGGATACACGACCGACGGTCGCAAGAGAGGCAAGCGGGATCGCAAGCGCCGCCGCCGGGTCGATCAGGACGCCGTGCAGGAGAGCGTGAAGAAGACTCTTGCTGCCATGGGCGGTGGTACGAAGGGTCGCCGCCGCCGCGATACCGGGCCCACCCAGCAGGAAGTCGAGCGAGAGGCTCGCGAGGCCAAGGAGGCGGAGGAGACCACTCTCGTCCGCGTCAACGAGTTCCTCACGATCGCCGAGCTGTCTGACCTGATCAACGCGACTCCCCAGGAGATCATCACGTCGGCCTTCAAGAACCTCGGCCTGATGGTGACGATCAATCAGAGACTCGATTTCGATCAGATCGAGATGATCTGCGATGAGTTCGGTTTCGAGGCGGTACGTGAGGAAGCGTACGAATCCGATCTGGCCGAGCTGCAGGAGGAAGCGGAAGAGGAGGGGGAGCTCGCGCCGCGTGCTCCGGTGGTGACCGTGATGGGGCACGTGGACCACGGAAAGACGTCTCTCCTCGACGTCGTGCGCGAGACGAACGTAATCGCCGGAGAGGCCGGCGGGATCACTCAGCACATCGGGGCTTACCACGTGGTGGTCCAGGATGACAAGGCTCTGACCTTCCTCGACACTCCGGGGCATGAGGCTTTCACGGCGATGCGCGCGAGGGGCGCCGAGGTCACGGATCTCGTGATTCTGGTGGTGGCCGCCGACGATGCGGTCATGCCACAGACGGTGGAAGCGATCAGCCACGCCCGGAACGCGGGCGTACCGATCGTCGTGGCCATCAACAAGGTCGATCTGCCGACGGCCAATGTACCGAAGGTTAAGCAGGACCTGTTGTCCCAGGAGGTCATCCTCGAGGAGTTCGGGGGAGATGTACTTTCGGCTGAGGTGTCGGCCAAGACAGGCGCAGGCGTGGACGACCTGCTCGAGAAGGTCATTCTGCAGGCCGAGATGCTCGACCTCCAGGCAGTACCGACGGGCATGGCCAGAGGGACGGTCGTGGAGGCCGAGCTCGACCGCGGCATGGGCCCGGTGGCGACCGTACTTGTGCAGAGCGGGGAACTCAATGTCGGAGACGACTTCATCTGCGGTCTGCAGGGCGGCCGCGTGCGCGCACTCCTGGACGAGCGCGGAAACACAGTAGAGAAGGCCGGCCCCTCGATTCCCGTTAGAATCCTGGGCCTGGAGGGAGTGCCGCAGGCCGGGGATCGCCTGGTCGAAATGGAAGCATCCCGGGTGCGCGAGATCGTGTCGCGCCGGCAGCAGCTGGAGCGTGAGAAGGACATCCGCAGGCGCCAGAAGGGCACGCGACTCGAAGACATCTTCGCCGCGGTGCAGGAACAGGGGCAGGCTACGCTGAACCTGGTAATCAAGGGCGATACCGACGGATCCTTGCAGGCCCTGGCGGACTCCCTCGAACGTCTGGGAACGGCTGAAGTCGCGGTCGACGTGGTTCACCGGGGCGTCGGCGCGATCAACGAGTCGGACATCCTGCTCGCCACGACCACGCGGGCCTCCGTCATAGGCTTCCACGTTCGCCCGGACGTCAAGGCAAGGAACATCGCCGAGAAGGAGAGCGTGGAGATCCGGTTGTACAGCGTGATCTACGAGGCGGTGGAAGACGTCAAGCTGGCGCTCGAGGGACTCCTGCGGCCGGAGGAACGTGAGGTCCTGGTCGGGACGGCCGAAGTCCGTGAGACCTTCAAGGTTCCCAAGGCCGGAACGGTTGCGGGGTGCTACGTCGTGTCGGGCACCATCCAGAGGAATCTCAGGGTTCGCCTCCTCAGGGACTACGTGCAGGTCTACGAGGGCACCATCGGCAGCCTCCGGCGGTTCAAGGATGATGTGCGTGAGGTGAAAGACGGTTACGAGTGTGGCATCTCGATCGAGGGATTCAACGACATCAAGGTCGGTGACGTGATCGAGTCCTATCGTGTCGAAGAAATCGCTCGGACGCTGGCCGAGAGCGGTCAGGCGTCCTGACGTACAAGGAGCTGATGGCGTGCCGGCGGTGTATGGCAGGGGCCGGTGGGAGCTTCGTATTCCCGACTGCCAGTCGCTCAAGGACAAACGGCGCGTGGTGCATGGACTCCGGGACCGTGCCAGGGCGCGCTTGAAGGTCTCGGCCGCGGAGACGGCTTTCCAGGACGATTTGCGGAGGGCGGAGGTCAGTATCGCGTTCGTGTCCTCCGACGCGACCCTCGCACGCTCGATCCTCGACCGCGCGGACTCCCTGATCGCCTCCGATCCCCGGGTGTACGTTCTCGAGACCGAATCTGAGATCTACTGACTAGAGCGCGTCCGGGCGCCAGCGGAGAGACATGCCACCGAACCGAAGAACGATACGCATCAACCAGCTGCTGCGTGAGGAGTTGTCCAGGTTGGTGCAGGTCGAGATCAAGGATCCGAGGGTCCGCTCGGTCACCATCACGCGAGTCGATGCCACCCAGGACTTGTCCTATGCCGATGTCTACGTGAGGACTCTCACCGAAGATGCCCCGGTAGAGGACGCGATCTCCGGGCTCGAGAGCGCCGAAGGATTCGTCCGGAGGCGCCTTGGACGGGAACTCCATCTCCGCCGGATTCCCGACTTTCGATTTCACGCCGACCGGGCGCTCGAGCACGTACAGCGCATCGAGTCCCTGTTGGACGAAGCCCTGGGTGAGCACGAGGACGATGCTGGAGACTGATCTCCCGGCACTGCTCCTGGTGGACAAGCCGGAGGGGCCAACGTCTCACGACGTCATCCAGGTCGCGCGGAAGGCCCTCGGTGTCAGGCGCGTGGGGCACACGGGCACTCTGGACCCGTTCGCCAGCGGCCTTCTGCTTCTCTGTGTGGGGCGGTCCACTCGTCTCGCGGAGTACTTCCACCTGCTTCCCAAGACCTACTCCGCCACGGCAGTCCTTGGGGTCGAGACCGACACGGAGGACTGCACCGGGGAGACCACGCTGAAGTCGGATGAGTGGCGGTCGCTGGGGCGCGAGGACATCGAGGGCGCTGCCGATCGTTTTCGCGGAGAACACGATCAGGTCCCCCCCGCGTTCTCGGCCAAGAAAGTCGCCGGGCGCCGGGCCTACGATGCTGCTCGTGCCGGTGACGCGATCGAACTGCAGGCCCGCACCGTGAACGTCCACTCTCTCGCGGTCGGCGATGTCCGGCTCCCGGAGGTCGACTTCGTCGCCGAGGTCTCCACCGGCACATACGTACGGTCTCTGGCGCGGGATCTCGGGAGGGCTCTGGGCTGTGGGGCTCACCTCAGCCGCCTTCGCCGCCTGTCCATCGGTCCGTTCAGCGTGGTCGATGCAGTGGGCCTCGCCGAACTGGCCGAGACGGCGATCCCGGCGGGCGCCTCGCGGTCGGCTGCGCAGGCTCTGTCGTGGCTTCCGATTCGGAATCTGTCGGAGTCCGAGGTTTCGGAGGTCGAACAGGGGCGGAAGATCGCGGATCTCGCGGAGTACGGGGACGAAGACCTTCCCGTGGCCATGGTCGCGGGCGAGCGACTGGTCTCAGTAGGCCGGCGAGATCCGGAAGGCCTGCGGCCCGAAAAGGTGTTTCATGCCGGCTGAAGTTCACGGGGGCCAGGAGAGCGGGTTGCCACCGGACGTCGGGGGGACCGTGGTGACCGTCGGGAGCTTCGATGGTGTGCACCGGGGGCACATGGCGGTCCTGAAGGAAATCACTCGGCGCGCCGCGGAGCGCGGATTGCACAGCGTTCTGGTCACGTTCGACCGTCACCCGTTGACCGTGGTGCGACCCGAGGCCGCGCCGGGACTCCTCACCACTCCGGACGAGAAGAAGGAGATTCTCTCTCAGTCGGGCCTGGACTACGTCGCCTTCCTGCCATTTACCAGGGCGCTCTCCGAGTACGGTCCGGAGCAGTTCGTGGACCTCGTACTGCGGAAGAGGTTCAGGGTCGCCGAGCTCGTGATCGGGTACGACCACGGCTTCGGACGCGGGCGGGAGGGCGACATCGATCTTCTTCGACGGCTCGGTGATGCCCATGGCTTCGCGGTCGACGTGGTACCGGCGGTTGAGTCCGGCGGGGCGGCGGTATCCTCGACCCGCATTCGCACGGGTGTGGAGAAAGGCGAGATGGAGCGAGTCGAGATGGACCTGGGGCGACCGTATTCATTCCGGGGCCCCGTGGTGACGGGCATGGGGAGGGGCAGAGATCTGGGTTTTCCTACCGCGAATATCGAGGCGCCGGGCGGTGGGAAGCTACTTCCATGCCAGGGGATCTATGCGGTTCGGGCCTCCCTTCGCACCGAAATTCGGTCGGGCCTTCTGCACCTGGGTCCGAGGCCTACCTTTGCCGGCTCCCCGCCGTCAATCGAGCTCTACATCCTGGATTTCGATGAGGATATCTATGGAGAGAGAGTCCGCGTCGATTTCCTGAAGCGCCTCCGGGATGTGCTGCCGTTCGGGACTGCAGCTGAACTCGTGGATCAGATGAAGAAGGACCGCGACAGGGCAAAGGAGTATTTCGCCATGGCCGGTGACTGATCGGAACCAGCAGCACCATGTGACCGCCAGCTTTACAGATCACCGATTCGGCGCTATTTTTCCATGCTTGATATACGTTGGACACACGAACTTGGAACTTGAAGGAACTCATACAGATGACGCTGGGCACGGAAGAGAAGAAAGCGATAGCCGGCAAGTTCGGCTTGCACGAGGGTGATGTTGGGTCGCCTGCCATCCAGGTCGCCCAACTGACGGCCCGGATCGAGCACCTTACGGAGCATTTCCGGACGCACCCGAAGGATCACCACAGTCGAAGAGGGCTCCTCAAGATGGTGGGGCGCAGGCGCCGGCTGCTGGAGTACCTGAAGAAGAACGAATACGACCGATACAAGAAGGTGATCAAGGAATTGGGCCTGCGCCGGTAGAGAACGTGCAGGCATCGGAATGCGGCGGTTCGGTGGCGCACGGCGCCTTCGGACTGCCGTTTTTGTCGTTCCGCCCGTGCCCGCTACGATAGCGCGGGAGATTCGCGGCCGGGATGCGTAAGATTAAGACGTTGTAAGCTTGAGAAGAGCGGAAAGAGAAGAAAGAAGAGATGGCACACAGGATTGAGAAGGAATTCGCGGGTCGGAAGCTGATCCTCGAGACGGGTCGCATGGCGCGGCAGGCAGACGGGGCGATTCTTGCCCAGTACGGTGACACGGTGGTGTTGGTGACGGCGATGGCGGAGCGGAAGCAGTCCCGCATGCCGTTCTTTCCCCTGACCGTCGAGTACAGGGCGAAGACCTACGCGGCCGGAAAGTTCCCGGGCGGGTTCATCAAGCGGGAAGGGCGGCCCAGCGACAAGGAGACCGTATCGGCCCGGCAGATCGATCGGCCCTTGCGACCGCTGTTTCCCTCTGACTACCAGAACGAGACGCAGGTCGCCTGCTTCATCATTTCGGCCGATCAGGAGAACGACGCTGACGTGCTCGGAATGCTCGGCGCTTCGGCTGCCCTGACCATATCGCCGATTCCGTGGGGCGGGCCGATTGCTGGCGTCCGCGTGGGTCGAGTGTCGGGCGACTGGGTCATCAACCCCACGTTCGAGCAGCTCGAGTACTCGGACATGGACATCGTCGTCGCGGGGACGCAAGAGTCGATCGTCATGGTCGAGGGCGCCTCGGTCGAGATCAGCGAGGACGACCTGGTCGCGGCACTCGAGGTGGCCCACAAGGCCGTGAAGGAGCTCATCGCGATTCAGCACGAGCTGGTCGAGATGATCGGCGGACCTCCGCAGAAGTTCGACTACCCGCCCAAGGCCGTGTCGGCCGATTTCGAAGCGGCGGTTCGAGAGCGAGCATCGAGCAAGGTCGAGGAGGCGCTGGCGCTCCCGAACAAGGAAGAGCGGAACCAGGCCCTTTCGGCGCTGCGGGAGTCGGTCACCGCCGACCTGCAGGACGAGGAGACCTTCGCCGAGCATCTCGACGACCTGTCGAGTGTGATGAAGAGCCTCGAGAAGGAGACGATGCGCCGCCAGATCATCGAGCGTGGTGAGCGAGTTGACGGCCGTGGTCTGAGTGATATCCGACCGATCTCATCCGACGTGGGGATCCTGCCGCGCACCCACGGTTCGGCCCTGTTCACGCGGGGGCAGACGCAGGCGTTGTGTGTGGCGACGCTGGGCACGATCCGGGATGAGCAGAGAATCGACTCGATCGATGTCCGCGAGGAGACGTCGAAGTCGTTCATGCTTCACTACAACTTCCCGTCGTTCTCCGTCGGCGAAGTGCGCCCGTTCCGGGGCCCGGGTCGCAGGGAAATCGGGCACGGGATGCTGGCAGAGCGGGCCCTTCAGTCGCTTCTGCCCGCATACGACGAATTCCCCTACACGATTCGCATCGTGTCTGACATTCTCGAGTCGAACGGCTCCAGCTCGATGGCCACCGTTTGTGGCGGATCCCTGTCGCTGATGGATGCCGGCGTCCCGCTGCGTGGTCCCTGCGCCGGTGTGGCCATGGGACTGGTCAAGGAGGGTGACTCGGTCGCCATTCTCACCGATATCCTGGGAATCGAAGACGCTCTCGGCGACATGGACTTCAAGGTCGCGGGGACAGCGGATGGAATCACGGCGATCCAGATGGACATCAAGACCGACGGGCTGAGCCTCGACACGATGCGTGAGGCCCTGGGGCGTGCACGCGAGGGACGGCTGCACATTCTCGATGTCATGCGGCAGACGCTGGCCGAACCGCGTTCGGAGATGTCGCAGTACGCTCCGCGAATCATGACGATCCAGATCAACCCGGAGAAGATCGGCGAGGTGATTGGACCGAAGGGCAAGACGATCCGGAGCATCCAGGAGCAGACCGGAGCCCAGATCAACATCGAGGATACGGGTGTCGTGACCGTCTCTTCCGTGTCGGGTGAGGCGGCTGAGAACGCCCGCGCGATGATCGAGGCGATCGTCGAGGAGCCCGAGGTCGGACGCATCTACGAGGGCGTGGTGAAGAACACGACCACGTTCGGTGCTTTCGTTGAGATCATTCCGGGCACGGAGGGGCTGTGCCACATCTCCGAGCTCGAGGAAGGTCGCACGGAGAACACCGAGGACGTCGTGCAGCCGGGTGACGTCGTGCAGGTCAAGCTGCTGGCCGTGGATGAGCGCGGTCGGTTGAAGCTGTCCCGCCGCGCGGCTATGTCTGCGGACTGAGCCCGATGCGCTTCCGCGTCGACCGACGGCCCGGCAGGTGGGCGCAGTGAGGCCGACGTGGGAGGGCGGAGTGCTGACGGACCGGCCGGCTGCGCGACCAGCGGCAGGTGGCGGTGAAATGACGGAGCGTCTGGACCGTGAGGTCCGGCGCTCCGTTCTTTCATCCGGGACGGTTGTGCTGTCGGAGAGGATGGACTCGGTGCGTTCGGTGGCCGCCGGCGTGTGGGTACGCCGCGGAACGGCGCACGAGCAGCCGGAGTACCGAGGTATCGCCCACCTGCTCGAACACATGGTGTTCAAGGGCACCGCCAGGCGTTCCGCGCAGGAGATCGCCACGGCCGTCGAGGGCACGGGCGGCTCGCTCGACGCGTACACCACGCACGAGCACACTTCCTTCCAGGTCAGGGTCCCGTCTGATCACATGGGTACGGGACTGGACGTGTTGGCGGACCTGGCGTTTTCGCCGGCTCTTCGCGTGGAGGACCTGGAGTTGGAGCGAGAGGTGGTCCTGGAAGAGATCTCCCGGATGGAGGACACTCCGGATGACCTGGTGTTCGAGCTCCACTCCGAGTTCATGTACGATGGCCACCCGTATGGGTCTCCGATCCTGGGAACCAGGGAGACGGTCGAGTCGCTCGATGCCGCAGACCTTCGGCGGCTGCACGGCGAGGCCTACCGGCCGGAGAACATGGTAGTGGCCGTCGCGGGACAGGTCGATCACGACGAGCTGCTGGCACAGGTCCGGGACCTGTGGCCGGCCGAGCCGGTCACAGGTCGCTTGGCCAACGTCCCGACCCTGCAGTCGACGGCCGTCGGGGCCAGGGTGGTGCGTCGTGCCGGAGGCCGCCAGGTGCACCTCATTGCCGGGGCCCGGGGGCTCGACCACTCGAGTGCCCTCCGGCACGCCGCCATCGTGGTGGGGCAGGCCCTGGGCGGAGGGATGAGCTCGCGGTTGTTTCAGAAGGTACGCGAGCAACTGGGCCTCGCCTACTCGGTGTTCTCCTTCCAGTCCTTCTACGCCCGGGGAGGACACGTCGGTGCCTACCTGGCGACCCGCCCGGAAGCCGCGGCGGAGGCGCGCGACACGCTGCTCAGTGAGCTGCGGGCACTTGCCGAACACGGGCTCTCGAGGGCCGAGCTGGACGAGGTGAAGGAGCAGATCAAGGGGCAGATTCTGCTGTCCCTGGAGTCGCCTTCTTCCCGCATGCATCGACTGGCCGGGATGGTCCTGTATGAGGAGCCCTACAGGAATCTGGACACCCTGGTGGAGTTGATCGAGGGCATCGATCTGGACCAAGCGGCGGAGGCCTCGAAGTTGTATGATCCAGAGGGGCTGGCGGTGTTGGAACTCTGGCCCGCATAATCCCTTTATGCTGGTCTAACCGCTCTTTCCGGCGTCTTCCCTGGCGCCGTTTCGGCGAGTCGGACCGTGAGGTCCCGAATCGCCTCTGAAAGAACTGAACAAGGAGCTGCACCATGATTGTGGGGGTTCCGAAGGAAATCAAATCGCACGAGAACCGCATCGCGGTGGTTCCGGGCGGAGTAGAGGCGTTGGTGGCCCTCGGGCACGAGGTCCTGATCGAGAAGGACGGCGGGATCGGAAGTGGCTTCGAGGATTCCGCGTATACGTCCGTCGGTGGTGAGATCGTGGCCGACGTGAACGATCTGTGGGCGCGCGCGGACATGATCGTGAAGGTCAAGGAGCCGATCGCTCCTGAGTACGACAGGATCAGAGAGGGCCAGGTCCTGTTCACGTACTTCCATTTCGCGGCTGACGAGACGCTGACCCGCACCATCCTCGACCGGAAATGTGTGGCGATCGCCTACGAGACCGTTCAGTTGTCGACCGGGGAATTGCCGCTGCTCACTCCCATGTCAGAGGTTGCCGGACGGATGGCAGTCCAGGAGGGCGCCAAGTACCTCGAGAAGAACCAGGGCGGCTGTGGCGTCCTGTTGGGCGGAGTCCCGGGAGTGCTCCCGGCAGAGGTGGTGATTCTCGGTGGCGGTGTCGTGGGGACCAATGCTGCGTGGATCGCGGCCGGTTTCGGCGCTCACGTCACGATCCTGGACCTCGATCTGGATCGGCTGCGCTACCTTTCCGACGTCATGCCCGCGAACGTGGACACCCTGTTCTCGAATCGGCGCAATATCCTGGAGCAGATCTCCCGGGCCGACCTCCTGGTGGGTGCGGTTCTCCTGCCGGGTGCCAAGGCGCCGAGCCTGGTTCTGCGGGACGATCTGAAGCTGATGAAGGACGGCTCGGTCGTCGTCGACGTCGCCGTCGACCAGGGCGGGTGTGTGGAGACGGTGCGTCCTACCACCCACGACGATCCGATCTACGTGGTCGAAGGGGTGATTCACTATTGCGTGGCCAACATGCCTGGCGCCGTGCCACGTACCTCGACCCTCGCGCTCACGAACGCCACCTCACCCTACATGCTGTCGTTGGCGAACAAGGGCTGGGAACGGGCGTGCCAGGATGATCCCGCGCTGGCCCTCGGTATCAACGCGGTAGATGGCAGGCTCACGTACGCCGCGGTCGGAGAGGCCTTCGGCATAGAGAGCATCGACGTTTCGGAGGTATTGTAGGCCTCTGGCGGGGTCCTGCGGGGCCCCGCCTTTCCTCCATGAAACGCGGAGTCTACATTCCCGAGCCGGTGGCCCGAGCCTTGCACAGGGAACCACCGAAAGCGGGCGTACGGCCTCGAGTATCCCGGATGATCCTGAACGGAACAGGCGATGTGGAAACGTCTTCTCAAGGGTAGCTTCCTACCGATCAACGACGTGGGCGTCGACCTCGGTACGGCGAACACGCTGGTCTACGTGGCGGGTGAGGGTATCGTGCTGAACGAGCCCTCGGTCGTTGCCGTCGAGAAGAGCACCGGCCGGATCATGGGGATCGGTCTGGAAGCGAAGCGTATGCTGGGTCGCACTCCGCACGGGGTAGAGGCAGTTCGCCCGCTGAAAGACGGCGTGATCGCGGACGTCGATGTCACGGAGATCATGCTTCGCTACTTCCTGAAGACCGTCACGGCGGATCGCGTGTTCAAAATGAGGCCGCGCGTCGTGGTGGGCGTCCCCTCCGGAATCACGGAGCTGGAGCGTCGGGCCGTCCGCTCGAGCGCACACGCTGCGGGTGCCAAAGAGGTGTACATGGTATCCGAGCCGATGGCTGCGGCCATCGGGGTGGGATTGCCCGTGGAGACACCTACCGGGAACATGGTGATCGACGTGGGTGGCGGTACGACGGAGATCGCGGTCATCGCTCTCTCGGGGCTGGTGGCCGAAACTTCGATCCGGGTCGGTGGAGACGAACTGGACGAAGCAATCGTGTCGTTCCTGCGCAAGAACTACAACCTGCTCATCGGTGAGCCGACGGCCGAGGCGATCAAGATCCAGATCGGTTCCGCCTACCCCACCGAGGAAGAGCGGGACATGAGTGTGAAGGGCAGAGACCTGGTATCGGGCATTCCAAAGACCGTGCGGGTCAATTCTGCAGAGGTGCGCGAGTGCATGCTCGAGCCGATCCAGCAGATCGTTGGAGCCGTGCGCCGCGCGCTCGAGATCACGCCACCGGAGCTGGCGGCGGACATCGTCGACCGCGGTATCGTGATGACGGGCGGTGGTTCTCTCATTCGGGGCCTCGACAAACTCCTCCGTGAGGAAACTGGTCTTCCGATCCATGTCGATGAAGAGCCGCTGACCTGCGTGGTCAGGGGCACGGGCCGAGTACTGGACGACATCTCGCGCTATCGGAGCGTGCTTACCACCTGAGGAGGGCGTTGACGCATATCAACGTCGGCCGGCCCGAGAATCATCGTCGGGACCTGGTCATCGTAGTGGTTCTCCTGATCCTCTCCTGGTCCCTGGCGGGCCTGGATTCCTCACAGGCTCTAGGTCTCACCCGGCTGCTGCGAGGCTCGGTTCTCAAGCCCTTCCTCGCGGCGGATGCCGCATACGAGCGGCGGGCGGCGCTGGCCGCCCGGGCGGCGAGGCTGGAGACTGAGCGCGACCAGCTCTATATCCGACTGCAGGGGGCGACGGATCTCGAACGGGAGAACCGCGAACTGAGGGCCCAGCTCGCGCTTCCCGAGAGACGGCCGGGGACGTTCGTCGTTGCCGAGTTGATACCCGGTCGGCCTTCGATTGGTGACTCCCACAGCTTCCTGCTGCGCAGTCCCGCCCTCGCGGAGACTCAGGTGCCGACGGGTGTCAGCGTTCCGGACGGACTCGTCGGCGTCCTTCGTTCGATCTCGGGAGGGACCGGGCTCGGAGAGTTCTGGACACATCCAGACTTCCGGGTCAGTGTGCGTTCGGCGACGGGAGGAGCGACGGGCATCGTGCGAGCCTTCGTGGGAGAGGATGGCGAGACCTTGATGCTGGTGGAGGGCGTGCCCTACCAGGCGAGGATGGCGGAAGGAGCGATTCTCGAGACGGCCGGACTGGGCGGTGTCTTCCCGAGTGGAATCCGGGTCGGGACGGTTCTCAACGAGTCTGCGTCCCGATCTGGCTGGTCACACAGCTACCAGGTGGCGCCTGCCGTGCAGCCGGGGTCCGTCCGGGCCGTCACTGCCTGGAACCGGGCCTCGATGGAGGCAGGTGTCGTGAGTCCGGATTCGTCTGCGACTCCGTCGAGCGGGGCCGTGCAGGAGGAGGCGTCGGTTGACGAGCCTTAGGCGAGGGTGGAGCGCTGACGCGATCGTCGTCGTCACGCTGGTGGTGCTGCACTTTACCCTGTATCGGTTCTTCGGCCGGTGGCCGGCGATGCCGAATCTCCTGATCGGGGGACTTCTTCTCGCGGCCCTGCGAATGCGAGCCGGCTATGCGGCGTTTCTGGGCTTTGGTCTGGGCGTGCTCGAGGCCGCCATGGGCATGGAGGGACTGGGCACTCTGTCGCTCGTTCTCACGCTCGTGGGCTACCTCGGGGCGCGTTCGCGCGATCTGCTGTTCGCAGATGCCAGGCACTACGTATTCATCTACCTGTTCGTCGGAACGTGGATCGCCGAGGTGGCGCTGATACTGGCCATGCCGGGTGTCCCGAACCTGCTGGGGGCCCTCGTTCTCGCTCCGGTGAGCGCCTTCGGGACCGCCGTAGTGTGCGGTGCGGGTGAATCGGTGGCTGCGACCCTTCGCCGGCCGTGACCCGGGAATGACGGCAGGAGAGGTCTCTCGTCTCAGTCGCGCACGGCGCGCGCGTGCCGCCGCGGCCCTTCTCTTCGCGGTGATCCTGATCCTCGCGGCGGCCTTCTTCCGGCTGCAGGTGTTGGGTGGCGGGGCCTACGAGCTGCAGTCCCGCAACAACCGGCTGCGTCCGATTCCCATACCCGCGGCGCGGGGGGCCATCTACGATCGGCACGGAGAACTGCTGGCCGAGAGCATCCCTGGATACTCGTTGTCTCTGTTGCCGGCGCCGCCCGACTCGGCCCGGGTCACTCTCGAGCGGCTGGCTCCCTACCTCAGTCTGACGCCCGACGGCATCGACGGGATCCTCGAGCGGCGCAGCCGGAATCCTCAGCTTCCGGTGCTCGTGAAGGACGACTTGAGCTTCGGACAGGTGGCGTCGGTGGAGGAACGGCGCCCTGAGTTTCGCCTTGTCGTGATCGAGACCCACCCCCGCCGGCGCTACCCGGCTGGGGCCGCGGTAGCGCATGTGACGGGATACGTCGGGGAAATCAGTGAGGGGGAGCTGGACAGCGATGCGTTCGTCGAGTACGAGGCCGGCCGCACGGTGGGCAAGCAGGGGGTTGAGCGATCGTACGAGTCGCTGCTGGCCGGCGCCGCGGGAACTCGCTATGTGGAGGTCAACGCACGCGGCTCCATTGTGCGGGAGTTTCCGTCTGATCTCGCCAGGGCCGCGGAACCGGGAACGGACCTGAACCTCACTCTGGATCTTGGCCTGCAGCAGTTCGCTGACTCGATCTTCCCCGAGGGTGACGTCGGTGGGGCCGTCGCGCTTGATCCACGAACCGGCGAAGTTCTCCTCCTCTACAGTCACCCCAGCTTCGATCCGAATCTGTTCGTGGGCGGGATCAGCGAGGTCGAGTGGGCCGCCATCCGGGACGATCCCGGCCAGCCCATACTGAATCGCGCCACCGCGGCCTTGTATCCACCCGGCTCTACGTGGAAGCTCGTTCTGGCGACCCTGGGGCTTCGGCAGGGTGCGGTCGGGATTGACACGTACATGCCGACATCCTGCCGTGGTGCGCTTCAATTCGGCCGAAGACCCTTCCGATGCTGGAAGCCCGAAGGGCACGGGCCGTTGGATCTGTCGGCGGCGATCAAGGAAAGCTGCAACGTCTACTTCTACCAGTTGGGCCTGCGGCTGGGGCTCGACCCCCTCCTGTCCGGCGTGGACGGACTGGGATTCAACCAGGCCACTGGAGTGGACCTTCCCGGCGAAATCTCCGGTCGCTTCCCGCCTTCGAGAGACTGGTACGACCAGAGATTCGGACGGAGAGGGTGGACGGAGGCGGTAGTCCTGAACCTGTCTATCGGACAGGGTGAGACGGAACAGACGCTGCTCCGGATGGCGCAGTTCTACGCGGCCCTGGCCACGGGAGAATCCCCTGTCGTGCCGCACCTTCTTCAGTCCGATGTACTTCAACAGCTGCGGGAAGACTGGAGCCTGGATCTGCCTGAGGCCCGTCGACGGGAACTGGTGTCAGCGCTCACTCGTGTCGTCAACGAGCCCGGGGGCACTGCCTACTGGCACAGACCGCGAGAATGGACGCTGGCCGGCAAGACGGGAACGGCTCAGAATCCGCATGGAGAGCCACATTCCTGGTTCGTCGGGTTTGCGCCGGCGAACGATCCGCGCATCGTCATCGCCGCCATCGTCGAGAACGGTCACCCGGACAACCAAACGTCCCTGGCTGTACCCTTCGCGTCGGAGGTGGTGTCGCGATACCTCCGGTCCGAGGGAGTTCCGCCGGACCGTGCGATCGAAGCCCCCGCCCCGATTGCCGTACCGGTCGTCACTGACGTGGAAGGCGGTGTCCAGTGAGGCGAGAGCGTGCGTCCGCCCTCCACGGACTTGGTGACCCCACCCTGCTCGGTGGGGCGCTGCTCCTGACGGCTCTTGGAATCGGGATGATATGGTCCGCCGGGCAGGTCGATCTCCCGTCCGCGGTCACCGGCGCCTGGCGCCGCCAGTTGGTGTGGCTGGTCATATCGATCTTCGCATTCGCGGTCGTGGTCCGGGTTCCGATGCGGTGGCTGGAGTGGGCCACGCCCTGGATCTATGCGTTCTCGAGCTTCCTGCTTCTCGCGGTCCTGCTGGTCGGGGGCGGTCCGAACACGCGCAGCTGGCTTCGGTTCGCCGGTTTTTCCTTTCAGCCGGCGGAACTCGCTAAGCTGGCAACCATCCTGCTGCTGGCGAGGATACTCGGGGGACGCAAGGAACCGCAGGCCCGCTTGTTCGAGCTATGGCAACCCGTTGCGGCGGTGGTCGTACCTTTCCTCCTCGTGCTGGCCCAACCGGACCTCGGCAGCGCGCTCATATTCGTGGTGATTCTGGTCAGCGCGCTCTTCTGGGCGCGCATCCCCCTGTTCACGATCTTCATGCTGGTCAGCCCCGGCGTAA
>Ga0272441_10002382_pt1 | contig 38000 bp, 20 predicted proteins | sample SSMProp6N_FD_193582 | JGI IMG/M metagenome (GOLD analysis project Ga0272441, IMG submission 193582) | Marine sediment archaeal communities from Little Sippewissett salt marsh, Falmouth, MA, United States - SSM-Prop-6N | ecosystem: Environmental > Aquatic > Marine > Wetlands > Sediment ... | reverse complement strand
TGAACTCTTCTGACAGCTCTTCAATGAAACCGGGAAATTCGACTATAGGCGTGTCCATCCACATCCCCGGGAATCATATATGGACTTCTTAGGATTCGAATCTTTCGGTCAAAACGCAAAACTCCAGACTCTTTAATAAAAAGTGGTCCAATTCCATATTCAAGAGGGGGCCCGAAGAGTTCTATTCAAGACCTGCCCCTGACAAGGAAGGAGGCAAATGAGGAGGTTCTCCAGCATCGACTTCATGCGGGGGTTCGCAATCTGGATGATGGTCATCTTCCACGTCATAATGAGATGGTACGATCACGACTGGGTGGGGGACGGGGAGTTCGAAGGGGCCCCCGCTGCGGTTCTGGCTATCTTCGTGCTGATACTCTACTTCACCGCCTGGGCGGGTTTCTTTCTACTTGTAAGCTCCATCGGGAACATGATCTCGATGTACAGGAACCTCGAGAGGGGAAAGTCATGGAAGAAGGTGATGATGTTCCAGGTCGTGGGGGGCCTCCTCCTTCTCGGCGCAGCCGTCCTCGTCGAATCCACAATAGGTTATCATGCTTATGCAGGCGAGCTCGTCATGGGGCGCCCCGAGAAATGGCACATGATACTATGGCGCGGATACCACATGGAGACGATACACACCATAGCTCTCTGCGTCATCGTCAACGGGATAGTACAGGGTCTACTTGCCAGAAATGGAGGGCATAGGAAAGTCAAGAGGAACATCCAGGTCTACGCTCTGCTTGCGGGTCTGTCCATCGCATTCACGGGCCCGGTATACAAGGTGCTGAGAATGATCGTTCCGGGTTATCCGAATGCAACATGGGAATCGAGTCTCGCAGGCAAGCTCGATGTCCAGTATGCCGTCCTGGGCGAGTCCAGTATAGGGGACATCATACTCAGAGGGGTCATGTTCCCCTTCGGTGGCAATCCCGAGCCTCTTTTCCCCTATCTGGCACTCAGCTTCATAGGGTCGATCATTGGCATATACCTCTGCCAAAGAAGATGTCCGCGTAAGATGCCCCGAAACGGCATCATCATCGCCCTTTCAACAGCTTTCGTGGGCCTGGCAGGAACGATCATCGTTCTCCTTCTCGGTCAGGCAGATCCGGAACAGTTGATCGACAATTTCTTCCAGATACCGGGACTCTATCCTGGATTGTGGCTCTGGTGGTTCCTGTTCCTCGTGGGGGGACAGCTTGCGCTTGTTCTCCTCATTATTAGGCTTGTCGAGTTCAGGGGAAGGGGCAGGTCATTCGGGAGAAAGACGCTTGCCTGGAGGAGGTATGGCTATGTTGCATTTACGATCTATACATACCAGTTCATAGACGTGGTCCCGAGGCTGCTTTATCAGCTGTTTCCTGACCTGTCCAGGATCTGGCCGTACCCCGAAAGGATGGATTGGCTCCCGGTTCTCGTCCTCATCCCCACGACTCTTCTTCTCTGGGAGGTCGTGCTCCGTCTCTGGGAGAAGATAGAATATGCCGGGGGAATGGAGTGGTGCCTTGCAAAGATCACGGAAAGACTTCTTCCGGGCAGAAGGGATTTCACAAAGGGGAAGAAGAGATGGTGGCAGGCGGCGAGGCTCGATGCAAGGGAATACCTGTACAAACCGGAATGGCTTGACATCGTGAAGAGGTCCGAGATGGATCGGGAGGGGAAGGAGGATTCGAAACTTTCCCTGATCCTTGCCATTTCCGGGGTTATGTTCTTCCCTCTGGCCTTCCTCGGGATCGCCATCAGCAGAGCCGCGAGAAGAGATGAGGGAAAGAACGGTCTGAATACCGTTGCGTTCTATCTGTCCGTTGGTTCCCTGATGATCTACACAATACTCTGGGCCCTCCTCTTTTTGATACCATTACCGGAGATATAGTGCGATCTGTGAAGAAAGGCAAATTCTCACCGGTACATGGAACCGAAATAGACAGTTATGTCCCCCAACATGACACTCCTGGGGGAGGTCAGTTCGGGGCCGACATCGGCCCCTTTGATCTCCTTCCCCTGGAAAGTGGGAAGCATCACCTGCACTAAAATGTCCGCCAGCCTCCTCTCCACGAGGAACCTTGCCACATCGTTGGTCCCCTCGGTGATGAGAGAATCTATTTCGAGCTTCTGGAAAAGCTCCAGGAAGGCATTCACGGAAAGTTCTCCCTTTCCATTCGAGATATCGAAGGCATTCAATCCTTTGCTCTTCAGCAGGTCAAGCCTCCCCCTTGAAATTCCTCCCGCGTGAAGAAAGATAAGATCCAGCTCATCGTGAACGTTTTTTGAGGTGGAAAGGCTCACCACTCCTTCGGGATCGTATACAAGTACCGTCCTTATCGGTCCGATCATGTCCTTGAACCCCCTGAATATCTCCATGTCCTCCGGGCCGAGAAGGAGCACGTCGTGGAGGTTTGCGATCCTCTCTTTAAGGATCTTCACACCCCGCTCTCTCTCACCCGCTTCAGGTCTGTCAAGGTCCGGATATCTGCCGTTGAGTGTTCTGATGTTTATCACGGTTGTAAGGGGGATTCCCTCCTTCTGGTCCTTTGTTCTCCGGATGAACCTTATCACATCATCGATCTCGGGAAGGAAGGGGTGGAGTTCGGATGTATCGAGGATATGACCCATCCGTTCCACCTTCGTGGTCAGGTACTTCAGGTTCTCGATATTGACCTTTGGCTCGATCGGAACCCTGTCCGTTATGGACACCCCGAGCTTTTCGAGCTTCTTCACCTTGTCCGGATTGTTGGAAAGAAGTCTTATGGAGCCGACACCGAGCATCTCGAGCATTCGCGCAGCGACGTCGTAATCCCTTTCCTCTGCCCTGTGCCCAAGCTCTATATTCGCATCCACGGTGTCGAGTCCCCAGTCCTGGAGATTGTATGTCTTGAGCTTTTCTTTGAGGCCTATACCCCTGCCCTCCTGCCTGAGGTACAGGATCATTCCCATCTCCTCTTCCTCTATCATCCTCATTGCATGGTGAAGCTGGGGTCCGCAGTCGCATCGAAGAGATCCGAAGAGGTCACCTGTCATGCATTCCGAATGGACCCTGGTCAGGACGTTGTCGGCACCGTATACGTCCCCTTTCACGAGAGCGATGTGTTCTTTTTTATGCGAATCCGTGAACAGGTGGATGAAAAAGCTCCCGTCAGCCGTTGGCAGTCTCGTGACAACGTTGTGTACAACGAGCTCGTGGTCCAATGCAGACTCGTCGTATACGCAGGTGGGGTCCGTCTGGCAGGCTTTCATCAAGGCCTCGATCTCGGCTGGCGGCATCGATCTCACACCTTTGCATCCCTGTCATGGGTCTTACATCGGGGGGCCCGAAAGCCAATTTACTGACAGGGATAGGGAAAGTAAAGTCGCTTTTAAAATATAATGAATCCCTAATAATTCAGAGTCCCTACCAGAAATGCCCGATATTCCGCTGGATCCGGGATCCACCCACCTTCATCATGGTGACGATGATGATCCTGGTTTACCTTACAAGTTCTCAACCCCCACACCCGGGGTAGGAGATGTACCGACCAAGGGTCGTATGGGATATTTCACCATCATGCACTGCAGGATCGATATCAATTCATAACACTTTCATTTGCACAATGTTATCAAATTTTCAGGAACCTTGCATTGACCGCAACGATCACGGTGCTCAGGGACATGAGTCCAGCTCCTACAGCTGGTGAGATCACAATACCCACACCGAACAATACACCTGCCGCAAGCGGGATCGCCACAAGATTGTAACCGGTCGCCCTGAACAGGTTCTGTATCATCTTCTTGTATGTGGCTTCCCCGAACGATATCAGAGCGACGATGTCCCATGGATTGCTATTGACAAGAATAATGTCAGCAGTCTCGGCTGCCACATCGGTTCCTGAACCCACAGCAATACCAATATCCGCTTGAGGCAATGCGGGAGCATCGTTCATACCATCACCCGTCATCGCAACGAATTCTCCTTTCTTCTGGAGTTCCCTGATCTTCTCCTGTTTTTCATGGGGAAGAACCTCAGCAAAATACCCATCCAACTGAGACTCTCCGACACCTCCCTGGCAATTCTCTCGTTATCTCCGTTAGCATCCAGCATTTCTTTCCATTCTTCCGAAGCATCCTGACCGCCTCGAAAGACTCTTCCCGGATCCGGTCCCCGAGAGATATCTTCCCTATTAATTCATCATTTTTCAGGATATAAACTTCTGTGCTTATACCTCCGGTACCTTTCTTTGTTGCATCCTCGATCCCGTTTCTTTTCAGATATTTCCTGCTTACAAGTTTGTATTCCTCACCCCCGTACTTTGCCGACACCCCTTCTCCCTTGAGAACGTTGAGATCGGAAACTTCAGATTTCTCGATCCCTTTCTTCCTGGCACCATCGATGATGCTTTTTCCTATTGGGTGTTCCGAATTGCTCTCGATGGAGGAGGCAATCCTGAGGATATCATCCTCACTCAGGTCCTCTTCAATAGATTCGAGTAAAGACAGACCGAAACTGCCTTCGGTCAGAGTACCGGTCTTGTCGAAAACCACCGTGGTTATCTTCCTCGAATTCTCGAAGGCCGTCCTGTTCCTTATCAACAGACCGTTCTTTGCGGCTTTGGAGGTTGAAACGGCATTGACAAGAGGAATAGCCAATCCCAGGGCATGAGGACATGTTATCACCATAACGGTCGCCATTCTTTCCACGGCAAATGAGATCTCGCTTCCGTAGATCAGCCAGAAGATCAAAGTTGTACTACCCACGACCAATGCGATCACGGTCAGTATCACAGCTGCTTGATCCGCCAATCGCTGGGTTTTCGATTTTGCTGACCGGGCGTTCCTTACGAGGTTGATCACCTTTGAAAGGTAAGAATCCGCACCTGTTTTATTGATCTCAACCCTCATCAGATTGTCGTCGTTGACCGATCCGCCTATGACCTCGTCGTCCGGACCTTTCTTCATCGGTTTGGATTCCCCGGTCAACATCGACTCATCGAGATGGGTCTCTCCTTCGAAGATCACACCGTCGGCGGGAATCTTTTCCCCTGCCTTTATAAGGACCTTGTCCCCTTTCTTAAGGTCGTTCTCTTCGACATCTTCCGTTCCGCTGTCCGTAATGAGATGAGCCTCGTTCGGCATCAATTGTGCCAGCTTCTCCAGGGCTCTGGATCTCCCATCACCGATCTCATCTCGATCCAATGACCCAGAAGCATTACATCGATCAGTGTGGCGAACTCCCAGAAGAAGAATTTTCCCTTCAGCCCGAACACCACGGCGGAGCTTTGAAGAATCCTGTGGTGATCCGAATGGTCTTCCTGCTTCTTTTCATCGTCCATGTCATGTTTTCCATTGGATGAATGGTTGTGTGAGTTCATTTCGCCTCCGTTCTTCATGGGATGCCTTCGTTCTGTTCATTTTTGACGATACCTTTCCGGGCTATTTTCCAGATCTCAAGGATCGGCAGGGGTCCTTCGACCGCTTTGAAAGCGATATTTTCCGGGCCCTTGCTGGAACCGGAATCTCCCGAATGTCTTCACCTGATTTTCTAACCTAATATAATTTGAGCCCGGAAACACAAAGATCCATCTGTCCATTTCATCAAATACACTTATGAAGCATCGTAAAAACGAGGGGATCCCGCGTGTCCATTTTTCAATTCGACGGTGAACATGACATTGTTATACTCTTCCACATAGCCATCTTCAGAGGTTGTAAGGCCTCTTGAAGAACAATAGATGCAGGCGAAAGAAATGTGCAGGATCGAACTTAGGAACCTTGACAAGGTCTATACGACAGGCAAGGTCGAATATCAAGCGCTCAAGGATATCGATCTGACAATGAGGGGTGGACAGGTTACAGCCATTGTGGGCCCCTCGGGATCGGGTAAATCGACGTTCCTGAACATGATCACCGGGATCGACCGTTTTTTCGATGAATACCGTTCCGTTCCCGAAGGCTGCGGAGGCCTCTGAAATTGCAGCCTGCAGGCCGGACCCGAGATACTTCTCATTGGATACAAAACGAATTCCCCGGCCTCCGCCCCCTGCAGTGGCCTTGATGACCACCGGAAGAAATCCTGCCGAGAAAGCCCTCATCTACGGCAACGGTATGGGGGTCTTATCCATAAACTAGTTCCGGGCCCCAAAAGGTATTAGGCAAGCTGGGACAGACTGGTAGATATTGTAAAAATGAATGAAAAAATTTGGCCCGCAGTTGAACCACGGGCCTTATGACGCACCAATTGCTTTCAGCACATTTCCATTAGAGGATACCAGTCAACATCCTGATGGGGGAGCATCGTATCCCCAACACCGTCGTCATCGGTGTCCTCTCCGGCGTAATCGCTCCAGTAGTTGCCTTCTCCCTTTCCGTCATCCCAGATGTTGTCGAATCCCTCGTAGATCTGGTATGTGTTGTCGATGATGTTGTTGTGGTGGATGGTGTTGCCACCGCAGTCGTAGGCATAATACCAATCTCCATCTATGTAGTCATCCTCATCGTCGGTATATATCCCATACTCGTTATCTTCGATAAGGTTGTGGGTTACGGTATTTTCCATGTCCAGATCCTCATCACTGTTCCAGAAATAGATCCCGTACATATTCTCCATGATCTCGTTACCATGGACGAGGTTGCCCGTGCAAGTATCAAGGTAGATGCCGGGCATCAGGCTTCCCTCGATGTGATTGTCCATAATTGAGATATCTTCTGTCCACCACGAACCTATTCCGATGAAAGAATCGAATATTTCGTTACCGGTTACCTGGATGTCCGTTTCCGAATCCAAATATATTCCAGCTCCGAACTCGATGATCATACTTCCAATATTCTTGATCGTGTTGTCCTTCAGAGTATGGCCTCCGGACCCCCCATAGACGGCTATTCCATAGTAAAATCCTCCATCAACGAAATTGTCCTTGGCAACATTGTCATTGGAATATCTGAAGCTTATCCCCCACCATGATTGATAGGTCACATCATTATCCTTGTAAGTATTGTATTCTGACCGGAATACATCCAATCCGTAATTGTTATAGGAGACCGTATTATCTTTGACGGTGTTTCCATCGCTGTAGTAGATGAATGCAATTCCGCAATTGCATCCGGCCACATAATTGTCCTTCACGGTGTTGTCTTCCGAACCATAATAGCCCGTTATACCGAACCTGCTGGAATCGCTGACCGTATTATCCTCTATTTGGCATTTGCTTGAACCATCGAGATATATTCCATCATAGGCGTCGTAAATGTAGAAGTTCTTGACGGTTACACCCTTCACATTGTCCAGATATATGCCGTCTTCTGTCCCGTCCCCCATGATCGAATATCCCATGCCGTTGACCTCCACATTGGATCTCTTTATTACCAGCATGCCCTCGATGTCATCAGTCAATTTGTATTCCTTTCCGTCCACATCTATCGGAGCTCCTGTTGGGGTCACCTTTCCGTTTGTGTTTATTGTCACCGTTCCCGTATATGCCGCTTCACCCGTACCCGGAACGAAAACGAGCACAGCAAGTAGAAGAAGCATTCCTACCGCTAATCCAGTACTTACAATTCCAATTCTATTCATAACGCATTCCTCCTTACAATCGGTATTCACTTTTATCTAAAAATGGAATGCCGATTGGTATTGGAGTATCGATTTGAAAGTATAAAGAAATTCCCCTAAGCAATGTACATATTCATACATGTTCATCTATTTTTCACTCATAACATCTCAATAATATGTAATAATTTGTAACTATGTTATTTTGAGAATGGAATGAGCTTTCAAATTGACTGTCGAGTATTGCAAAAATTCAACTCATTGAAAATCAATCTGTCCAATATGGCGGATATCGCGAAGGTGCTTTCGATTTCACTTTTAATCTTGATCCTTGTTCTTACATCAATGTGCATCGATAACGATGATGACAGTGATGAGGGAGGGCCCGACCAGCCCATCTGCAAGTCCGGAATGCTCACCTCCAACGAGACCTGGAGCGGAGATATATTCGTAACCGGATGGGTTACCGTTCCGAGGGACATGGTACTCACGATCGAACCGGGAACCCGCATCTACTTCTCCCCCTACAGGGGCTACAAGGAGTCGTGGCGGTTGACCGGTCTGAGTACCGATGGGGGGGTTATAAATGCTGTGGGGAACCCCGACGGGATGATCTGGTTCACCTCCGATGCGGAGGAACCTCTGAACGGCGACTGGGAGGGGATCCAGTTTCATAATTCGAACGATTCCCTCTTCAAGTATGTGATCGTGGAGTTCGCGGTCCTGGGGATTATGCAGTTCGACTCATTCGTTGAGGTATCACATTCGATAGTTTGGTGGGTCAATTCCGAGGGCCTGTATGCAGAGAGGTCCACCCCGACCTTCAGGTCCAATATCCTGTACGGGAACGGCTACCATGATATCGCCCTGGAGCAGTACAACAAGAACGTGGAAATTTCCGGGAACCATTTTCTGGGAGGTCATGTATCCCTTCATTTCGAGAAGACCGAAGCCGTTGTAAGGAACAATTTCTTCACAGGATACGAAAGTCCCATAACCGGCGGCATGGATTCGAAGGTAACGGTGAAAGAGAACAGGTTCAGGGAATATTCGGACCCGGACCCGATCCGGTTCGATGATACCGTGACCTCCACTATCGAAGGCAATGATCTTGGAGACGACTCCGTTATGGAACCCGAGATAGATATCATTGACATCAGGGAGAGGGAGCCGGATTACATTCCGGGGGAACCCGAGGACCGTTTCCGTTACGTCTACGAGGCAGAGGATGAAACGAGAAGGGTTGTCAAGAGGATAGGTAAAGGACTCTCCTTCGGCTGGTCCCTGGTCCATGCGTAAGGGGAATTCTGGAGATTCAGCCTGGGACACGGGGAGGTGGGTAGCCAGCTGGATTTCATCAAGGTAGATCCTGAAATAGGCACATTCATCAGGTACGGGAACGACGTGATAATGAACCCCAGGGGCCTGACATACGATGGGGAGTTCTTCTATGTCAACGATTTCAGCCCGTTGAAGATATTCAGGTTCAGGCTGAACGGAACCAGCATCGAGATCCTCGACTACTTCAACATACCCGAAAAGGAGAAGGGTGGAACAAGCGGTCTCACATACAACGGCGAGCACCTCTGTCTTGTGAGCAGGGACTCGACCAAGCTGTATAAATTAACAAGGGACGGAACAAAGGTCGGAGAGATCAATTTCCAGGATGGTGCCGATGTTGGGACTATAGTCTGGACAGGTGATGGATAATGGAGCACCTACGGGGGCCCCAAGGGACTGGCGAGATGGGATCCCGATGGGAATCTGCTCGGTTCATTATATCCCGCCGCGGATGGAACATGGGCCATAGCATGGGACGGGGAGTGCATCTGGACCATACAGAGGACCTGCGAGATGTGGGACGATGACAAGATATTCAGGATAGAGGTCCTGGATGATTCTCTGGAGTAGGATAATGAAAGCATGCCTCATGGATGCTCTCGAATTTCAGGATCAGGAGGAAAGTGATCGTTCATTTGATCATTTCCTCCCTATCCTTTCCAGACCGTTGATGAGATTCCTGTAGATCGCCTCACGTGCCTTCGACGTCGGAACGACCTCGCTTGCGATCCCGATAGCACCCATTCGCTCCGCAGTATTGTGCAGACGGAATATCTTTGTCCATTTCTTGACATAAACCGGCCATATCTCCGCCTCCCGTTCCTCTATCTCCCGATCGATCTGTTTTATACGCTCCATCTGCGTGGCATATTTTATCCGGTCCCCGTATAATTCTGAAAGCAGGAGGTCTTGCTGTATCATGTCCCGTTTGATCTGCCGCCGGATGAGGGGGACGGACTCCATTCCTGACGGCTCGAGGATGGACCCGGTGGCGTGCTCATCGGCAAGGAGTACGATCCGGTCGGGATTGATCTGTGGATCGATAACAACCCAGGCGCCTCCCCTCAGCTCGGCATATGGAGGGAAATACAGGATAACTGGCAGGTCGAAGTGCACGAGCTCGTCGACGATCATGGCGCCGAACTTGATGACTTCTTCGTACAGGTCGATCTTGCCGCCGGCAAAACCACGCCAGTTGGGAAGGATGATAAGGGGCCGTCTCTCATTTTTCATGAACTGTATCCATTGTGAGGTCTTGAAAGCAGAATCGGGATACCAGACCTGTCCGAACTGTTTGATCTCGGCAGGTGCCGATCCTTCAATGGAGGGGTCAGCCGGCACCACCTTCGTCACGGTTCTTGTCTCCACGGTAATGAAACCCACGGGGTAGCCGCCAAGGGTTGCACGCCCCACATGAACCGTTCCACCCCACTCCTCCATGGCCTCCTCGGTGGAGCCCAGATCGAAAAGAATGCGGACAAGCTCCATCGAACCATAGGGAACTGGCCGTTCAGCCTCGGGCCGGGGTGGTTCTATCAGACCATTGGGTCCAAGGAGGGCGGAGGAAATGTCACGATCGATCGGGTCAGTCGTTGAGAGTAAGGGTGATGGATATCCTCTCTTGACAGGAACGCCAGCAAGCCATGACAGCAAGGCACTGCAAGCGCTGCTTTCATCTTCCACGATATGATGGGAGACACCGTTGGGACCCATGATCTGTGGCCCTCCAAGCTCCCGATTGCTGGAATATACATCGTCACCGCCGTAAAGGGAATTGAGGGCCCTGTATCCGGTCAGTATGATCTCCGAGTCCCGGGTTTGAATGATGCGTTTCAATAGACGGACATTGTATGCGATGATCCCCGTACAGGTGTCGGTCACAACGGCAAGGGTGGGAACGCTGTGATAGGTCAGCGAACATGCCCGGGCCATCATCCCGGAACCCGACAGGTTCTCGAAATTGATAAGGGGATACTGTTTCTCGATGGAATCGATCACAAAGCGTTCGATCTGCTTCGAGCCCACATTGGCAGTGATGGGATGTGCGGTCATTCGGTCCCTGTAACGGTTGTAAGTGGCCTCGGAAACATACAGATATTCCTCATTCTCTGAAACGTTGATCCCTGGCAGGCCGCCGAGGATGGAGGTGATGATGTAGCGCGATCCGTCATCAGGGTCCTGGCGGGCAATGACCAGCGGTTCCAGGAGGGAATATGTTTTCCTGTCGACATGGAAAACATCCTGCCCGGCATCATATGATAGCCGTTGGGTAACGATCGTTGCCAGTCCGATCCGGGCGCCGCTCCCCTCTGCGAAATAGACAAAGGGAATACCCTCATAACGGGCCATCCGGGCAGATTCCGAAAACAGAATGTCCTCCTCGAAGGATACCGATCCGCCTTTGAGTGTCATATCTCCGGAAACCACCATCAATTCCCGTCCGGATTCCGCCTCGGGTGACCTGATGCGGACCCGCCATGCCACGATCGACAGGTCATTCCCACCCGGCGGCCTGTCGATGGCAACCAAAGCTCCTTTGGGGTCGGTTACAAGCTCCCGGGCAGTGAGTATCTCATCAGGGACGGCTTTTCCGGAAGAGGACCATACCCTCTCAAGCTCATTTCTCAGCAGTGTGAGCCTGTCGTAAACGTATGCTTTTCCCTTTTGACGGCAGATCACACGCTTCTTGTCCAGAGCGGTCATCGGCCTGATCAGATCGCTCGGGGGTATCCAATGATCTTCGGGATCCGTATGTCCGGGTCCCTGATATTTCTTGATGAACTCGCCGTATGGAAGTAGCATCTGCGTCCTATCGGCACCTTTGGCAATGGGGGAGTCTATCACGTATTCCTTCATCTCGGTGAGCAATCCGGTTGGATTGTCGACCACCAGGAGCATATCGACACTCCCGCCGGCTGCCTGCGGGGAATGGACGCGGCCTCGTATCTCGGTTCTCGTCAGGTCAACATCGGAATACTCGCTCATATGCCGTGTCATCCGTTTGACGATCTTCTGATACTCCTCGATGGACAGTTCAATAGGTTTTGCGAAGGCCATGTAGATCTGATTGTTATGGGACCGCGCTCCGGTCGCGGCATATGAGACCCGGAGGTGACGAAGTGAACTGGCAAACGCCTCTTCCGCGGCAGGGAAGGATGGACCATCGGGGCCCATTGTTATCTCGGAGTTCCTTATCACCGTCCTCACAAAGATACGGTTCTCGACATCTGGCAACTCCGGCCCGTGGGGATTCGGTATGCGATGGTGGAATATGTGTATCAACGGATCCGCGGATGGCTGTTTGACTATGTTCGATCCGAGGGATTCGAGCTGCTTCAGGTCCAGCAGGTATGAAAGTGAAGGATGAAGGTTCCTGCATATTGTATCCTCACTATATGAGCAGCTTCCCTCATCTTCGGACCTGAAAGTGAAGAACCCGGGCATCTGGTCATGTGGTGTCTGTACAACGAACGTTACACGCCTCAGATGCTCATCTGCAAGAATATTGTTCACGATTTCTTTCAGGTGGTATGCAAGTTCGTCACTGCTCTTGATATCCGGAGGCCATTGTACGAGCAGCTCGAGAACATCTCCCGAATGATCCTTTATTTGGGGAGTTTCTTTCCACAGCTGCCGAAGACGTTCGTACATACGGCTCAGGCTTTGAACTGTATTCTCTCCGTGTTCGACCAGGCTGACAAGTCCCATGCGGTCTTTATCCGTATCGGCATCCTTGAAACGCCATATATAGAGACGTTTCCCGTCCTCGATGTGTTCATATTCGCAGTTCAGTCCCTTATGACGCCGGTAGGCTCGTAATATGATGAGCTTGCCTGCTATCTTCCGGGCGAAACCTGTTCCGGTCACAAGATACCTGATCAGCTGGGAAACCATTGATTCCGTTGCTGCCATTATATTCTTCATCAATTCATTCTGGAGGGAGATGTCCCCCGATTCGTTTGCCCTGACAATATCTCCCATGACCTGATGGAGGTCGATGGGTTTCTCGCGGAGCGGATGGATAAGGTGTATTAGCTCCTCTGCACGGGTGGATAGGTCGCGGTAATTACCGGAATAGCCAAGCTCCGTCAGCTTCTCGAGGTCCGGTACAATTGATTCGAAATCCATTGAAGATATCGGCTCAAGCAGTTTCAAAAGTACGGTCTTCTTGGAACTCAGATTTCCGTGAGACCGGGCAAGGGTGTATTTTTCTGAATCTGTTATCCCCCCTTCTCTCTCCGCTATGGTGAGTCCGTCCGCAAGGGATATGGAACCTTTGAAATATTGTTCATCATTGTAGAACCCCTCGATGGCATCCAGTACGAGAGCGATCCACTGCAAATCACCGAGCCGCTTTTTCATCTCGGGGAGCTCTTTAATCAACAGGTCCATGAAGTTGTTGGAGAACTGATAACCACGCATCATATTGCCGATCACTGTAATGATGTCCCCGTCATTGATCGGTATCCCTTTATCACCGTCGTTCTCCGCCCACTTCCTCTCAAGTCTGGATGACAGGTCCTTCACATCATGCTTGAAATGCAGGCGTTTTTCTTCCTCCTCCATTTCGGTTCCGGGCGCAGCCGCTCCCTTAATCTCTTCCGGGTCCTCTTCTTCCGAGAACTTGAGCAGCGGTGCACCCACCTCAACGATGGAACCCGGATCCACATAGATCTCTGCAATGGAAGCATCCCGCGGAGAAAACAGAGATGAGATCATTTTCATGGCTTCCATGGTGAATAAAGTGTCATTCCCCCCGACCTTCTGACCCTGTTTGACATCCACCGAGGAGATTATCCCCGCCATTGGGGCCCTATAAGTATGCGGGTCGAGATTTCGCTCGAATGTGATGGTGTTCCCGCCCAGTTCAATATGGGTTATGGAGGTCTCATCGGTCCGGTTGACCTGGTATACGGTTCCTTCGTATTCCATCATGAAACGTGATGGCCCCAATCTTTCCCAGAACCTCACCATAATTCGATCATTGTCGAGCATCAGCTCATAAAGCTCTTCTGCGATCTCGCGAACGATGACCGTGTAGTGAAGCTTGCCGAATTTTACACGGGTCAGGCCAGTGTTCGCAAGCAGTCTGGGTGCGATGGACCGGGAAGAAATGAGATTTAAGCGGAACTTCTCCTGGGATTCTGCCTTCTGGAAGAGATAATCGAATATGGCAACCGCTGCCAGACCGAGCTCTGGCTGTACCCTGGAGCCACCGAGTGATACACCATTCCCTGACTGGGCAGCATCGAGCCGCTGCTTGAGCCAGTTGACGTGTATGGCGGTGCCCTCGATAAATTCCGCATCCTGCATTATGGCGGTCGAGAATTGGAGGTTCGTCAGGATACCCTTGATACGCAGTTTATTGAGAAAGGCCACCATATGCTGTCGTGCCGCTTCACGGGTAGGTGCACTGACCACCACATGCCCTATTTGACTGTCCGCAAAGGAATGAACGGTCCCTCCCTCTGAGAAGCTGAAGTAAGCGCGGGGCGTGTTCGGGCCCAGGTTGGGGATGTCGAGCGATCCTATGGTCCCGGTTTGAGAGCTGAAACCCGCATTTGGATTTTCGGCAGTTATTCGAACTGAAATACCATGCCTTCCCGTGGTGAGCGACTCGCTCAGTGATATCAATTCTTGACCCAGGGGAATACCCATGGCAATTTTCAGCTGCTCCACCAGAAGATCGAGCCCGGGATAGACGGCTTCCGTGACTATATGTTCAACCTGAAGCCTGGTGTTCATCTCCATGAAATATGGATTGCCCTCCCTGTCCACGAGGAACTCCACCGTTCCTGCATTGACATATCCGGCAGCCTTCGCTGCAGCCACCGCCGCTTTTCGAAGGGTTCTCCGGGTTGTATCGCTTATGGGTATGTCATCCCCGCTTTCCTCGATAAGTTTCTGGTTATGGCGCTGGATCGAGCATTCCCGCTCGCCTATGGCTATCACCGTTCCCGCCGTATCCGCCAGGATCTGAACCTCGACATGCCGCGAACCGGGATCGGCCGCTTTTTCGATGAATACCGTTCCGTTCCCGAAAGCTGCGGAGGCCTCTGAAATTGCAGCCTGCAGGCCGGACCCGAGGTCCTTCTCATTGGTTACGAAACGAATCCCCCGGCCTCCGCCCCCTGCGGTGGCCTTGATGACCACCGGAAGGGATATCCTGTCGACCACTGAACGGGCCTCTTCAATGGAATTGACCCCGGCGCGTTTGTAAGCCAGGTCAAATAGATTGCGGTAATGGTCCGACCCGGAAGGAGGAACTGCCTTATCCCCCGCTGCCGCGACCAGACCTTTCGCCTCTGACCTCAGTTCGGACAGGGATATGTTCGAACCGTTCCAGGGAAGCAAGGGAACCTTTGCCTCTTCCATGATGAGCTTTGACATGATCTTGTCGCCCATAAGGCTCATTGCCTCGGAACCTGGTCCGATGAAGACGAGACCCTCATTTTCAACACGGGATGCAAAGGTCACATTTTCAGCAAGGTGTCCCCAACCAACCGCGACCGCGTCGCACCTGTATCTCCTGGCGATCTTGATTATCTCGTCCTGGTTCTGATAGGTGTCCTTGGGCCGCATTCCTCCGATACGGGCAATGATTATATCGCGCTCCTTCAGATAGTTGGGACGTTGCTGTGCCTCTTCCAGGCAATCCCCGACCCAGTCCGCGTCGGAGGCGATGGCCACGGCCTGGATGAGGTTGGGGTCTTTTCCCCGAGATATCAAATTCGATAGGGATGTGATCCCCTGGATGATCCGCAAAGCCGAAAGGCCATTGTTCACTATAAGAACGCGGGCAAAAGCTTTCCGGGGGTCCCCCCCGGCTTGCGCAACCCAGGCTGAAATAGAATCCAGATCATTCCTGTATGTGTCCTCGGAAAAGGGCGTATCATTGGGATCTCTGAAGGTATGCAACTCTTCCTGTTCCAGTTCACATGCCCCGGGGTCGTCAGGTTCCTGGTATGACATTTGGGATCACACTTCCAAAATAGTGCTGGTTGCACATTTGCGAGATGGTGGATTGGTGAAATCGTTTGGAATATAATAATTCAGTGGAAGAATCAAAAAGAAAACTTCAACGATGATAGAATTTCTACTATATATTCCTGATAGAGGTCATATTGGACCCAATATCCGGAAAACCCGGATTTCCAGAACCATCTCATTTTCTGTCGCCCGGTCCTCATCATTTATGAGATACAGTACGAAAAGGATGATCAGAATTAACATTATGAGACAGAATGTACCGCAAAGGCCGAAATTGATGATATGAACGGTTGAATATTACGCCCCTCCGGTTCTTGGATCATCTTCGGAACCGGTTGTTGATAAAACAAATATCAGGATCAGCATGATAAGGAAACAAAATGCAATATATGATGCCTGGCTCCTCTTTTTTCTATTTCCAGAATTTTCTCGATATTCGGAATATCCCCCGCCCATTCATTTCTCATCTTGTGGTCTCCCACACCCTGTGAAAGCAGGGTTCGAACGAAATAACAAGCGGACCCAGAGGGATTCGAACCCCCGTCACCGGCTCCGAAGGCCAGCAGGATATCCAGGCTACCCTATGGGCCCATTGGGTTGGCACTTGATAGGCAGCAACCCCATTTTAATCTGCCTATCCGAAAAATATCCGCCCCTCTATCCCCTGGAGCTCTGGGATATGTTCTTCCATACGAAGAAGCCAAGAAGTCCCAGGATCACGATCAATAGTATCATCGTTGGATAGATATCGTCCCCGCTCTTTCTCCCCTCATCTTCCGAAGGCTTCCGGTATCCGAACGACATCGGATATCTGTCCTGGCTCCCGGCCCTTCCAGGTATCTGATACGGCTCGTCAATTATTCCGTCACCATCAATATCGGGCCCCTGCAGATCGGACCAGTAGTTCCCCAGCCTCTCGATGGATGACTCCAGATACCATACATTGTTCTGACCCGAATCCTGTGCCTGGGCGAGGTTCGGATCGAAGATCCCGTAGGAGCCGTGATTGAAAAGTAACCTGTTGTTCTGGATATCATTGTTCCTTGCGTTGTTTTCCAGGTTTATTCCGAACCCGGAGGAATTGGATATGCGGTTACCGGAGATGAGATTGTCGTTTGTGGTCTCCAGGTTGATGCCGTATATTCCCGAACCGTTGACAGAATTCCCCAATATGGTCGACTTCCGGGTAATATTGTAGAGCCAGATCCCGTGCTGCGTGCTCCCCTCGATCCTGGAGTCCCTGATATCCGTATTGGAGGAGAAATCCACGACCATTCCTTTTCCTGCCCCGTACACCTCGCATTCCAAGATCTTTGTCTGGTCGCTGTCCCAGACGACTATTCCATTCGATCGGGTATTTCCTTTGACCCTGCATTCGGTGAGCCTCGTTCCGTAGCTCATCTCTATCCTTATACCCGGATCGCAGTTCAGGAGATCCGCCCTGGGAATGTCGAGCCCGGTGCAGAATTTAACCAGGACCCCCATGCCATTTTCGATGCCGACACCCTCGAGAGAGCAATCGGTGCAGTTGTAAACGATCACTCCCCCGATCTTCTCGTCCGCGTGAAGGACCTCTCCCTCCCGGTTCAGAAAATACTTCACCTCAATGCCGTCTATGAGATTTCCCTCGGGCTCCATCTGGTCTTCCCTCAGCAGTACCATGTCCTCTATCTCCAGTCTCCCCGATGATATCGAATTGTCCCTTATCTCGTTCCTGAACGAACCGATGAGCCGGGCCCCCCCTATGATCTCGTTTCCATTGATCTTGTTATCGTTCGAGTTCCTGAACTGAAGAGGGCTTCCCCCGATGAATGTATTCATTCTGATATCGTTGTCATGGGACCCGAGAACCTGAAGGGGAAATCTGAAGGTTTCCAGACTGCACCCTGTAAGTGTCACTTCCGAGCATTCCTCGAGATAGATGCCGTTCTCCAGCCTCTCTCCCGCTATCTGTCCTATCTCGATGTCACGACAGTCGTAGGCATAGAGGGCCCCCTGGTTGTCGTTGAAGATGCAGTCGGATACGGATATGTTGTCGCAACCCGCCATATCTATCGGGGAGAATGTGTTCGGCATCGTCCTTCCGGTGATCCGCGCGTGGGAGACATTTACAAGAATGATCTGTCCCGCATCCTCCACGATCAGTGTGTCATCAAGATCGACATCCTTCATGAAGAGTATCGGCCGCCCCCCGACCGTATTATTTTTCAATTCCTGGGTTCTGAACGTCTCGATCCCTCCGAGGATATGTATCCCGGATCGTGTGAAGGTGTTGCCCTCGAGGTAATTGTTGATGCCGTTGTATACTACAAGTCCAACATAGCTGCAGTCGAATTCATTGTCATGGAAGACCATTCTGGAGTTGTAGTAATTGTATATCCCGATCCTGGATTCGGAGAAGGTATTGTTATCGAAAATGCAGGATGTGGACGAATAGAATTCGATACAGTAATATCCACCGAATAAGGGGTCGGTATCTGCAAGCGAGAAATGGTTGCCGGATAAATTGAACGAATTGATCATATACCCGACCATGCAAAGGTTGGAGAGTTCCCTGAAGGTGCAGTTCTTGATCTCACCCCCATCGGCACTACTGATACTGAGTCCCCCCCGCATGGAGATGAAATCGCTTTCAACGATCGTTATTTTCTTTACCTGTTCAAGGATCAGACCGAAATTCGAATCCCTGAATGTGCATCCATTTATTGTGATGTTCGAGGAGGCTCCGATGTATCCTGTGAACTCGGAATCCGTGGAGTTGAAAAGACAATCTTGGAATACCAGGTTGGTGGAGCTCATCACGTTTATCGAATAGATACCGCTCGCGGTGAACCTTGTATTCTCGACGGTTATATTAGAACAATCCGTGAAGAGCGCATTGCCGTCGTCCTGGATCCCGGTGACGGTGGGATCGTTGATGATGGTGCAGTTCCTGATGAGGAGATGTTCGGTGACACCGGTAAGGTTCAGGGCCGGGGAGAATACATCGGTCTCTAGCACGTAACCCTCTATCACATATGGGTTCTCCGCTGCTCCGTTCCCCTTCCAATTCTCGATGAGCGCTTTTGCTTCGAGGTCGAGGTTTCCTTTGATGGATATTGTATCGTGATATCTTGTACCCCCGATCGACCCCGCACCCCCGGTAAGAAGAGATATGATCGCCCCGCCCGTGAAGGCGATAACAAGGAAGATCGAGATCCGGCGGAAAAGGTGCCCACTCATCTGGACTTTGCATTATCGGTATCTTAATTAACCTTAACGATAGCATGATGAAAAGGAGACCGTCATGACATATCCGGGTCATATGTGCACCATAAATTATAATAATCGCACATCAGCTAAACGATATCCGGGAGGTGTAGGGATCCCCAGGATCTTGGTATGTTCATTGATCGTTTTGATTCTCCTGCCGACACAACCATCGATCGGTGGGGCCCCTTCACCGGATGTATCCGACACCCCCGGCCTCCTGACCTCCCAAGATATCATCGATATAGACGGGAACGACGAGCTCAATTCCACTGCATCATCGGAAGGATGGGCTGGAAACGGTAGCTCATCATCCCCTTACCTGATTCAGAACCTGAGCATAGATGCGAATGGTGGTGATTTCTGCATCAGGATAACGAATACAACCCTGAATTTCAACATCACCGACTGCCAACTGAAAGATACCGCGATAGACCACGTTTACACGAAGGGTTGCGGTATCCTTCTCAACAATTCGAGGAATGCCTTGATCAGGAATATTTCGATCCAAAACTGCACCAGGGGGATCAGTGCGGTACTTTCGTCCCTGATCCGTATAAAGGATGTTATGGTGACCGGATCCGCCATGGGGCTGGACCTCCAGATGATCAGTAACTCATCTTTCTCCAACATCAGCATGAAGGGTATCCTCGATACCGGTTTCGAAATAACGGATTCAAGCGGCTGCATGATGAGAGATATCAGCGTGGATTCCGGGTTGTCAGGAGCCCGTGTGTTTCGTGGCTCCGACAACAGGTTCGAAGGCCTTTATATCAATGCCAGATATTCCGGCATGGTATTCACAAACCGCAACAGCTCCGTCACGGGCTGCAGTATCCGGCTCGTGAACCAGTATGGGAATTCGTCGGCGCTTTCGATCATCGACTCTTCCGGGAACAGGTTCGTCGACAATATTCTCTCATCCCCCCTCGGTGCGGGCAGCCTGCAAATTGGAGGCGAATCACCGGACAACATCTTCCTCTCCAACCAGCTGTGGATAAGGGGGCTCTCCATCGAATGGGTTAACGAACCGGGTGCGGACAGCAGCAGGCTGTTATCATCGACGATATTCCCCGATAACAACACGATGAACGGAAAACCGATCCTCTATCTGGTAGACAATCAACTGGGGGGGGCCGAGTTCGCGGCCTGCGGTCAGGTCATCGCCGTCAACTCCTCTGGCTTCAGCCTGTCACAGCTCATAGTATCGTACTGCGACCGATCCGTCGTACTTATGGATTCACACAACATCTCGATACGGGCGACAAGGGTATTTTCGGGAGCAGATACGGGCATCTTAATTCATGGGTCCCGGGACGTGGAGATACAGGAGACAAAAGTATATTCGGCCAGGGGAATGGGGCTCGTCTTGATCTGGAGCCAACGCATCAGCATCGAGGAGATGTACATCTCGGGCGGTCATTTCGGACTGCATGTGACCGGTTGCAGGGAAATATCAGTAATGGATTCCGATATCATCAACTCGGAGGAAGCTGCGGTCAGCCTTTACATGTCCGAGGATGTGGACATCAACAGAACATCTCTGATAAACGGGAGGTATGGCCTGCGATCGGCCCATTCGAGCAGTATCACCGTGGACAACTGCCGGATCAACGACAACAGTGATGGAGTGACGCTTCTCTATACAGAGGACTTTTCCATGAAGGGATGCGATCTCGAGAATAATACGGACCGCTCCCTCCTGATCGAATACTCGAACCGCACCGGTGTGGAAGATTCACATTTCAGGTCCGGGGGCGGAACGGGGATAATTGCGATGGGTTCCGGGGACATCGATATCCTTGATAACAGGTTCTCGGGCATGGATGACGCGGTGAGGTTCCTGTGTACCGACCGATCGGATATCAGTCACAATCTTATGATCGATAATCGGAGGGGAGCCGTTATTGAACAGTGCAAATGGAACCATCTCCGCTACAATCTGTTCGTTTCCAACATCAACGAGGCCATGGTCCTGAAGAACTCGCAGAACAACTGGGTCCAGTACAACTCTTTCATCCAAAACAACGGGGTGAGCGATACATTCACCGAAACAAGGGTACAGGTCAGCGATGATGACCAGCACAGGTTCAACGACTGGTACGATCGGATCAGGGAGAGGGGAAACCACTGGTCGGACCTCACGGGGCCCGACAGCAACAACGACGGAATTGTGGACAGGGTCTACAGGATAACCCCTAACAATGCTTTCGACATGTATCCTTTGGTGTATTCTCCCGTTCCATTTGCATCCCCGCCGAGGGACCTCACTGCGAAGAATTCGTCAAGGAGCATCGAGTTGAGATGGTCATATTCCCTTGAATTCATGGGGGAGAACTTGATCGGATATCAGATATTCAGGGGTCCTGAACCCGATGATCTGAGCCCCATCAATCAGACTCCGAACTTCAAACTCAACTACTCGGACAGGGATATCATTCCTGGCAGGACCTATTATTATGCGATAAGGGCTCTGACAGAATACGGTCTCGGCGAGTCATCGAACATCGTTGTAGGGTCTGCCGACGCAACCTCGCCATCGATATCATTCCTGTACCCCCTTGACGGGGAGTGGCTGGATGAGACCGCTTTCTACATTCGCTGGGAAGGGGAGGACCCGGAGACCGGGATCGACCATTACGTTGTATCCCTGGACAGGGAGCCCTGGCTCATGAACGGCAATGAGACATCCAGGTTCATCGGTCCGCTCACGGACGGGGAGCACAATATCAGGATCAAAGGTTACAACACCGTTTCCGAATTTACACTCGAGGAAATATCCTTCAACATCGACACCAGGGCTCCGCGGGTCCTTTTCGGGGGAACGGGGACCGTATACACATCCGAACAATATACGGAGGTGCAATGGACCGGATCGGATCCGGGAGGGGTGATAAAGGAGTTCAGGACCAGGTTGAACGGAGGCGCCTGGACGGCCCCCGGTCTTTCAAATGAGACCTCCATCACCCTTGACGGAGGGAAGAACACATTCGAGGTGAGGGTGGAGGACCTTGCCGGCAACAGCGCCGTGTACGGGCTTCAGATCGTTCAGGATACGGACCCTCCTCAGATAACAGGACAGATCCCGGACAGTGAGTATTATTTCAACGGAGAGGACATAGATCTGTACTGGTCGGCATCCGACACGGACTCGAGGGTAAATTCCCATTCCCTGGTGCTGGATGATGATACCATCATTTCACTCCATAAAAACGAATCGCACTATCTCCTCAAGGACCTCGAGGAGGGCGTTCATACATACCGCCTTTATACGTTCGATGCGGCGGGAAATTCCGCCTTCATCGATTGGAAGCTCCATGTGGACAGGACCCCGCCGGAGATAGTCTACTACGAGCCCATCGGGCTCTCCGGAGAATCCCGTCCCGAGATAACCGTCACCTTTTCCGAGGAGATGTCGAAGGGGTCCGTTCTTATCAACGTGATGGATGTTCTGACCGGGGACACGCTCAACGGTGACCTGATATGGTCCGACATGACGATCATCTTCACACCCCGATCCATGCTGGAATACGGCAGGAACTATCAGGTCACCGCAAGGGGGGTCGATCTTGCGGGCAATGAACTCATGATGTTCCGGTGGACCATCTCCGCAATAGGGGGTGCGAACATCTCCGGGAAGGTATATTCCGCTGAGGGAAAACCCATGACGGGAATACTTGTGAGGCTCGACAGCGGGGTATCGACACGGACCGACGGAAGCGGAAACTTCCGTTTCCTGGTTCCACCGGGTACATACAGGGTGATCGTGGACCATGATAATTACGAGAAGAGGGAATTCGTGGTCACCGTGGAATCGGGCCAGACCGCGGATCTCAGCCTTATTGTACTTGAAGAGACCGGAGCTCTCTCCCAGGAAAATCTCATTTTCCTGATAATTATCCCGATGGTACTCATCCTGATAATTCTGGTCCTTCTGACGGTTATAATCATCCTGAGAAGGAAGAGAAAGAGGGATTTCGAGTTCTTCATAGATGACGAGAGACCAAAAAAGAGCGGACACATGCCCCATGTTGAGTTGGAGCTCGATGAGGAGGAAGAGGACGAGTGGGAGATAGATTTCTTCGATTCCGCTCCCGACTACTACTCCATATTGGGGGTTTCCAGACACTCCTCGACCCAGGATATCAAGAAGGCCTACCGAAAACTCGCCTACATGTACCACCCTGACAAGCTCAAAGCACAGGGATTCGACCTCGATGCCGAGGATGTGGCGGTGATGATGAGGGAGCTCAACGAGGCAAAGGACGTGCTTCTGGACCCCACAAGGAGGCAGATGTACGATATGTCGCTCCTTGACAGAGAGATCTCCGAGAACGGGTATACACCTTACGACGGGGAGCCCCGGTGGGAAGATACCTACGTTGATCTTTGACCTCCTCCTTTCGGCCGGGCCCGGTGGATATTTATAGATAGAGGTTTTCGCTTCTTCGAGAAGGATGCAAAGAGCCCTGAGTCCGTTAACGGCCCTTTCTCTTGTGGTTCTATTTTCGGTTCTCGTACCCGTCAATGTGAATGCACAAGCTCCCGTTGTATACCTCATATCTCCCCTGGATGGAGCGGCATACAATACGACCACAGTTGAAGCGGTCTGGGAGATCACAACCGGTTCAGAACCCCTCAACAGGAGCGAGTACAGTCTGGATGAGGGCTCCTTCATCGATGTTGGGAACAGAACCCAGGTACTCTTCGAGGATCTGACCGAGGGCCCTCATTCCCTGACGGTGGTGTGCCATGATGAAGACGGGATGTCGGGTGAAGTTACAGTAACCTTCCTGGTGGATACCTTCGCACCGAACCTGGAGTTCACATCACCGGGAACGACCTACACCAACCTCGATTCCATCTACGTCGAATGGACCGTGAACGATACCGTATCCCAGGTCGATCGTATAGAGACCCGCCTGAACGACGGACCCTGGGAGGACAGGAACAGGGACAGAGGTGCTGTGGTCAAGCTTCCCGGAGAGGGAGAACACGATCTCCGGGTAAGGGCCCACGATGAGGCAGGGAACTCCGTCGAGATCCGCAAGGAGCTCGTAATGGACAGGACCAATCCCGATGTTGAGATCATCTCTCCCCTTGACCTGGCACTCCTCAATACTTCCAGGGTGGAGGTCATCTGGTCCGGAGGCGACCAGGGTTCGGGAATAAGCTACTTCGAGGTCAAGCTGGATGCAAACCCCCCCGAGCAGTACGACGAGCCAGGATCGGTTATCTGGTCCGGTATAAGGGACGGTCGGCATGAGGTTCGCGTGTATGCCTACGACATGGCGGGGAACCTGAAGATGGCGGTCCATACCTTCCAGGTGGATACCCTGGACCCTTACGTCGTGCAGTACTTCCCGATGGATGATGACGTGGGGGTATCCGATTCTATATGGGTCACATTTTCCGAGCTCATGGATGAGGATTCCATAGAGGTGGAGGTGGAGGGTGTCAGGGGAAACCTTTCCATCTCCAACAGCCAGGTGATCTTCGTTCCGGATGGTCTCCTCGAATACGGAAAGGTCTACAACCTGACCCTGAACGGGAGGGACCTTTTCGGCAACTGGGTGGGTGATTTCGAATGGAGCTTCACAACAACAGACATCGGTTATGTTTCCGGAACCGTTGTTGACAGGTTCGGAAACCCTATACCGAACGTTCTGGTGAACCTCGATGGCAATGCAACCGACCGGACCGATGGGATGGGGAGATTCAACTTAACCTACAAGATGGGAGAATACAATATCAATTTCACCAGGACCGGTTACAAGATCGAGAATATGACCGTGTGTGTCATCCCCGGGACCGCTGTCGAGCTTGACGGTGTCACCCTCTACCTTCAGAATGAAAACAGCGACAATACCGACAGGAAGATCGCATCGCTCGTTGCCGGGATCCTTGTTCTCATCTTCCTGCTTCTTCTGATGCTGACCGTTTTCATAGTAAAGAAAGCCAGGGGCCCGGTGATATCGCACGAGGATCGCGATGAGATGCTCGAGATCCTGAGGCATTTCGATATCTCGACCAGGATCGATCAGGTTGACTGCTACGGGATACTGGGTGTCAAGAGGAATGCCCCTGACAAGGATATCAAGAAAGCATACAGGAAGCTTGCGGGAAAGTACCATCCGGACAAAGCCATGCATCAGGGCGAGTTCGATGATGACGAGGCTCACATCAAGATGAAGGAGATAAACGCTGCGAAGAATATCCTCCTCAGTCCGGAGAAGAGGGACCTCCAGGACAGGATACTGAAGGTAACAAAGAGATATTGAACCGGTCTTTTCAGGGTATATTCTTCGCTCCCCTCCGGATCCTGCATGTTCTCCTCCTCTCCCCTGACTATCGGGAAAGAAACCATCGTCACGATGAGACCAAGAATTATCAGGAGAAGGATCCGCTTCCACACTGCCTCCATATGCCTCGATATACAATTCTCCGAACAGTATATAATCGGACGGTGCTCATGAAAAGAGCGTTTTCACATGAACATCCTCCTGTATCTTGAAAGGGCTTCCTTGATGGAAATGGCCCTCTCGCATTTCTCGACGAGTTCGGTGTCCTCGGTGATCAAAGGATACTTCATCGTCTCCGCAACCGAAAGATGACAGGCATCGTAGAATGTAATACCGTATCTGCCTGCAAGGTCCATCGCTGTCCTCAAAAGCGGCATCTGCGGAAAATGAAGATGCAGCTCGAGGCCGAAGACCCAGTTCGGATAGACGATCCGGCCCCCCTCCCTGTCTTTGAGCTTCCTTTCGGCCACCTTTCCGATCTCGTACAGCAGAAGGTCCGAAGCATGGAAAACGATATCATTGTTGTTCAGAAGCTCCACAAGCTCCATCGCTTCGACGGATCCCTTCTCGTTGAAGAAGAGCTTGCTCACCACAGATGTATCGAGGACTACGCCCATCTTGAATCCCTCAGGTCCCTTATGATCTCCGTACTGTCCGTGCCCTCGGTTTCGACCCTGTTCTCCTTGAGCCATGAAAGGGTCTTCTGGACGCGTTTCTTTCTCAGTTCCTTCCTGAGAAGGTCTCGTATCAACTCTCCCGGATTGAGTCCCAGGTCCCTTATCTCCTCAAGCTCATCCTCCTCGATCCTTATCGATACGGTCACGCTCATGATATCTGACACATATCTGTTTACAAATATGTAAACATTATTGTAAACAACAGAGCAAACCACATTTGGAGAAAGGAAAACAACCCCCTGGACATATATGGTTTACGATCTCCATATTGGGAAAATGGGCCCTCCTCTCTTCCCGGGATGCCCTCCTGTCCTAGGGTATGTCATGAAATGAAAGACGAGTATCGTCAAAACATTTCGGTTCATCATATATAACGATGAGTTGCGCATGTGAAGGCGCAACCGTGCGGAGATAATTATCCTGTAAGCTGATCGGGTTATCCCCCGTAATGCCGATATTTACGGGGTAACTTTATTAAAAGGGGGATAACATCCGATCCCATGGTATCGGTAAAGGAAAGGACAGTGAAGGGGAAGAAATACCTCTACGTAACCGCAACCTCCTCGTACAAGGGAAAGAAGAAGAGGTTCGAGAAGTCCATAGGTCCGAAGGAAGGGGACCCTGAAGAACTCAAGGAGAGGATCGAGTTCTACTCAGAGCTCATGGACCTGAGATCCACCCTGTACCGGGTCTACATGGAGGCGATGGACACTGATTTCAGGTATCTCCCGAAGTTCTATTCCATATACCTCTCCATGGTCCGCAACTTCTATTCCTCTTACCTTGCGGACCTCTATCCCTCGGAACTCGAAAAATACAACGACGACCTCAAGGTCAAGTACGTTCACCATACCACCGCACTGGAGGGGAACACACTTACCCTCGTGGAGGCCGCTCTCGTTCTCGAGGACGGGATCGCCCCGAAGGGAAAAAAGCTCAGGTAGATCTACGAGATCGAGAACTTCAGGAGGCTGATCCGCTTTGTCAGAGGCTACAGGGGCGACATCACCCCGGAGTTCATAAGGAAGGTCCACAGTCTTGTACAGCGGAACATCGATGACGAGCAGGGGGGCAACCTCAGGAGGATAGAGGTTGGGGTCATAGGAAGCACCCTGGAGCCTCCCCCTGCCATATTCGTGAAGGAAGAGCTTCAGGAGCTCGTGGACTGGTACAAGAACAACCCCGACGGGCTTCCCCCCTTCGAGCTAGCATGCATTTTCCACTACCGATTCGTCCACATCCACCCCTTCGTTGACGGCAACGGGAGGGTAGCAAGGGAGCTTCTCAACTTCATACTCGAGAGGAACGGTTACCCTCCGATGATAATCGAGATAGGGGAGCGGGAAGAGTATCTGAAGAGGCTGCAGAAAGCTGACGAGGGCAACCCGGGCCCCTTCATGGAGCAGATGGCACTGAAGATGATCTCCGATTACGAGAGCGTGATCTTCAGCTTCCACAGGAAGGTCATGAAGGATATGGAGGAGCTCTCCGAACAGGAGATGAAGGATATCCTCGAAACCCTGATCTGGTTCATGTCGCTGATGAGGGAGTTCGAGGTGCAGATACCGCCGGAGGCCAGGGAGAAGATAGCCTCCATCAGGAGATTCCTTGATGTTGCCCGGATACCTTCCGGAGCCCGGGCGCCCCGCGACCCCATTATTTCTCAATCGAAACGGTAGAAGTTACACTGAAGCCAGTTCAGGAAGCGACATCTGACACCATCATTTTAAAATATCCATTGCTCCAATTGGTATTGCGAGGGATATGGTCAGATCGTCGAGGGGCCCGTACCAGATTCTCGCATTTATGACCATTATGGCAGTTCTTCTCTTTACTGCCATGGGGCCCATCCTGCCCGGGGATGGCGGGTCCCGAACGGTAGAGGTTCCGACCCCCACAAGAATATTTCCCGAAGGTTTCTCCGCCGATATCTGCACCTGGAGCGGGAACAGGACAGGCGCACTCAGCCTGACATACGACGACGGTCTGAGATCGCAGGCCGTCAACGCCTCCCCGATAATGACGCTTCTCGGGATAAGGGGAACGTTCTTCGTGACGGTCGGAAACGTTGGGAATCCATACGGCGCCTCATGGCCCCGGTGGCAGGAAGCTGTGGACAATGGCCACGAGATAGGTTCTCACACGATCACCCACCCGGATCTGCGGACCCTGGACCCGGACGATCTCCAGGAGGAAGTGGTGATGTCGGGATCGATGATCGAGCAGAACCTTTCAGGGGTGGAATGCATCTCTTTCAGCTACCCCATGGGCCTATTCAATACCCAGGTAATGGACCTGGTCAGGGACACATACATCGCCGCCAGGATGGACAGGCACAACATCTCCTCGCCGCCAGGTCCCGTTCCCCCCTCCCCCCCGGATATGTTCTCCATAGTCCCGGTGAATTTCGGCTCCGGAGAGTCGGTAGCCGGGATGAACGCCCTCGTTGACGACACGGCAAGGTCCGGCGGATGGCTCGTGGAGATGATCCATGATGTGGGGGACAGTGGATACGAACCGGTGCAGATAGGCGATCTCACATCCCACATGACATACATTTCTTCGGCTTCGGAGGACCTCTGGATAGCACCCTTCGGAGAGGTGACTTCCTACATTCGTGTCAGGGACGCCTCGGGCGTGGAAATGTCCATGCCCAACGATGAGGTCTGCGACATCTCGCTGGACACGAGCCTCGAGACGGCCGACCTCGATGTACCGGTAACTCTCAACATATCGGTTCCGGCCGATTGGGTGGACCTTGTTGTATACTATCAGGGCAAGCCCACAAACATCACCACAAGCAGAGGTGATGGTCACCGATGGTTCATGGGCGATATCGCGCCGGGCCATCCGCTCAGGCTCGTGAAGGCAAACAGGCACCCCTCGATCGAGCTTCACGAGGCGGTGCAGGGGTCCAAACTGCCCTTTCATCCCGCTTCGGGAAACAGCTCGGAGAGCTACTCATTCTTCCTGAACTACTCTTCCGGGGCGAACAGGGGCCCGGGCGACATTCCCATGGTCTGGCTTGACCTCAACGGGGACGGAGACCTGAACGATATTTTGAACGGAGTGGAAGAGAGCAGGGTCGAGATGTTCATGTCGGACCCCCTGGATCGAAATTACATCGACGGTTGCATTTATCATCGCTCTGTCGATCTCCCCCCCGGGACCCGTCTCAGGATACGTTTCTCCGCAGTGGATACGGAGGGTCTGGAAGGGATCAGCACCACGGGCATGGGAAGCTGGATGGACGGTCCCTCTCTCAACGACCCACCTCCCGCCCCGGAACACATCGTTTTGATCTCGCATCACGATACCTCGCCATCTTTCAACTGGACCGCCTCGATCGATCCCGACGGGGACGATGTGACCTACGCCGTCAGGATATTCGATATCGGGATGACGGAGACAGGGTCATACGTCACAGAGGGCACGGAGCTGTCCCTTCATGAGGAGCTGGAGTTCGGCCGGGAATACATCCTTCAGATACGCTCCATGGACGGAAGGGGCGGTGTGTCCGGACCCCGGGAGCTGCATTTCAACCTTACAAACGAGCCTCCGCCCCCGGTCATGGCTGTAATTTTCAGCACCATCGATACCAGTAAACCCTCGTTCGAGCTTCTAACCGGTGATGATCCGGAGGGTGACCCGGTGATCTACCGCATGTCCCTCTTCAGGATGGACGGGGACCTGGAGGTGAAGGTCCTCGAGGCAATGCAGTGGTCCAACAGGACCTTCATACCTGCCCTGAGGTTTTCCGACCATACGGCATATATTGCGAGGTTCAGTGCCGAGGACGTATATGGTGCCGCCTCCCCCGTTTACGTTCACGAGCTCTATTTCAACCTGCCTCCTCCGCCCGTCACGGGTCTGAGGGCCGTGGACCTGGAGAACAGGGAGAACGGGCTAATCCTCTTCTGGGACATGTCCACGGCCGACGACCTGGAAGGTTACCTGATATGCAGGTTCGACCATGATAACGCCGTTACGGACCCTGCATCCCCGGATTCCATCATCAACGTCTCCGGTTCGATCAGCCATATCGACCTGAACGTTACGGACGGTGAGATCTATCGCTACGGCGTTGTTGCCGTCGATATGGACGGATCCTTCGACCTGGATATGATGGAAACGATCTCCGTGTCCCCCGTGGACGATGTTCCGCCCGGGAGGGTCCTAAACATCCGTGTCGAGCTCCTCGAACCGGACGAGTTCCTGCCGCACAGGTTCCTTCTCAGCTGGAACATCTCCTCCGATACCCGGTTCGGAGAATACAGGATATACCGTTCAGGCTCTCCACTTCAGGACGTCGACGGCCGGCAGCCCTTGAAGGTGATCGATGGCAGGGATACGGATTCATACGAGGAACTCGGCTTCGAACCCGGACTCCGTTATTTCTACACGGTCACGGCGGTGGATATCCATGGAAATGAAGAGACCACCATGCTCTCCTTCGTGGACATCATCCACATACCGGAAGCCCCCCCTACGCCGGATCCGGGAAGAGAAAAGGAGGACAACACGATCTTTTATCTGGGCATCGCTTCCGTGGTATTGCTCGCACTGATGGGCGCGATCTCTTACACCACCTTCATCCTCCAGGGCAAGAGATCCGGTCACGGGGACGAGGAGTGAGCTCTTCAACATTTCCGATAATTGACATATCTGGTGATATTTTAGGGCGAACAAGCTTATATCAAAACACTGGTGAAATGATGCCGAAAACAGATGGCATACTGGAAGGTATGGCGATGATCCAGAGAGAGACCACCCTTGGAACAGGTAGAAACGTCGTTCTTTCGATCACATTGCTGCTCCTGTTATCCATTTTGCCATCGATATACGTGGGCGGGCAGGACGAGACGGCAAATAGGGTCGACCATCCCGATATCTGGACGCACATGGGGCCCGTGAAACTTCATATGCTGCCCGATCTCTATCCATACATTCCCGGCGATGAAGTAAGCTCCTACCACATCGTCCAGTTCGACACGGCCATCACCGATGACAAAAAAAAGATGCTGACAGGCCTCGGGATGTCGGTCCTGGATTACATACCGGATAATGCCTTCGTGGTGAAGGATAACGAGAACAACATCGGTTTGCTGGACCCGGACACGGCGGTACATATACCTCTCCCTTCATTCCTCAAGATCTCCCCCGTTATATGGGACATACTCCTTCATTCCGAATTGGAGAAGGACCACAACGCACTGGTGGTCGAGACCTTCGTTCCATCCGGGAATGCCTTTCTTTCGCTCCTTTCGATCTCCCCCTGGGTGGAGGTCGTCTCCTCCACCAGATACCATGTGGGTCTTCCGGTCTCCTCGTTGACGGAGATCGCCTCCATACCCGATGTGAAATGGGTGGAGCCCGTTGCGGAGAAGGTGATCCTCAACGAGATATCCACCACCATACTCCAGGTCGATACCGTGAGGTCCGCCCACGGCCTCGACGGGACCGGGGAGGGGGTGGCAATAGCGGATACGGGCCTCGATACGGGTGTGGACGTTCACAACGTCACGGGGGATGTTCATCTGGACTTCGACAACAGGGTGATCTTCAGGAACTTTGCGGGCACCTCTCCGAATGACGAGCACGGTCACGGAACACACGTTGCCGGCTCCGTCGGGGGTGACGGGACCAGGTCGAGCGGTAACATCCAGGGTATGGCACCGAACGCAACTATCGTGTTCCAGGGAATAGCACTCGATGGAGCGCAGGGATATCTTTCGGCCCCGGGCAATCTCTCAGTCATGTTCAAGCAGGCCTACGATCTCGGGGCCATGGTCCATACCAACAGCTGGGGGACAGACGGAAGCTCCTGGTGGGGCAGGTATACCTCGGAATGCTACGATGTAGACTGGACGATGTTCCACTATCCCGAACAGCTGATCCTCTTTTCCGCGGGCAACGATGGAGAGGACGCATCTCCCGCCGACGGGAAGATAGATGCCGGGTCGGTATCGCCTCCCGCAACTGCAAAATCGGCACTGAGTGTGGGGGCATCGGAGAACCTGAGGCTCTCCGGCGGCCTTCAGATGACCTGGGGCCAGGGTTGGGGTTTTCCCCTGAACCCCGTGAGGAACGATTACCTCTCCGACAATGCAGACGGACTTGCTGGATTCTCCTCACGTGGCCCCACCCTTGACAACAGGTTGAAGCCCGATATCGTGGCTCCCGGAACCAACATCCTTTCGACAAGGTCATCCCTCGGAGCGTCATCCGGATGGGGAGGATACAACGGTTATTACATGTATATGGGGGGGACCTCCATGGCCACTCCCATCACAGCCGGGACCGCAGCGCTCGTGAGGCAGTATTACAACCAGACCGAGGGTGTGGAGAACATACTGGGGTCTCTGGTGAAGGCAACGATGATAAACGGGGCCGTGGACATGACCCCGGGCCAGTATGGCTCCTCCGATCCCACAACGAAGGAGGTGAACCGCAGACCCGACAACGATCAGGGATGGGGGAGGTTGAACCTCAAGGAGTCGCTGTATCCGGGGACAGGGAAGATGACGTTCGTCAATCACCTCGACGGACTGAAGACGGGCGAGAACCTCACAAGGTTTTTCAGGGTGAACTCCATGGAGGAGCTTCGTCTCACCCTGGCCTGGTCGGATCATCCCGGGTCCTACTTTGCGGGCAAGCAGCTGGTGAACGATCTGGATCTCATCCTCACATCCCCGGACGGGGATGTATTCCACGGGAACGATCTCGCGGCCCCCTTCGATGATTCCAGGGACGATATCAATCCGGTGGAAGGGATAACCATAGCGGATCCCCAGCCAGGATGGTGGAAACTGGAGGTCATCGGAACCAACGTTCCCAGGGGGCCCCAGCACTTCGGACTCGTCGCAAGCGGGAACATCACCGAGTTCATAACGAACTCAATGGTCTTCGACAGAAGGTACTACTCCACGGATGATGCCCTCATACGGCTCCATCTCACCGGTAAGGACCTGATAGGTTCCGGGACCATAAAGGTCAATATCACATCCACATCCGATCCCCTTGGAAGGATCGTGACACTCGTGGAGGAGGGGGAGTGGGGAGGATTTGCGGGGACCATAAGGACGAGCAACAGGACCACCGAGGACCAAAGCAGGCTCCACGTGGAGCCGGATGATGATATCTACGCCTGGTATTCCAACTCCGAGTATGGTTTCTTCTACGACGCTTACTCCACGGCAAAGAAACCGAAGAGGGTATCGCTTGTGTATCTTCCCGAGAACCATCTGGTATATTCCAGAGATGATCTCATAGGTCTCAGGGGGATTGGCGAAGCGGGGACCGATGTTCATTGGACCATTGAAGGCTCCGAACTCGGCTGGATGCCCATGTGGGACGACGGCTTCCCGGGTCACGGGGACGAGCTTCCCTCCGACGGGGTATACACCGACCTGTTCTACGTGGACACGGAGATGAAAGTGAAGGGAGATGTGATGCTCCGGGTGGACGATCCATACCTCGGGTATCTTTACTACAGGGAATTCCCGATCGAAATAGATACGACCCGTCCACGGGCCCCACAGGACCTCAAAGCCGAACCTCTGCCAGAGGGCAACAGCATGGAGCTGAGCTGGAAGAGGACCGGAGGTCCTACCCTTGCCTACCACTCCGTGTACATCAACAGGACCACATTGAACCTGACCCATGATATCTCCAACTGGAAATGGCTGTTCAACACCACGAACGGAGGTAACATCACGGAGGTCGACGGTCTGATCGACGGCGTTGAATACTACTTCAGGGTGGCAACCGTGGACGAGGACGGGAATGTCTCGTCCCCATCGCACTGGGCTCTCGGAGTGCCCCGTGACCTAACCCCACCTTCGATATCCCTGTCCGGCAACCCGATCACCCTTGCAGGGGATGCTGTCATCGAGTTCATGGCGGATGAGGACCTCTCGCTCCTCGAGGTGGAATACTACAACGATACCGACGGGAACGGAACTGCGGATGATAATAAAACGTGGGTGCCTGCAGGGACCTCCAACTCTTCAGTGTTTTACTGGAACACAAGGGAGGAGGCCGGGGGCCCGGGCGATCTTGAGAACATGATCATCAGGGCAAGGGGGTCGGACGAGGCATCAAATCAAGGGAACTGGACCGAATTTGCCGGTTGGGCCGTGGACAATATCGGACCGCTCACTTTGAGGTTCGACACATTTCCGGGAAGGATAACAAACGTCGCCGATTACGAGAACCTGCTTGGCACCTCCGAGCCTCTTTCCCGCATCGAGCTCTGCGTGAACGACGAGCTCCAGAACTCAACTGTCGTGGGCCAGTCCGGACTCTTCGGGCTTCCGTTGAAACTGAGCGAAGGGTACAACCTGGTCAATTTGACCGGATACGACAGGCACGGGGCGGGTCCCGTTGTTGTCAATTACGAATTCACACTGGATACGCAGAAACCCACCGCATCCATTCTCGATCTCGATACCATCATCGAGATCCTTCCGGAGGGTGTTACATTCGTATCCTCATCGTACGATACGGGGTCCGATCCCGAGTTCACCGGGATAAGCAACACCACATGGGTCATGGTGCTTCCGACCGGAGAGAGGAGGATAAGCTACGGGGAAGAGGTACACATCGTCTTCGAGATGCTCGGGAACCACTCCATCGAGGTAACGGTGAAGGATATGGCCGGGAACACGGATTCCGTTAAGATGGAATTCGTTGTGGTGGATACCATGTCGCCCGTTCTTCAACTGGTCGGGGACCTTGTCGTTGACGAGGATACCTCCGTGGAATATTCATCGGAGGGGACCGTCGATAACGATCCATGCGCCATCTTGGGAAGATGCGCTTATTACAACTGGACCTTCACGGGGGATGACGGTTGGGCATATTATTCAGGGAGATGGGAGACAACCGTTGTCTTCCCCGACCCGGGTCCGTATCTGGGGAGGCTCTTCGTGGCGGACAGCTCTGGCAACAACGCGAGCCTCGGCTTCGAGATAACGGTCAACGACATCACCCCGCCTGACGGCGAGATACGGGGGCCCGTGAGGATAGAGCCGGGGGAGATATTGAACCTCACAGCCGTCTTCACCGACAACGATCCCATGTTCATCGATGATGGCGAGTACAAATGGGTGATCAGCTTCCTCGATGAGAGAGGCGTCCCGTTCAGATGGGGGGAGAGGGAGGGAGAGGAGATAGGAATACTCTTCGAGGACCCCGGGAACTACACCTTCCAGGTGACGGTCACCGACGCCTCCGGGAATTCGAGGAGGGCCGAACACAGGGTGTGGGTGAAGGAGAACATCGTCATCTATGATGAAGAAGAGCTCACACCGGGGGAGAGGTCCTGGACCCTTATAATTATCATCGCGGTCATCGTTCTGATCATACTGGTCCTCAGCTCGATTCTGGTGTGGAGATTGAAGCGAGAAGATGTGAAGGATGTCGATTGGTACGACGAGGATGACGAGATCGAGGACCTGGATGATATCGAACTCGATGAGGAAGAGAACGAGTTCGAATTCGACGAGGATGACTGGTACGAGTGATCCGGTTCCAGGACCATACATGGCATATGAGTCTCCCAGATCCGAATTTTTCCCCGAAGGGATCGTTATTCGGAACAATTGAGAATGGACATCTGTAATTCTATCAGAACGAACACCATTAACGATCCTCACGCTCCGGATCATCAGAAAAGTGTGCATGGTAAATATTATATAAATTGGAAAAAGGAACCCCTAACACTTTAATAGATTGTAATATGCATGAGGTTTCGGAGCGGGTTATCCCCTTCTGCTGAGGGTGTGGAAATGAATGTCATACCAAGGGTCAAGTTAGACCGTGGGATATTAATTGCGGCAATAACCATCCTTTTATTCATTCCGATCCATCCATTTGTATCAGGATCGAATGATATCCCGGAGCCTACGGTGCCGGATATGGGAGACGATGTGTTCTTTGGAACCCTTGATCTGTCCCAGACAACAATGGAGCAGTATATCACGGGGAACGATCCGGGCGATCATCTTGGTTATGCGATAGAAAAAGCCGATCTCAACAGGGATGGAAAGGACGATGTGATCCTTGGAGCCCCGGGTTATAATTATTCGTGTGGGGGTGTTTTCATCTATTTCGGCGGATCGCTTTCGAGGATCCTGGATAATGACCACGCTGATGTGATCATTGAACATTATGAGGTCGAGACCTTTTTCGGCTTGAAGGTCAAGGTCGGTGATGTGAACAACGATGGTTTCATCGATATCCTCGTGGCGGGTTATGTTGATGAAGGATATGATATCTCTCCCTCAACCGAATATCCAAAGGTATTCCTATTCCTGGGAACGGAGGTATGGCCTTCGCGCATTTCAACTTTGGACGCAGATTCTACTTTTATTGGGACCTCCAATCAGCATCTGTTCGGCTGGGATATTGCTGTTGGCGACGTGACGGATGACGGATATGACGATATCCTGATCTCCGAGCTGGAACCCGCCCCTTCCGGAGAAGGAGGTGGCGGGGGTCCGAGCAGTTATGACGATGAAAGCATACACACACTTGCCACGCCTTCTTCAAGTGGTGGTGGATCGGGTACCTACGGCCCGACAAGCATGACGGATCTGAATGAAGCGACCATGTGCTGGGTCAGTACCAGTACCGGAGGTACCGGGTATTTCGCTTTGCAGTGGGATCAGGATTATCGAATTGGGAAAATGAAGGTGATCATTCATGGCCCTAACAGTAGTCCTACAAACAGGCATCTGGCCGGTTGCGATGTCGAGTACTGGGATGGCGATTCCTGGGTACTCGATTCAACTCTTGAGGGTATCACTGCAGATTTCGAATATGAGTTTGTCAAGCCCAGAAAAACCAGTGCTATCCGACTATACAACCTGGTAGTAACCGGTTCACAGGCTTCCAATCCGTGTGTATATCAGTGGTATGTTTACGAAGCAAAGGGAGGGGGAGGTGTTCTGGCCCCGAACGGTTCGGTGTATATGTTCGAGGGTGCCAATGTCCTCCAGAGAGAGTATAATGTATCCCTGGGGATGGAGCTCGGTATGTTTGATCATATTATCACAGATTCAGTTAACAATTCCGGCCTTGGCTATACGGACCTCGATCTCGGAGACGTCAATGGTGATGGTTATCAGGATATCCTCATCGGCTCAGGCGGGATGCAGTATGAGGGGATCAATGCCGGTGGAGCACAGGTGGTTTACGGCGGTGCCGAATTACCAGCTATCATGGACCTGTCAAAATATTCTCATTTGAACATCACTTCATTTCCCGGTTTCAAACTTTCATACATTACCCATGGTGATATCAACGGAGATGGTATCGAAGATATCATCACCTGCGCGCCATATGCTTTTACCGACTTTACCGGTGGGATATTCGCATTTTATGGCAATACGCTGCTGCCAACGGGCCATCTCTCGATAATTGATAATGACTTCTTGATACGGGGTCCAATACCTGGTTGGGAGTTCAACGTGGGATCAGCAGGGGACATGAACAACGATGGCAGGGATGATCTTTGGATCCGGTCCAATTCCGGTTTCGAGGAAAATCCCTCAGGTATTTACTATCTCCTGTATATGAACCAGACAGATGATCTGCCCGACCCTTCGAAATATCTCATGCAATTCGTGCAACCATCCTACCGGGTGATGGCCCCATCGGGTGGAACCAGTTTTGGATATTTCACAAACAACGGACTCATCACTCTTGATTATGATGGTGACGGAAGGATCGAACTCATTGTCAGCGACTATGATGGTTCGGTTCAAGGGAGTCCCAAGGAGTCCGGCGGGGCTTATATACACTATCAGGAGAAGAGCGAGATAAGGATCCTTGATTTTGATATCATGGGCCTGGACGGCCCAGATGGGAATATTATGTGTGCCGGAAAAACGTATCGTATCTACGGCCACGTTGAGAATACCT
>Ga0272441_10002381_pt1 | contig 38006 bp, 26 predicted proteins | sample SSMProp6N_FD_193582 | JGI IMG/M metagenome (GOLD analysis project Ga0272441, IMG submission 193582) | Marine sediment archaeal communities from Little Sippewissett salt marsh, Falmouth, MA, United States - SSM-Prop-6N | ecosystem: Environmental > Aquatic > Marine > Wetlands > Sediment ... | reverse complement strand
TTGTCATTCCAGGGTCCGATCCGTTGCCTGAGGGTCTTTATCTTGACAGGACCACGGGCCAGATCAGTGGCACGCCGACCGAAGTCGGGTCGTTCGATTTTACAATCGTCGTTAAAGATAATTCCACGCCCGCGAACCAGGCGAGCCGGGCGTACCATCTGGACGTTATTAAGACTCCGGATCTGGTCGGCACGTACTGCAATATTATCCCGGATCTGGTCGGCTGGGGCGAAAGCTTCAACATCGACTACAGCGTCCTCAACCAGGGCTCCGCAGATGCCGGCGCGTTCGATATCGGTTTCTATTTATCCGAGGACACGGATTATGACGTCGGAGTGGATTCGTTCCTGACATTCATTCCCGTCTCACAGTTGGCCGCGGGGGTAGGTACCAGCGGCACCGCGACGGCGACGTTACCCTCGTCATCGCCGTTTACAGACCAGACGGGAACCTTCTACGTCGTCATGTTCACGGATGATCTTAACGAGGTTGTCGAACTGAACGAAACGAACAACCACGGCACGGGCTACCTGGTCGATTATGACAACTTCGCCGTTTTTCCGGACCTCGTCGGTACATACTGCAATGCGATCCCGAACGTCGTGGATTGGGGCGAGAGCTTTGGCGTGGATTACACCGTCCTCAACCAGGGCTCCGCGGAGGCCGGCGCGTTTGATATCGGCTTCTATTTGTCCGAGGACACAGATTACGACGCGGGAGTGGATTCATTCCTGACATTCGTTCCCGTCTCACAGTTGGCCAAGGGGGCCGCGACAAGCGGAACCGCGGTAGTCACGCTCCCATCGTCATCGCCCTTTACCACCCAGATGGGAACCTTCTACGTTGTCATGTTCAGCGACGATCTCAACGCGGTCGCCGAATCGAATGAGACAAACAACCACGGCACGGGCTATCAGGCTGATTATGACGACTTCGCTATTCTTCCGGACCTGGTAGGCACGTACTGTAATGTGACATCGGATATGGTAGGTTGGGGGCAAAGCTTCGAGGTGGACTTTACCGTCATGAATCAGGGCTCCGCCGATGCCGGAGCGTTCGATATCGGCTTCTATCTGTCCGAAGATACAGTTTACCACGCTGGAGTGGATTCATTCCTGACGTACGTTCCTGTCTCACAGTTGGCCGCGGGCGTCAGTACGAGCGGAACGTTGACGACGGCATTGCCATCGTCCTCTCCGTTTGCCGCCCAGACGGGAACCTTCTACATCGTGATGTTCACCGACGATCTCAACGACGTCGTCGAGTCCGACGAGACCAACAATCACGGCACGGGCCATCTGATTGACTACGACAACTTCGCCGTTCTTCCGGATCTGGTCGGTACACAATGTAATGTCATACCGGATCTGGTGAACTGGGACGAGAGCTTCAATGTGGATTATGCAGTCGTCAACCAGGGCACGGCAGATGCCGAAGCGTTCGACATCGGGTTCTATCTGTCCGAAGATACGACGTTCGATGCGGGAGTGGATTCGTTCCTGTCATTTGTTCCCGTCTCTTCGTTAGCGGCAGGGGTTAGCACGAGCGGAACCGCAACGATCGCATTACCGTCATCATCCCCGTTCACCGCCCAGACGGGAACCTTTTATGTCATGATGTTCAGCGATGATCTCAACGTCATTGCCGAATTCGATGAGACAAACAACCATGGCACAGGGCATTTGATTGATTACGATGAGTTTGATATTGTTGTCATCACCACGCCTTCCCCATTACCTTCGGCTACCCTTGACCTGCCTTATAGCGTCGTTGTAGAAGCGGAAGGCGGAACGGAACCCTATGCCTGGTCGTATGAAACCAAGGAAGATTACGACGAGACGAACCCGGGTCCGGGGTCTGTCAGCGGAGGCGCCGCGATGGGCTGGCAGGACGACGACTCCTCTTATCAACTCACCCTGCCCTGGACGTTCGACTTTTACGATATGAGCTTTGATTCCGTGTGGGTTTGCACGAATGGCTTTATCGATTTCACATCCTCAACGACCGACTACTCGAATTCGGAGGCAGAACTCATCAATAGCGTGCGGATTGCGCCGCTGTGGGACGATCTCATCACGAGCGATGGAGATATCTACGTGAATACGACGAATCCGGATGCCGTCGCGATTCGATGGGAAGGCAAGACGCTGAGCGGCGAGCATCCCGTCGATTTCATGGTGACACTGAACCATGACGGCACGATACGGTTCGATTATGGCAACAGCCACTCCGGCCTGACCCCTACCATCGGTCTGTCCGCCGGGGACGGCGTGCGCTACACGCTGTCCGTCCGGAACGGACTTAACACGATCCCGACCCACGAAGCCTCAGTCTTTTCTCAGACCGGCAATCCGCTTCCACCGGGTTTGATGCTGAATGAAACCACGGGCGAGATCAGCGGCATCCCCACAGATTTCGGGACGTTTGAATTCACGATCATCGTCACCGATTCGGATACACCCGCGAATACGATCGACAAGGATTTCCATTTGGAAGTCGGAAGTCCGGATCTGATCGGCACCCAGTGCAATATGATCCAGGATATGCTGAGTTGGGGCCAAAGCTTCGACGTCAACTACACCGTTCTGAACCAGGGGTCCGCAGATGCCGGCGCGTTCGATATCGGCTTCTATCTATCCGAGGACACGGATTACGACGCGGGCGTGGATTCGTTCCTGACATTTGTTCCCATCTCACAGTTGGCCGCAAGCACCAGCACGAGTGGGACGGCGACGGTCGCGCTGCCTTCATCCTCTCCGTTCAGCGCCCAGTCGGGAACGTTCTATGTGGTGATGTTTAGCGACGATCTTAACGATGTTACCGAATCCGACGAAACAAACAATCACGGTACGGGCTATCAGCTTGACTTTGATGATTTCGCCATTTCTCCGGATCTGGTCGGTACATACTGCAATGTGATACCGAACCAGGTTACATGGGGCGATGACTTTGATATAGACTATACCGTTCTTAACCAGGGCGCTGCGAATGCCGGGGCGTTCGATATCGGTTTCTATTTATCCGAGGACACCGATTACGATATGGGCATCGATTCGTTTTTGACCGCCGTTGCCGTCGCACAATTACCCGCAGGCGCCAGTACGAGCGGAACCGCGACCATCACGTTGCCGTCGTCGTCGCCGTTTGCCGCGCAGACGGGGACTTTCTATGTGTTAATGTTTAGTGACGATCTCAATGCCGTCGCCGAATCAGACGAAACGAACAACCACAGCGTGGGCTATCAGATCGATTATGACGAGCTTACTTTCCCATCACTGGATATTGTCGCCCACAATCCCACGCCGGCCAATGGGGCTGTCCATGCGGATACATGGGCCTCGCTGAATTGGGAGGAGGGGGATACTGCGGTCTCACACGATGTATATGTCGGGGAAAGTTTTACCGATGTGCAGAACGGGACGGGCGGCACGTTCCGGGGCAACCAGACCTCGACGTTCTTTATTGTCGGCTTCCCCGGTTTCCCTTATCCGGACGGCCTTGTGCCCGGCACGACGTATTACTGGCGAGTCGACGAAGTCGAAGCCGATGCGGAGGCGATACACACAGGACTGGTCTGGAGCTTCTTTGTTCAACCTCAGACGGCCTATGATCCCAGCCCGGCCGACGGCGCTATGTCCATCGATCCGACAAACGTCACCCTCAATTGGACCGCCGGATTCGGTGCGCAGGTACACCACGTGTATTTCGGCGACAACTTCGCTGATGTGGAAGCCGGCACATCGCACACATACATGGGGGCTGCAAGCACCCCAAGTTTCATCCCCGGTACCCTCGAAGCGTCGAAGACCTACTTCTGGCGCGTTGACGAATTCGATGGGGTCGCTACATATAAGGGCGATGTATGGAACTTCACCACGGGAAATTTCTTGGTGGTCGATGACTTTGAAAGCTATACCGACAACGACGCAGCCGGCGAGGCGATCTGGCAGCACTGGATCGATGGCTGGGGCATCCCCAACAACGGTTCACAGGTCGGCTACTTGATGCCGCCATACGCCGAACAGACCATTGTATATAGCGGTAGCCAGTCCATGCCGCTCTTTTACGATAATACCGGCGGTGTTACGGATTCAGTCGCGACGTTGACGCTGACGTGGCCGCGTGACTGGACCATCGGGGAGGTTTCCGAGTTATCTCTGCGGTTCCGAGGGCAGTCGACGAATGACGCCGAACCGTTGTATCTGGCACTATCAAACGTCGGCGGCGCCACTGTAAAAGTATATTGCGACAATCCGGCGGCGACGCAGACGACCTACTGGACCGAATGGCGTATTTCTCTGCAAATATTTGTCGACTTGGGAATCTCGCTAAACGCCATAGATAAAATCTCGATTGGCTTAGGTAACGGCTCGTCCGGGGGCGCAGGCAAAATGTACATCGACGATATTCGGCTGTATTGACAAGACATTCATCGCCGGCGAACTCGCGAGCGTGGATTCGCTCACATTTCAGATTCCGTCACCGTCCAGGTTACTTCAACGTATTTTAAAATGGGATCGGCCTCATGAGCTAATATTCGCACCGGTATAGGAGCGGATACGGCCTGAACACCGGCCGGATCCGTGATCCTCGCATAAATTGAATGTGTGCCGGCCTGTGCGAAAAATCCTTGACACTGCTCGCCGAATTGTGATTTCCTCATTTTCTTGCCTCAGGAGGTTGTGACGACAAGAAAATGAAGAAATCTCATGTCCGTCCGACCGATGGGCCGAACGGCAAGCCACGAATCCGTCAAACCGCGATTTGAATATTTTCGGTACCCTGGTTAGATCGCACTAACAGCGGCTCCATCGCACGGTCAAAATCCCCCTGCAGGTACGTTATTGTCATCCCGTAATTCGTGATGGGCACATGGGCCGCTACGGCCTGTTCGATACGCCAGAGCATTTCTTTTCGATTGAAGACGCAAGCTCCGCAGTGAATGATCATTTTGTACCGGCCCAAATCACGGGGAAAATCCCTGCCGGCCGTAACCTCGATATCAAGCGGACCGCCGACATACTCAGTCAGCAAACGCGGAATCTGTTCCCGCCCGATATCGTCTCCGATCGGATGATGTGTGCACGCTTCGGCGATTAACACGTTATCCCCGGCGCTTAACGAACCGATCCTTTGGGCGTCCTCTGCCAGTTTATCGAACCGCCCTTTGAACCGTGCCATCAGGATCGAAAAGGTCGTCATCCGAACGTGCGGAGGAGCAATCGAGACGCACTTATTGAAAACCTGGCTGTCGGTCACAATCAAATCGGGCAGTCCGTTCAACCGTTCGAGAACCCTCGGCAACTCTGTTTCTTTCGCCACCGTAGCCAACCCGCCGGCGTCGAGGATCTCCCGCATACAGTGAACCTGGAGCATTTTCAGCCTGCCCTTCGGCGCCTCAATGTCAATGGGAGTCACCAAAACCACATGCTCACCGGGTTTCACAAGATCCTTTATCACGGGAGTTTCGGAAATAAATTCTTCCGGGGTGGCCTCGACAACACCTTGGCGCAGACCGTCTATTCCGGTCCCGGCCGGGGCATTCGTCGTCGCAATAAACGTGACGTCACTTTTCTTTGCCGCGTCTTCGAGGCTTCGGTTTTCCCGAAGGTCGGCTTTGTTCGCAGCAAATACAAACGGAATGTTTTTCTGCTTGAATAAGGCGACAAGCCGGCTCTCATAGACCGTCCACTCGTCACTGACGAGAATCGCCAACTCGGTCCTGTTGAGCACTTTGGCCGTCTGGTCCATTCGAGCTTTACCCAGGGCACCCTCATCGTCCACTCCGGCGGTGTCGATAAAGACCACCGGTCCAATCGGCTTCAGCTCCATCACCTTTTCGACCGGATCGGTTGTCGTTCCGGCCTGTGCCGAGACAATAGCAACCTGCTGCTTCACCAGGGCGTTGAGTATGGACGATTTACCCACGTTTCTTCTGCCAAACAGGCCGATATGCAGCCTCAGGGATTTCGGTGTTTTAACCATAATTTCACCTATACAAAAACATCTTTATTCTAAGAGGTAAAAAATCGTGTTCGTCTATTGAGACGATCAACCGCCGATATTCTCCTCGATGGTGCTGAGAAGCAGATCGGGCTTGATCGGTTTCTCAAGCACGGCTTTGACCGGCAGCCAGTCTTCGTCCGGCTCGAAACCGAACGGCAAATTCATTTCTTTTCTTATGCCGGAAATAATGATAACCGGCGTGGTCTTCAGACTTTCCTCTTTGTGCATGGCGCGGGCCACGTCAAATCCTTCCGATTCCGTCGTCATCATGACGTCGAGCAGAATGATATCCGGATTGACGGCCTTTGCTTTTTCGAAACCGTCTTTGCCGTTCGAGGCGCTTTCGACGTCGAATCCTTTGGCTTCGAGCAAATTCGTGGTCGCATCGACAAATTCCGGATCGTCATCGATCATCAGTACTTTCTTTGCCATTGTGTTATTCTCCTTTCAATTTTCTTTGACTAAGGTCTGCTTCTGAAGCATGTTTTCATTACGTTGTTTTAACGAGTCCGCCCTGGAAAAACTGACATATCTTCCCAGGCCATCAGCAATAGTTTCAAGCTCCCGCACAATCCGATTGAACGAACGTGCGGAGCGTTCTCTTCCCGGATAAATTTCATACAGTGCCTTGTAAGCCGGGGGCGTAAAATTGAGCATGACCACATTCGCCCCCGCCGCGAGTGCGGACCTGACCGCGTCGTTGTTGCCCGCAACCCCGACCGCGGTTGTCACGGGTAAATGCGTATCGTTTGTGAGCATCCTCGTCAGCGAGAGCGTTCTCAAAGTCAATCCCAGATCGCCCTGCGGTTCTTCGGCCAGCGGAGTCTGATGATGCGGGATAAACAGTCCGATCCCGAGCATGTCAAAATCCTGCTCCCTAAAAAAGAGTATATCCCGAGCCAGATCGGCACACGTCTGGTTTCTTAAGCCGACAAGGCTCCCGGAGCCCGCTTGATACCCCAAGCTCTTCAAATCGGTCAGACATCTTAATCTGTTTTCAAAACACATGCCGGGATGCAACTGGCTGTAAAGTGTCGGATTCGTCGTTTCAATCTTCAGCAAATAGCGATCCGCTCCCGACTGCCTCCACAGTCGATATTCATCTTCGCCCCATTCCCCCACGGATAGCGTCACGGCCATATTGAATTCGCCTTTGATCTCCTCGATCACCTGCGCCAACCAGAACGGATCCATGTCGCGATCCTCACCCGACTGCAGAACGACCGTTTGAATTCCGGTTTTGGCGATGGTGTTGACCGATTCCAGGATTTGCTCTCTCGTCATTCGATATCGCGCGAGATTCGTATTGAATGTATTCAGCCCACAGTACGCACACGTATTCTGACAGTAGTTGGAAAATTCAACTATCCCGCGAAGGACAATACCGTCCCCGACGCAGCGCGAACGAACCTCGTCAGCTACGTGCATGGTCCGCCGGGTCGAATCACGGTCTCCCTGAGCGAGCAGAAACTCCACGTCGGCCCTGGTCAGGGTTCCGTCGCCGCATACGCGATCAAGAACAGATTGTAGGCTTCGTTCAGGCATTTTTCTTAGCCGCTGCTCTACGATATTTCTTAATCAAATCGAGCATACTTTTGGGCGTTAGTTCCCCGTGAATTTTGTCATTGATCATAACCACCGGCGCCAGGCCGCAAGCCCCCAGGCACCTTGCCGGCTGAAGCGAAAAAATCCCGTCCGTCGTTGTCTCACCGACGTCAATCTTCAGTTCGTTCTTGATCGCCTCCAGTATCTGGGCGGCGCCCTTGACGTAACAAGCCGTACCGAGGCAAACGGCGATTGTATATTGGCCCGGCGGATTCAGATTGAAGTAATGATAAAACGTGGCGACGCCCCAGATATGCGCCGTCGGTATCTCCATCTCCCGGGAAATGACGTCCATCGCCCGGATCGGAAGATAACCGAACAAATGCTGGGTCTTATGCAACGCTCTGATCAAATACGAATCCGCATGCTCGTACGTGTTAATCTCGGCGATGAACTCCTTGAGTTCCGCGTACTTTTGCCCTTCCGTTTCCGGCATGGTTGTTTCGTTCGTCTTGGTCATCGTCATAAAAAGTTCCCTTTTTAATACTTATGTCTTAGAAATACAAGTCTCTATTTCCGGCTTTCGTCTTTTCGTAATAGTCCATGAACTGCTCATAGACCCCCGGCATTTTCTCCTTGACCTGTTCGATTTCCCTGGCGATAACCTTTTCGCCGACGGCGACGGTCTGGTCGCTGCCGAAATCGTCGAGCCACTCGCGGAAGGTAATAATGGCATTCAGCTTGCAAAATTGCCCTTCCTTGCCGCAACGGAGCAGTTTCATGATCTTCTGACCGGTCCGACCGCAGCGATAACCTGCAGTGCAAAAAGACGTTATATAACCCACTTTGGCCAATTCCCGAATCACGTCGTCCAGAGAGCGTGTATCGCCGAGAATAAACTGCTGTCGTTCGTCGGGCTGGTTTTGATCGAGTCGCTCGGCGTACCCTCCGATATCGATTTTCGTCGAGGCATCCGTCTGGGTGCACCCCAGTGGCAGCACTTCACGACGCAGTTGGGCGTTTTCCCTGGCGGTCAGAATCATCCCGGTATAGGGAACCGCCAGGCGGAGGACCGTGACCAATTTCTTGAAAGCCCCGTCATCGACCCGATGCCCCGGGTTTTCTACGAACGGTGTATTGCCGGCGGGTTCGAGCCGGGGAAACGAGATGGTATGCGGCCCGATCCCAAATTTGTCCTCTAACTCAATGGCATGGCAAAGCAGAGCCATGACCTCGAATTTCCAGTCATATAACCCGAACAAGGCGCCGATCCCGACATCATCAACACCGGCTTCGATGGCACGGTGCATACAATAGAGCCGCCACAGATAGTCCCCTTTGATCGTACCGGTCGGGTGAACTTTCTCATAAGTGGGCCTGTGATACGTTTCTTGAAAAACCTGAAACGTGCCGATACCCACGTCCTTTAAACGGCGCAATTCCTCGATAGACAATGGAGCGGCGTTGACGTTACAGCGTCGAATCTGACCCCAGCCCTTTCGCGTTTTGACTTTAACCTCGGCGATAGTCTGCAGCGAAGAGACCATATAATCGATGCCCGACTTGGGATGCTCGCCATAGACGACAATCAACCGTTTGTGGCCGATGACACCGGCCAGCACCTCGATTTCACGCCGAATCTCTTCGCTCGTAAGAATCCGGCGCCGAGCCTCCGTGTTGCTCCGGCGAAAACTACAATAGAGACAGTCGTTGACGCAGAAATTGCTCAAATAGAGCGGCGCAAACGTCACAATGCGATTGTCATAGACCTTCACTTTAACCTCAGCGGCAACCCGTTGCATCTCGGCGAGTAACTCAGGATCCTCGACGTGAAGCAGGCTGGCCGTCTCATCCAACGTAAGCGTCTCGATAGCTAAAGACTTCTGAAGAATATCCCTGATATGCTTCGGATCGGGACGCGTATATTTCGCAAGAGCACGCTCGATTTCGGCGCTATCGATAAAGCATTTGCCGTTGTTGAGGTATTTCTCTATCTGTTCCGGCTTGATCCGTCGCTGTAGCCAGCGATGCGGATCGGATTCATGACGCTGTTCTTTTTTGTGTGCAGCGATTGCCATGGTTACACCTATTTATACGACTTTCAGATTTGGCGAGACAATGCCCCTCGGTAATTTTTCCGCATAGTGGGTATGAAGCAGTTTATGCGACTTTTCACTGAGCGGTTTGCCAAGAAATTCTTTGTATAATCTCTGGACATCCGGATTCTCGTGGCTCCGGCGAATGGTCTTCTCCCGGTCCAGGCCGTAGAGCGCCTGCGCGCGAAGCTTAAGACATTCCTCGTCCAGCGGGATGGAATTAGCGGTCGCGTACGGCTGACCGCCTCCCCCAATGCAGCCGCCCGGGCAGCCCATGACTTCGACAAAGTGGAAACGGTCGCGATCTTTCCGGACCATTTCCAATACCCGGTGGGCATTACCCAAACCGTGCGCTACCGCCAAACGCAATTCATGGCCATCCAGTATGACTTTCGCCTCCTTGACCCCTGTGAATCCGCGAATATCCGACAGCTCGATATCGATTAGCGTCTCGCCCATATAGAGTTCGTACGCGGTTCGGATGGCCGCTTCCATCACGCCCCCCGTGACGCCAAATATGGCGCCAGCGCCGGAGGAAAGCCCCAGAGGCTCATCAAATTTCTCCGGCTTGATATTAATGAAGTCGATACCCGCCGATTTAATCATCCAAACCGCTTCTCGGGTCGTAACGACAATGTCGGTGCTGCGCATTCCGTTGACGTTCAACTCGGGACGTGCGGCTTCGTATTTCTTGGCCGTACAGCACATCACCGCCACACTGAGTATTTTCTTCGGATCGGCCTTGATCTTACTGGAAAAATAGGTCTTGATCATCGCCGCACCCATCGACATCGGCGACTTGCACGTCGAGATATTTTCGACCAGATCGGGGTAGAATTGCTCCATATACTTCATCCAGGCGCTGGAACAGGACGTAATCAACGGCAATGGACCCTTGGCCTGGAACCGTTCCAGAAACTCACTGGCCTCTTCCATGATCGTCAGGTCAGCGGAAAACTGGGTATCGAAGACATAATCGAAACCCATGCGTTTCAGGGCCGCGACGAGCTGACCTTCCATATTTCGACCGGGAGCCAGACCAAAGCCTTCGCCGATGGCGGCGCGAACCGAAGGCGCAACCTGGGCAACCTTGATCAGGTCTTTGTCGTTGAGTTTTTCAAACAATTCCTGAGTGTAATTTTTCTCGACAAACGACGCCGTTGGACAAACGTTGATACACTGACCGCACGTGGTGCAAACGCTTTCCGCAAACGGCATGTTGTATGCCGGCATGACGACGGTGTTGAAACCGCGATGGGCCTGCCCGAGACAATGTACGCCCTGGATTTCAGCGCACATCCGTACGCATCGCCCGCACAGAATGCACTTATCCGGATCTCGGATGACGCTCGGGGAGGACAGGTCCTTCTCATACGTCTTTCGCTGCCCCTCAAAATGACGGTGTCGAATACCCATCGCATACGCCAAGCGCTGGAGCTCGCAGTTGCCGTCGCGTTCGCAGGTATGGCAATCTTCCGGGTGATTGTCGAGCAATAACTCGACGATATCGCGTCGAGCCTGTCGGATTTCTTTATTATTCGTATAAATTTTCATCCCGTCGGCGACAGGGTAACAGCATGAAGCGACATAGTTCTTGATGCCCTCCACCTGCACGATACAGACCCGGCAGGCGCCCTCAATCGAGAGCTTCGGATGATAACACAACCGGGGGATATGATAGCCGCACGCATCCGCCGCCTGCATGATGGTCTGATCCGGTTCTACGCGATGAATCTTATCGTTGATTGTGATCGTAATGTTTTCTTCCATTGGAATCGCCTATACCTTTTCTATGGCATTAAACTTACAGGTCTCGAAACACAGTCCGCACCGAATACATTTATCAGGATCGATGACGTGCTTCTTTTTGGGGCTGCCTGAAATAGCGGCAACGGGACAAATCCTCTTGCATGCGGTACACCCCGTACATTGCTCGGTGATTTGGTAACTAATCAAACCCGCACACACTTTGGCACGGCATTTCTTTTGATGAATGTGCTCTTCATATTCTTCTCTGAAATTCTTGATCGTGCTCAACACCGGATTCGGGGCGGACTGGCCCAGGCCGCAAAGCGAGGCCTTCTGAATCATCCGGCCCAGACGTTCGAGTTTCTCGATATCGCCGGGCTCGCCTTTGCCCTCAGTGATACGCGTGAGTATCTCGAACATCCTCTTGGTCCCTTCCCGACAGGGAGTGCATTTCCCGCAGGATTCACTTTGTGTGAACTCGAGGAAAAACTTGGCGATATCCACCATACAGGAGTCTTCGTCAATAACGATCATGCCCCCCGAGCCCATAATCGAGCCGGCCTCGGCCAGGGACTCGTAATCCACCGCTGTATCGACAAATTTTTCAGGAAGGCAGCCGCCGGAAGGCCCCCCTGTTTGGATGGCCTTGAGCTTCTTGCCGTCCGTGATGCCCCCGCCGATATCGTAGATAATCTCCTTGAGCGTCGTGCCCATCGGCACTTCGATAAGCCCCGTATTGACAACTTTACCGGCAAGGGCGAAGACTTTCGTCCCTTTACTGGTCTTGGTTCCGATGGAACTGAACCAATCCGCGCCATCCAGAATGATCACGGGAATGTTCGCCCAGGTCTCCACGTTGTTAATCAGCGTGGGCTTGCCAAACAATCCGCTGACCGACGGATACGGAGGTCTCGGCCTGGGCATACCCCGGCCGCCTTCGATGGACCGGATCAGGGCGGTTTCTTCGCCGCAGACAAAGGCCCCGGCGCCCAGTCGAAGCTCGATATCGAAAGAAAAATCCGACCCCAGAATATTGCGCCCCAAAAGCCCTTGCTCGGTAGCCTGCTCTATCGCGATGGTCAGGCGTTTGATCGCCAGAGGATATTCCGCCCGTATATAAACGATTCCCTTGTCGGCGCCGATGGCATACCCACCGATCGCCATCCCCTCAAGAACCGTATGCGGATCGCCCTCAATGGCGCTTCGATCCATAAAAGCGCCCGGATCCCCTTCGTCCGCGTTACAAATGATGTATTTCCCATCGCTCTTTTCCCTGGCGGTAAATTCCCACTTGAGACCCGTCGGAAAACCCGCCCCGCCGCGTCCCCTCAAACCCGACTTCTTGACCTGCTTGATAACGTCGGCAGGCGTCATATCGGTAATCACTTTCGCCAACGCCTCGTATCCGCGCAAGGCCAGGTAGTCGTCGCACTTTTCGGGATCGATGATGCCGCAGTTGCGGAGCGATATTCGCATCTGCCTTCCGAAGAACCGGGAATCGCCGAAGATGCGAAAAAAGCGATTATACAGATGGTCTTCCTGAATAACCAACCGCGCGACCGGCTTGCCTTCGAGCAAGTGTTTCTGGACGATCTCAGGAACATCTTCGACCTGGACATGGCCATAGATCGTATAGCCCGGATTGATCACCACCATCGGGCCTTTTTCGCACATTCCCAAACAGCCGGAGAGGTGAATTCTCGCCTTGTTCACCAGGGAATGGCGTTCCAATTGTTCCTGCAACACGGCCTGGATTTCTCTGCCGCCGTGATTGATGCAGGTCGTCCCATCACAAATCGTTATTACGAATTCTTCAGTCATTCCGTCACCATATCAATCAATAACCCATTCGCTGATTACTTCGCCGTTTCTCAGGTGCTGCTCCACAATCTGCTGCGCCCGTTCCTTATTGATTTTGCCGTACCGAACGGGATTCTTCCCCACTTCGATGACCTCTACCGTCGGTTCCAGATTACACCGTCCCGCACAACCTTTCTGACTCAGATAAACATCCGTCAGCTTACCTTTTCTCAAGGCTTCCTGAAAAACTTTCATCACTTCATCGGATCCGGCGGCAATTTCGCACGTCGCCATTCCGACATATACCCGCTTTGTCGCCAGGAAGTTCTTACTGACGATTCGACCGACCGCCGCGGCTCGTTTCTTCTTGATGACATCCAATGGCGTTGCCATGTTACCCGTTCCTTTCAATTTTGAATATGAAGGCGTTTCCGTTTTCCCTCGGCTCGACCCATATCTCACCACCGTGTTCCCTGACAATCTGTTGAGTAATATACAATCCCAGACCCGTCCCTTTTTCCTTCCTCGTCTGGTCGTTATCAAGCCGTGAGAACCGCTTGAACAACTTCCGCACGTTTTCTTCCGATATCGGCTCGGATTCGTTGAAAACTTCGACGGTGCATACACCATTCGCCGCCGCACCGGAGATCGTCACGCAACCGTTGGCGTAGCTGTATTTCATGGCGTTGCTGAGCAGATTGTTGGCAACGATCTGCATTAGGTCGCCGTCCGCAGAGACATCGAGATCTTCAGGTATCCGATTGGTGATCTGGATATTCTTCTTCGCCGCAATGGTCGCCAGCGCATCGAGCGACGGCACAAAGACATCCTTGTTCAGATTGATTGGCCTCTTATGGGCCTCAAGCTGGCCGCGTTCGATCACGCCGAGGTTGAGAAACTTGCGCACCGTAGCGGTGAGGTAGTCCAGGTTACGCGCGACGGACTCAATCGCTTTTTGCTGCTTGAAATTAATAAGCCCGAGCATACCCTCTTTTAGGGCGTAAACATTCATCACCGCCGAAGCGAGAATCCCCTTGAGCTCGTGGGCGACAAAACCGATAAGCTCCACATAGCTTTTGTTGGCCGCAATCAACTTTTCATTGGTAATGCGAAGGCTTTTTTCACGTTCGTTGAGTTTCTTTGACATGTCGTTAAATTCATGCGCCAGCTCGTCGAATTCCACGACGCCGGTCGGGACCGAGATTCTGTAGCCGAGATCACCTTCGGATATTTTGCGCGTCGCACCCAGCATGTTCGTCAAAGGCCGGGTCATTCCCCTGGCAAGGATATACGCTAAAATCACCGCCAACACGGAAACCGTCGTAATAATACCCATAAACAAGACGATGATCCCCAGGGCCATATCATCGAATGGTTTTTCGAGAATACCGACGTACAGCATTCCAATGACGTTGTTGTCAATGTCCCGAATCGGTTCATAGGCCGTCTTGTACCAATGCGTGACGACGAAAGCCCGGTCGTGCCAGGTTTGTCCCCGCCCGATGACTTGCTCATAGACCTCGGCGGACACCCTGGTTCCGACCGCGCGGCCGCCCTGCTCATCTAAAACGTTGGTGGATATCCGGGTATCCCCCTGGAAGATGGTCACCGTGCCGACGGGCTTTGAATCGTATATTTCATTGCCAAAAACAATCGTCTTTATTCGATCCACAAGCAAGTAATCCCGGTTGATAATCCTACCGCCGTAAATCACCTCCTCGACGTTACCGTTATTATCAAAAACGGGCATCGCATATTCCTTGGCCATAACACCTCGAAGTTCGAGCTTGCCGGTCGGTATTGCTTTCGGAGTGGGCTTGATTTTTATCGACGTTGTTTCCTTCAGGCGATGGTTAAGTACGATCAGCTCCGGATTGGAGATAATTCGTGTTCCGACATACTCAGCCCCCTTGTCAAAAACAGCGCGAACAATTTCGCTCGGTACATCGTTCCTATCGACTATTTGGATTCTCTGGAGATAATGCAATCCCATTTTTTCCTGCAATTTTTCAAGCGGCTCATCCAGGGAAACCAGTTTGAAACTTTGCCTGATTTTCTCGAGTTCGGACGTATAAACCAACCGCGCCGCCCTCAAATCGTGCTGGACTTGCTGTTCCGTTCGCTCCAGGATATCTTTCTTGAGGATATAGGCGCCCAGCAGGGCAATCAGTATGGACAAGGCCGCGATGACCAGAACAAAACCGATCAGCAACCTGGTTTTTAACGAATTTCCCATCATGGTTGCTTGCCCTCTTTGCGAGCTGCGTTAACAAAGTAAATGATGTTCTCCAACTCGGTCTCGAGGTTAATATTTCTGATCACACAATCCTCAGGAACTTTTAACCGAATCGGAGCGAAATTTAAAATCCCCTTAATCCCGGCCCTAACCATAATCTGGCAGACTTGCTGTGCGGCAAAGTCGGGAACGGAAATAATCCCGAATTGTATCTGTTTCTGCTGAATATAGCCTTCAAGCTCCTCAAGCGGCAGGATAGGAATGTTCGTTTCGCCTTCCATTTTTGCTGAATCGACATCAAAAGAGGCCTGTATTTTAATACCGCTCTTCTCGAATCCGGGATACCGAAGAAGTGCTTTTCCCAAATTACCGGTCCCGACGAGGACAAAGTTGTGAACCTTATCCTTGCCGAGAAGATTCCGTATTTGTTCAATGAGTTGATCAACCTGGTATCCCCCGCGACGGTTTCCACGGATTCCGAAGATCGAAAAGTCTTTTCTCACTTGTGCACCGCTAACGCCCGCGGCATCCGCGAGATTTTCCGAAAACACCCGCGTTAAACCTAAATGCCTCAATTTCAAAAGTGAATTTTTGTACCGAGACAGCCGTAATATACAATTCTCATTTTCCATATCTCTACTATATCGGGATTATTATTGTGACACATTTCATATTATATCGCATTAGTCACAATATTATGTGAATTTATTCACGTTTATTATAATATAATGCAATACGGACAATATGTCAATTTGTGTTGTGATATTTTTCACATTTATTTGTATTTTTTTCACAGAATTATCAAACCGTCAACTTCTGTCCATGGAAGCAAAATAAGAGAAATTCGAGACGAGGGGGCCTTTTGACACACAAAAGTGAAGGACCCAAGTGCTCAATACACTTGTAAACCCATGTAATGAAACTACTTACTACATCATACACACCCATATTCCGTTGACAACTGACAAGTTGGTGGAACTACCCTTGGTGGAGAGTGTTTCTTCTGAAAGGGTGCGTAGGATTCCTAAAGATGTGCTCAAACCATAATTGCGGAAGCGCCGGGTGATTCCTTCGAGAGACAATGATGAAAAGTGAGCCGGTCAATGAGCGCAGAATGATCGCTCGTTGAATGCGCATGCCCCAAAGATGAACCCCATAGAGGCTCACGGCTCAATGTCGAAGTCCTATAAATTCAGTACGGCTAAACTATTTTTCTTGATTACTAATGTTGACTGAAAATATCCCCGATAAAAAACCAATCCGAGGAATATGTACATATTCAATTATCGTTAAAGGATTCCGTTTTTATAGGTCACTTGTTGGAAAAGACGATTACCGCTGCGCTTCGGTGACGTCAGAGTAGATATAAATCGCAATGAGATTGGAAGGATCTTGCCAATGAGGACAGACAATAAGGACCCACTCTTGTATTTGTTGCTCGTTTGTACGATCATCTTGCCGGCTCGAGCGGGAATCAATTCTGCGGGTATTGCAGCGATTACGAATCCCAGCGCCGATGTGACGCTCTCTTTTGTTCAGCCCGGTCGAATTACGGAGGTTCACGTCCAAGAGGGGGACATCGTCAAGGCCGGTCAAAGCTTGGTTCAACAAGATGATGCTGTGGAAAAGGCCCGGTTGGCCCAACTCGAGGCCGATTCGACGAACATGGTTAGCATCGAGGCAAGCAGGGCCTCGCTGGCCCAGAAGCGAGTGGATCTTCAGAAACTCGAGACTGCGGCGGCGCGGGAGGCGGCGACGGAATTAGAGGTGGAGCACGCTCGGCTGGATGTGAAAATAGCCGAGCTATCTCTTGATCTGGCGGTTTTTGAGCATGAGCAGGCCGTGAGGAAATATGAAGAGGCAAAGCTGCAAATCGATCGCATGAGCCTCAAAAGTCCGATCGACGGCAGTATCGAGAAGGTCGAGGTGGAGACCGGAGAGTCCGTCAATGCCCTGGAAAGCGTCGTTCGGGTGGTCAAAATCGATCCGCTCTGGATCGAGGTACCCGTTCCCCTGGATCGAGCCTCACGTCTGACTCGGGATGGGGCCGTTGACGTCATCTTTCCAGGCGGTCGTACAGATATTTCTTTGAAAGGGAAGATCATCTTCATCGCCGCGGTGGCCGACGCCGGCAGTAGTACCCTGCGGGTGAGGGTTGAGGTTCCCAACAGGAACAAAAGGTCCGCAGGCGAACACGTTCAAGTTGTCCTCTCCACCTCATCTGCGAAAAGAGAAGGTATCAAACAATGAGCCTTTATCGTTATTATCTTAGTTGGGCGTTCCATTGTGCATATCGTTGGTTAGGAAAAAACGTGGGCGCCTTCGCCTTCAAGCCCAAGCTTCTCCTGGTCCTGGGTACGCTCTCGGTCGTATTCCAATTAACGGGTTGTGTTTCCAACAGAGTTGAGGATCACGATGAATTCGTTTCTTATCAGCAACATTTAGCCGATCAAGGTCCACAACGGCGTGGCGATACCGAAGGCAGAGAATCGGAGCATCCCTTAAGACTTCTTAAGCCGGCTCCTTCTCCGCCATCTGTTGGGCCGCACGAAGCCATCGTGACCGATCCGAATACAGGCCGGAAAACGGCCCTTGCATCGAGACTGACCGACCCGAAAAGCCAGGAGCCGCCCCCCTATCCCACCGATGCGATTCCCGACTTGGAGTTCGTCAGCGATCCGAACACGGGCCGGAAGACCGTTGCTTTATCCCTCGAAGCCGCCGTGGCCAGGCTGCTTGCCCATAGCCCGGAGATCAAAGTCGTAAGCTTCGACCCGTCGATTGCCAAGCAGGACATCACTCGAGCCGCGTCAGCATTTGACTTTACCGGATTCGGACGCGTGAACTTCGAAGAGGAAGACAGTCCTCCCAACAGCATCTTTCAGCCGGGCCAGTCGGATATTCGAACATACGAAACCGGAATTAAACAGATGGCCGTAACGGGTGGGGAATGGTCGGTCAGTTATGCTTTGACGCGTAGCTGGGACGATTTGGCCGGGCGGCCGCTCCCTTTGCGGTATGAGCCGATTGTGGCTTTTCAATTAAGACAACCGCTGCTGCGCGATGCCTGGCCGGGCGTCACCCTTGCCGGTGTCAACATTGCCAAGCTTAACTATGAGATCGCCCTGCTCGGATTTCGTGAAAAAAGCGAGGATATTGCCACCCGGATGATCTCATCTTACTGGAGGCTCGTTCAGGCCCGCCGGGACGTGGAGGTTCAGCGGGCGCTTCTCGATAGAACACTCGAGACACTACATAAAGTCGAGGGCCGAAAGGGCATCGACGCCACCAACGTCCAAATCAAACAGACTGAATCATTTGTAAAAATACGTGAAGCCGCATTACTTCAAGCGGAAAAAGCGGTTGCGGACGCACAAGAGGTCCTTATACGTTTAATGGCCGACAGTCAGTTGAATGTGCTTGATGAGTTTGAGATTCTGCCGGTCAGCGAGGTTTCCCTTGAGACTCAGGAACTTGAACAACCTTCGAAAGTGCTGGCGACGGCCATGCGAGAGAATCCGGCCATCCAGCAAGCCCGGATCGGGATTGAGATTGCCGATATCAACATGCGTGTGGCCGAAAATCAGACGATGCCCCGTCTCGATTTAATTGCTTCAACCCGAACCCAGGGATTACATCGGGACGCCGATACGTCACACGACAGCCTTCAATCGGGAGATTTTTTCAGTTATGCGGTTGGGTTGTCTTTGGAATACCCTCTCGGCAATCGGCAGCGGGAAGCGGAACTGTTCAAGAGACGGCTGGAACGAAGACAGGCCGTGGCGACCCTGCAAAACATCGCCGATCAGGTAGCCATAGCCGCGAAGGAAGGTTTGCGGAGGATTAAAACGAACCAGGCGGAAATCCAGATTCAGAAAAAAGCCGTCGAGGCCGCACGAATCCATCTGCAAACCCTTATCGACACGGAACCGGTGAGAGAGCAACTGACGCCGGAATTCTTGTTGGTGAAACTGCAAGCCCAGGAGACTCTGGCGAACACACAGAGGGCGGAAAACCGGGCTATCATCGATTTCAATATCTCACTGGTCCAGTTAGCCCGGATTCTGGGTACCGTGTTGGAGTTGCATGAAATCCAATCCTCCATGCCCCCTATTCCATGTTCTGTAGCTGCTCCTCATTAGGTTTCTACCATCCCCAAAGCCTTTTGGCTTTGAGGATGCCCCCCCTTTAAACAACCCAATAATAATGAACAAACTAATCGATCGGCGAAAGGAGGGCGAAGATACCTCTGACTATTCTTTACCGGCGAATCCAAGCTGTTCATCGAGCCAGTGGTCGGTTCTCAAAACGGATTTTCGCCGGCGCAGGGCCAGGCGTTCGGCGCGGTTCTGAGCCAGGCGAAACGTATGGCGGACCGGAACAGAAGAGATATCGTCACGGGCGCGCGCGTGTCTTTTCTTGAGATAGCCAACCATGTTCTTGGCATAGCGGGTCACGACCTCGTCTTCCAGGCTGAAGATCCCCTGGGCGCTGCCCGGGTCCCCCTGGCGTGCCCCCCGGCCGAATAACTGTCGATCGATCCGGGCGGATTCGTTGGGTTCGGCGGCAATCACGTGGAGTCCGCCGGATGGGGCAACGCCCCGGCCGAGCTTGATATCCGTCCCTCGACCGGCCATGTTGGTTGCCACGGTAATTTTTCCCGGCTGCCCGGCTTCGGCTACAATTTGGGCCTCCTGACTATGATAAATCGCATTGAGTACCTGGTGGCCCAATCCTTCGGCAGTAAGCAACGAACTAAGATGCTCGCTGGATCGCACGCTCCGGGTCCCAACGAGAATCGGCCGGCCCGCTTCGTGAAACCGGCGGATTTCCCGGACGATGCACGTCCACTTTTGGTCTTCCGAGGCGAGGACGAGCGTGGGCAGATTCTCTCGTATGCACGGATGATGGGTTGGAATCTTAACGACGGGCAATCGGTAAATTTGCCAGAATTCCGACGACGCCTCCGCAGCGGTTCCCGTCATCCCGGAAAGCTTTTTATATATTCGAAAGAATCGCTGAAAGCTAATACGGGCGTAGGTATCTTTCGGTGGATTGATCTGAACCGTCTCCTTTGCCTCGATGGCCTGATGCAGACCGTCGCGCCATGTCCGGTCCGGCATCAACCGGCCGGTAAACTCATCCACAATAACCACCTTATCATCGTCAAGCACGTAATGCTTATCCTTCAAATACAATTCCTTGGCCGTGAGAGCCTGATTAACCAACTCCCATCGACGTCGGTGCCCCTTCCATAGCCCCCCCAGATTCCTCGTGAGCTGCTCCAGATGAGCTTGCCCTTGACGGGTCAATTCAATCTCCCTATAGCGATGGTCGATGCGGTAATCCGTCTCAATATCCATTTTCTCTGCAATGTCTGCAGCTTCCCGGAAGGACTCCGTTTGCTCCGGATTCAATCCTTCTCCCGATATGATCAGGGGGGTTACCGCCTCGTCGATCAGGATCGAGTCGGCTTCATCGACGACGGCATAATGCAATCCGCGCTGAACGAGCCGGCCGGTTCCGTCCCGGCCGCCGCTGGCGATTTTAGCCATGAGCGCCGAACCTAAGCCCTTCAACCGCCCAAGGGCTAAGCGATCGCGGAGGAAATCGGCGGTCACCTCCTTATTCGTACAATACGTCACATCCGCCAAGTAGGCGTCTTTTCTTTCCCCCGGGGGCGTTTCCTGTTCGATATGCGCGACGGTCAGCCCACAAAAACGATAAATCCGGCCCATCCATTCGGCGTCGCGCCGTGCCAGGTAATCATTGACGGTAATCACGTGGCAACCTTTTCCCCGCCAGCCGGCCACGGTAACCGGCAGAGTACAGGTCAGCGTCTTGCCCTCCCCCGTGGCCATCTCCGCAACACATCCATGCTCCAGAGCTAAGGCGCCCGCGACCTGAACGGGAAACGGTTTTTCACCGATCTGACGAAACGCCACTTCCCGAATGAGGGCAAACGCCCGCTCAAGATCATATGATTGATCGCGATGGCGACGGAAGATCTCGCGCAACTCACCAGCTCTTTCGCGGAGTTTCGAATCCGGCAGCGCCGAGAACTGTTTCTCAAGGGATAGAATTCTCTGAGCCTGGCGGGTAAGTCCCCGGTAGCGCGGGACGCACGAGCTCACCCATCCAACACCGGCATGCCATGCCGCGTCCAGCCCTCGAGGGAGAAAATCACTCGAAGCCCCGTAATCCAGCATCCGCCAGGTTGCACTGGGTATGGCGTCCATTTTAAATCCGGAACCTCCGCTGGAATAATTGGCGGGCCGACCGCCACCACTGGGCGGCAAGAGGCTTGGAAGGCAATTGGAATCTCGCGACGACCCGCTGGCCGGACAGGAGTCGAACCGGACCGTTAAGTATCGGCCGGATACGAATCTCGAAAAACTTCTCAGCGGTCCGAATCCCGCGGGGATCCTGAGCCATCGTAGGCATGGATCCACCGACCGCATAACCAAGAGCTTCCGACGGCAATACTTCCTGGCCGGCCGGGAAGATCGCTTCAATATCGCCTCTCAACAGCACGTCGGGGCGTCCCCTCACACGGATTTCAAGCTGCTCGTACGCCTGATCGACGAGGAGAGCGGCGAGCTGCTGCCCGGCGGTCGCTCGAATACGGACGTTATTCAGACCCGCAATAAGACCGATCTGTTCTCCGCGTTGAAGATAGACGCCTTTGCTCTTGTCAATATCAGGTGAGACCCAGATACCGGCTTGCGCCGGCTTGAGATGCAATGACGAAAGTTGAAAATCGACCCGGGCTATTTTTTCTTTTAAGGCCTGCATTTGCTCTGCCAGGATTTGCGCCGCCGCGATCTCTTGCAACTGGGCAACGTGCTGCTTAACCTGAAGGCTGCGAAGTCCGGCCATGAGGCTTTTCTTTTCAGCCTCCAGGGCCGGATTGACGGCCTTGATGAGGGGATTTCCCCCTGGAGCGACGACCAGATCGGACGTGAGAAATTCCGTTATAAAACCATCGCTCTGAGCGTGGACGATCGCCAGGTCAACGGGTTCCACGATACCCTCAATCCTGCAATGGTCGGGCACCTGGAGAATTCCCAGGCCTGTTGCTATTAGAGCCAAGGTACCGACTGTTGAAAATACAGCACGGCCGCGGGTTTTGGCGAGTTCACCATGCGTTGCGAGATATCGAATGAACTTGCCGATTGGAACCAGCACCCATGCAATGATGGCTGAGAAAGCAAAGAACGGCACGAGAATGAACAATTCCTCCGGAAGTCGATCATTCAGAAACAATAAAATACGAACACAAATGAAAACACGATAACCCGTGGATGCGATACCATAGAATACAAACCATACCCTCTCGCCCAGGCTATGGGCCGGATTCTGGATGCTTTTCAATCGCCAGGTGTATCTTTTGACGAGGTAGGAAAGGTAGGCCCTGGAGCGATGGCTGAGGTTGGGGATTTCCAACAGGTCGGACAGAACATAATAGGCGTCGAACCTGAGCAGCGGATTCCCATTGAAGAGCAGGGTTGAGATACTGGCCACGAAGATAACATTATAGGCAATAATATGCAGCGTTCCCGTGGACGTATTGGCCCAGATCATCGCGGCAATCGCCGCTCCCGCCAGTTCCACCATCACGCCCGCCATGCCGACGACGGCCCGATGCCACTTTTTTCGGAAGGCCCACGCGCTGGACGCATCGACATAGGGCAACGGGATGAATACGAGGAACATCACCCCCATTACGTGGACCTGGCCGCCCGTGCCGCTGAGCCGGCCGAACCGCTTACAGGCAAAAGCATGGCCGAATTCGTGACATACCTTGATGATTACAATGCTTACGTACAACAGGATAAAATTATCCGGCGCCAGGACATCCGAGCTTTGGTGGATGAGTTCTCGTAGGTTGCCGACGATAAAGTACAATCCCGTTGTCACGAGCGCCAGCCACAGAATCAGGCCGATCCAACTAAAGAGCCAGCCAACGACGCCGACCCATCTTTCCAGAATGTGGTCCGGATCCAACAACGGGATGCGGACAAACAGCAGGTTGGTGAAGAATCCCTGGATTTGGCGCTTGACGCGCGTGCGATAGCGATTGAATAAACTCTCCGTATCCGGCGCCAGTTCGGCATAGAGCAAATTCGAGGTATAGAGCTGACCGAGAAGCTGGATAACCTCCCCTTGCGTAGGTGCCATGTCACCGAGCTGCTCATTGCATATTCGCCACGCCTCAGCGACGGTGCGACGACCGTCCAGCAGACCGACGAAACGATGAGCCTCGACGCTGAGTCGCGAGTATTCGTTGTTGGCCGGATTCTCCAGAACGTACCACATGACCGAGCGAAAATGCTGCCGGTGCACCTGCACGCTGGAGAGCAGCCTCGGTCGCAATGAGGCCACCCGATACCAGGATTCGTGAAATGTCGGGCGATCAACAGACATCGTCCGACGCCCATTCACCTAAAGCCATAATTTCATCCGTATCCAGTTGATGATCTCGCGCGTCCACATCCATACATAGCGCCGTTTGCCAACATCGATTTTGGCCACGCCCTCCATACCGGGACGGACCCACGGGTACGTCTGGAGCAATTCAACGCGGACTTTGAAGACGTTCCGCTGGTTGACGACCTCGGCAATTGGATTAATCCGCTCAACCACGAACCTGATCCGCTGAGCGGGATAGGAGGCCGTCGCTAAATGCCCCTCCTGGCCGACTTTGATATCATAGATTTCGTCTTCCGGGACCATTAACTGCGCCCGTAACGATTCAAGCGGGCAAACCTCGAAGAGCACATCGCCCACCTTCACAGGCGCCCCGATCTCGCGTTTGAGGTCCCCCTCGATGACCACACCGCTTATAGGCGAAACAAGACTCGCTTGTCGAACCTGGTATTCGAGCAGTTCGATCCGGGCCTGGGCCTTGTCCGCATCCGCCTGGGCGATCTGGGCCTGGGCCGTCTCGGCGTCCCGCATGGCGGCCGAAGCCTGTTTGAGATAACCGGCTTTCTCGGCCTTGGCCGCAGCCAACTGCAATCGAAGCTCGGCCGTATCCAAATCCCCAAGGATCGAGGCCCCCCCCTCAACTTTATCCCCCACTTCGACCTCTACATTCTTGATATAGCCGTCAAAGGGGGCTGGAATGACCTGTTGCTGGGTTGCTTCCAGGACGAAGGGGGCTTTGGCTCTGAACGTTCCCTCACCGAAGATTAGAAACGCGACGGCCGCACAACACAGAATCGCACTCAGCTTTGCCCATGCATACTTCGGGCCAACGAGTGCGCCGATACCGTTACGCATACCCAGGGCTATTTTCGCACCTATCCATCGATCGGACAGATAGAGATTAGCCAATCGGGCGGTACAGAGCTCGCAGGCCAGGCGTACGGTTTCAATCTCATTGAGATTGAAGGTTCTATCTACCGGACGTTCGAGAGTCACAACGCCGGCGACGCGCCCCTCCCAACGTAACGGCAGGCTCAAAACAGCCATTGGACCGTGACGTTTCGATAACGTGTCGGCGGCGCGATGAACGGTCGTCGAATCCGGAGAGGCCGGGCTGAGAACTTCAACGTCCTGATCCAAGCATTCCTCCATGGCCGTTTCAATATCCTGGACAATCTGCATCTTCCGGCTGAAATCTTCCGTGTGACTCAAAGCTTTGAGCCGAACGTATCGTCCTTTGAGAAAGCCGAGGCTGACTCTCTCACATTGCCATTGGGAAGCCACCTCGTTGCAAAAGGCCATTGCGGCGCCGGTGAATTTCTGCTGTCGATTGACGGCGGACAATGCCTCCGTCGCCTGGCGAAGCCATTGGCACCGCTTTTGCCAGGTTTGCTGAATGGGGCCGGCTTGCATATGGTTCATCATGCCGGCCAACAATTGGAATCTTTGAGACAGCAAGTCGAGGGCAATTTCGCTCTCCGCACTGACAACGAACGCGGCTACCGTCTTTCCGATCCCGGCCAGATTAAATGGGGTTACAATCAGATGATGGCTCACATCTTGATCCTCGGATGAACCGGATCCGTTTAATGATTGCGTCAAAGCGGTCCCAGAGACAAGAGCATCTCGGATGAGTTGAGCCGAGTCGGCAAGCCACGCGGGAGCTGAAGCCCCCTGCTTCGACCGGGGATGCAGGGCTAAAACGTCAAGGTCGCGGTCCTGATTGGCCCGCAGGATAGCCCCACTATCGGCAAGTCCTAAAAGACACTGTGCGGCCAATAAATTTGCCAGAAATTCTGAAGGATTTAAATGGGATTGCTCAAATCGTTCCACCAATTCACACAGATCGGCAGTCGTTACATTCTCAGACTTCTTTCTCTTTGGAGAACGATACATTCGTCTTTGGCGTTATTTTTGCGATCGATTGAAATCTCCTCCCTGGGGCAAAACAGAACAAAATTCAGCATACCTCCTTGAGAGATAATTATACTATTTTCTTCCACTTTTTGCAACTTTTTTCCCTCGCGTGTGATTATCGTTGAGCGGCAAATTGGGCCGAGCCGAACAAGACCTTGAGCAATGTCATCAAACTCAACACAACCCAGATTCAGAACCATCTCGGTCAGATGGTTTGGAGCGCCTTGAAAAAGACAATGAACGCCTTACCGGACGTTGAGACAGACTGTACCGGCAGATCATCGGGCCGGTTCGTACAACGCCGCTCGAGAGCATAAGAAGAGAAAGGCTGGCGAAATCATGGACCCATGCGGTCTATAATTTGATCGAGCATGATATTCGCAAAATATGCGCAAAAATGGCCTTTCATTAATGGAAAAAAAGTGGATAATAACTTGATTATGTAGTTTTTTGAATCTCCGGATATAGTATGGGACTGAGTTTTTCTCTGAAACACAGGAAAACAAATAAGGAGCCCTACCCATGGTCAAAAAGTTTGTACTTCTCATTCTTGTGATACTGTCGCTGGCCCTGTTCGTTTTTAGCTGTAAACAGAAAAAACAGCCGCAAGCCGGGGATGAGGAGTCGAAAGGCAAGAAGACAATTGCCGTCGTGGTTTCCACGTTGAACAATCCCTGGTTTGTAGTTTTGGGCAATACGGCGAAAGAAAGAGCGGAAGAACTGGGTTATGAGGCCACCATCTTCGATTCTCAAAATGACACCGCCAAGGAGTCGGACCATTTCGAGAATATTATCACCGGGGGCTATGTGGCGATTTTATTCAATCCGACGGATGCCGATGGATCCATCGCCAACGTGAAAAAGGCCAAAGAGGCGGGCCTGCCCACCTTTTGCATCGACAGAGAAATAAATGCCAATGACGTGGCCGCCACACAGATATTGTCCGACAACTACACCGGTTGTGTCGAGTTGGGCCAGTATTTCGTCGGGAAGATGAATAAAAAAGGCACGTACGTCGAGCTTCTGGGCATTCTCGGCGACAACAATACCTGGAACCGATCAAAGGGATTTCATAGCGTCGTCGATAATTATCCGGAATTGAAGATGGTTGCCCAGCAGTCGGCCGAGTTCGACCGGACGAAAGCGATGGAAGTGCTTGAGTCGATTTTGCAGGCGAATCCTGAGATCGACGCGGTCTTTTGCGGCAATGATGCCATGGCGATGGGGGCCTACCAGGCCCTCGCCGCGGCCGGGAAGGCGGAGAAGGTAATGGTTTTCGGCTTCGACGGGGCTAAGGACGTGATTGATTCCATTCAGGAGGGCAAGATCGTCGCGACGGGCATGCAGTTTCCCAAGAAAATGGCTCGGATGGCCGCCGAACAGGCCGACGAGTACATCAAGGGTAAAAGGGATTTTCCGCAAAAGGTACCGGTGGCCGTCGAGCTGGTGACACAGGAAAATATCGATAAGTACACCGCCTATGGACGGCAATCAGAACCATAGCACGGGCTATCGGTTCAGGACATGGATCATCTCGTCATTATCTTATGAAAAAAGTGTACAAATATGCCGTAGCCGTCGCGATTGTTGTCTTCCTGGGGTACTTTAGCATTTCATTTGAGAACCTGGACGACGTCAGGGAACAGCGACGGAAAGCGACGTTCAATGCGGCCCGGTACGCCCGAGATTTCCGGGATAATCAACTGGTACATGTTTTGGATCAGGCGATCGATGTCAACGAGCTGATCGAACTGTTCAACTCGAATATGAGCGAAGCAATTAAAAGGTACGGCAAGGCGCCGGGGGTATCGAGAAACTATGCCTACTTAATCGAAGGTCGTGGTCAAATCCTCTCGATAGGTGATGATTTTCTGGACGTAAGCACCAGAGGCCCCCAAACACAGTCGAACGCCAAAATACTGTCAGGACTCTATATTCCGGGAAACGCGGTCCGGGACGCGTCCGGCCTGGTCGATGTCAGTACGTTCTCGGATACGATGAAATTCAATGAGATCAGCGGCGAAATTAACAAGATCATCGTCAAAGAAGTGATTCAGCCTTTTCTGGACAAAAAACCACAGCCGGGCGACACGATTAGCTTCCTCGGGGCGACTCAAGTGGCCCAGGACGCCACAGAGGAAAAAGAACTTCAACTTATCGAGGTTATCCCAATCCGGCTGGAATTGGAATCATCACTGTGAAATAACGTATAGAATGGCTCAGCCCAAGACGAACAATATCATCCTGAAGGCCAACAACATCAGTAAGACGTTTGCCGGCATCAAGGCTTTGGACGGTGTGGACCTGGAGATTTATCAGGGACAAGTAAATGCGATCGTCGGCGAGAACGGCGCGGGCAAATCAACCTTAATGAAAGTTCTCACAGGCGTGCACCGGGAATACGACGGGCAGATTATCCTGGACGGTCATCATATTGCTTTCGCCGGCCCGAAGGAAGCCCAAAATAACGGCATTGCTATTATCCACCAGGAATTGAACCTGATTCCATACTTGAGCGTTGCCGAAAATGTCTTTCTGGGCAGGGAATTTGTCAATCGGCTCGGCTTGATTGATACCCGGAAAACGGTCGCCGAAACAAAAACACTGCTGAAAAAACTTGATTTTGACATCAATCCCCGGATTCAAGTTTCACGTTTGCGGATCGGTCAGCAGCAGATTGTGGAGATCGCGCATGCCCTCTCGCTGGAGGCCCGCATCGTCATTATGGATGAGCCTACATCGGCGATCAGCGAACACGAGATCAAAATTCTCTTCGAGCTGATACGGTCTCTAAAAGCTCAAGGGGTTACCATCGTCTATATAACCCATAAGCTCGATGAGCTCTTTCAGATTGCCGATTCCGTCACGGTACTGCGAGACGGGAAACTCGTCGGCTCCCGCTCGATCGAGGATTTAACGCATGATGATATCGTTCGGATGATGGTCGGAAGAGACGTAAAGGATTTTTTCGTCAAGGCCGACGTCGCACAGTCAGAAGAAATTTTGAGCGCGAGGGATATGTGCCTTACCCATCCGAGACGCCGGGATGATTATGTCGTGGATCACGTCAGCTTTAATATCAAAGCGGGCGAAGTACTGGGTTTATTTGGCTTGATGGGCGCCGGCCGAACCGAGTTGTTGGAGACCCTTTTCGGCCTTCATCCTAAAGAATCGTCGGGCGAACTCTTTCTCGACGGCCGGCCGGTCGAGGTAAACTCACCCGTGAATGCGATCAAATCGGGGATCGGTTTTATCACCGAAGACAGAAAGCACGAAGGTCTGGTTTTACAAATGTCGGTGGCATCGAGCATTAGTCTGGCAAGTCTGGAGCGCACGGAACGTTTTGGATTCTTGAACACCGGGCTTGAAAATCGGCTGGCGCAAAACTATGTTGAGCGTTTGAAGATCAAGACACCGTCTGTCCAACAGGTTGTTGAGAACCTGAGCGGTGGAAACCAGCAGAAGGTGATCATTGCCAAATGGCTTGCAACGAATCCACGGATTCTCCTCCTGGATGAACCGACCCGGGGGATCGATATCAACGCAAAGAACGAAATCTACAGACTGATCAGCGAGCTTGCCCGGGCCGGCCTTGCCATCCTCCTGGTCTCTTCTGAACTGCCGGAGATCATGGCGATTGCAGATCGAATCATTGTGTTGTCCGAAGGGAAAAAGACGGCGGAGTTCCCGCGTTCGCAGGCTACGGAAGAGTTGATTATGAAGGCGGCGATCCCGAAAAGTTTCCAGTTTCAGCATTCATCAAATAGTTAGGATGTCCGGATGCTTGCGTTAAAAAGACATAAGGAGATTTTAGTTCGATTTCAATCGCTGTTGGCTCTATTGCTGATGGTGGTGATCTTCAGCGTTTGCGCAGAAGGTTTCTTTACGAAAGACAATTTCTGGCTCGTTTTGAGGCAGGTCTCCGTCAATACATGTCTCTCCGTCGGTATGACTCTCGTCATCCTGACGGGGGGGATCGATTTGTCGGTCGGATCGATTCTTGCTCTGAGTGGAGCGATCATGGCCGGCTTGTTCAAGAACGGATTAGACCTTCCCATCTTCAGTCTATTCATCGGCTTTTCTCTGTTTGGAGCGGTGTTGGCCGGATTGATGACGGGCTCGTTTCTGGGATTTTTCAACGGCGTGATGATTACCCGTTTCAAGATTCCTCCTTTTGTCGCGACGCTGGCGATGCTGACCATCGCTCGTGGTTTGACCGAACTCTGGACCGGGGGAGCGGCTATCACCGGACTGGGTAAAACATTCGGCACATTAGGGACGGGCTGGTTCCTTGGCATACCCGTCCAGGTCTGGACGTGCGCTGCCATCGTCGTGATTGCTGTGATCCTGTTAAAAAAAACAAGATTTGGACGATACGTGTATGCCGTCGGAGGAAACGAGCGGGCCGCCACACTCTCCGGCTTGAACGTCAAGAGGATTAAACTGCTTGTGTACACTTTGGCCGGTACTCTTTCCGCCGTGGGAGGCCTTATTGTTACCTCAAAGCTCAACTCGGCGACTCCCACGGCCGGCGATGGCTATGAGCTGGACTCGATTGCTGCCGTGGTCATTGGAGGAACGTCGCTGTCCGGCGGTAAAGGCTCGGTGCTGGGTACCATTCTGGGCGCCTTGATCATCGGTGTCCTCAACAGCGGCTTGATTATACTCCGGGTTCCGCCTTTTTGGCAGAAGGTGATTAAAGGATTCGTCATTCTTTTGGCTGTTACCATTGATAAGCTGAATTCGAAGGAACAATAAGATCGAAATAAATGAACTGGGAGACCTATCATCAAATGGAACAAAAAAATCTAAAATCGACTGAATGTTTGCGCGGAATTGCTATAGTTCTATCGATTTGCGTGATGGGAGTATGTGTATATGGCAAAGACATTCAGGTAGAAAAATGGGATGTGTTCGAGCTCGATCTAAAAGGACCCCATACCGGAAATCCTTATCTTGATATCGAGCTATCGGCGGTTTTTCGGAAGGATTCCAGAGAAATCAAGACGGTTGGATTTTATGATGGACAAGGTCACTATATCGTCCGTTTCAGTCCTGACGAAGAAGGTCAATGGACGTATCACACGCAGAGCAATGCAGCGGAGCTTTCCCAAAAAACAGGCCGCCTCATGTGTACAACGCCTACGGGGAATAACCACGGTCCGCTCAGGATTGTGAATACCTACTATCTCGAGTATGCGGACGGCACACCTTTCTACGCGGTGGGAACAACGTGCTACCAATGGACGAGTGTGAGTCAGAATATACAGGATACAACCCTTCGAACTCTCGCGGAGTCCCCCTTCAATAAAATCCGCATGTGTGTGCTTCCCAAACATTATAGCTGGAACCAAAGCGAGCCCTGGACCTTCCCTTACGCTCGAAAAGGCCAGGTGAATGACTATACCCACCCCAATTATGAATTCTTCCGCAACGTCGATAAAAGGGTGGCACAACTGAATGCCTTGGGAATCCAGGCCGATATCATCCTGTTTCACTCCTATGACCGGTGGGGATACGCCAAGATGGGTAAAGAAAATGATGATCGGTATGTGAGATACATGATCGCGCGGATTGGGGCCTATCGCAACGTCTGGTGGTCTCTGGCCAATGAGTGGGACCTAATGCTTCACAGGAAACACAAGACGGAAGCCGATTTTGATCGATTTTTCCGAATCCTAAAAAAGAACGATTCTCACGAGAGATTTCGCGGCATTCATAACTGGTACAACACGGAAGACCACTTTTACAATCACAACAAGCCCGGCGTCACCCATGCGAGTATCCAGAGCAGTCAGTTTTATAAGAGTCTTGAATGGCGGGCGCGATATCCGAAACCCCAATTGTGGGACGAAGTGCGCTATGAAGGAAACATTCCCAAGGGCTGGGGCAATCTTACGCCGGAGATGATGACGGCGCACTTCTGGATGGGAGGGCTGACCGCCGGCTACGTCACCCATGGTGAGTGTTATCGAACAGTCAAGGATGACAGCGATGACGTCCTCTGGTGGGGCAAAGGCGGCAAGCTCAAAGGCAAAAGCCCGCCCAGAATTGCCTTTTTTCGGGAGATTATGGAAGCTGCATCTGTTAGAGAAATGGCGCCCAAAATGATAAAATTGAAAGAGGGCAAAGGAAACGAAGGTGTGTGTTTTATACTTGCGAAACCAGGTGAGATTTATCTCGGTTACACCCTCAATAAGGGCCGGCTGATACGTTTCGATCTCGCTGGAAATGTCGATTATCAAATCGAGCTGATAGATACATGGAATATGACCGTCCAGGATATGGGGACGGCTAAGCCGGGAGCATTCACGTATAAAACCACCGCGAAGTATCAGGCCGTGCGAGCCACTCGGAAATAAGCGATGAGAAAGTAGATTGAACGTAATGACAGACCACGAGCTCTATATTAAGTCGATTGAATATCGGATCAAGCTCCTCAAATACATTAAGATGGCGGGGGCAGGCCATACAGGCGGGAGCCTGTCCTGTGTGGATATCCTCAATGTCTTGTACAATCGCATATTGAAGGTCACGCCGGAAACATTCAGCGATCCCGGGCGCGACCGTTATATTCAGAGCAAAGGCCACTCCGTAGAGGCTTTGTATATCGTGCTGGCGGATCACGGCTTCTTCCCTGAAAAGGAGCTTGAAACCTTTTACGGTTACGGCTCCAGCTATACGGGCCATCCGACGCGTAAAGTGAAAGGCGTCGAGCAGAACACCGGGGGATTGGGACACGGCCTGGCTTTCAGTGTCGGTGTCGCATTGGCCGGCAAGATAGATCAGTCGGCTTATCGGGTATTTACCTTGCTGGGAGATGGCGAGTTAGCGGAAGGATCGAATTGGGAATCCCTGATGGCGGCCGCTCATTACCATCTGGATAACCTTTGTATTATTATCGACCGCAATAACCTGCAACTTACAGGTCATACCGAGGACATGTGCGGGTTAGAACCACTGGCCCAAAAATTAGAGGCTTTTGGCGGCCAGGTACGAGCCGTCGATGGCCACAATCTAACGGCCTTAACGGAGATACTGAGCAAGGTGCCGTTTGCAGAAGGTCAACCGAGCGTTGTTATCGCTAGGACCGTCAAGGGTAAAGGAATTAGCTTCATGGAGAACAATCCCAAGTGGCATCATGGCGTGCCCGACGACAACCAATATGAGCAAGCGCAACAGGAACTTAAGACAAAGCTGGCGGAGATAGGGTCATGAGCTTTACACCGGGCACAGAATTGGGTCGGGCCAACCAGGAGGTCTTTGCGGAAACATTGCTGACGCTTGCAAAGGAAGATAAAGACATCCTGGCGGTAACAAGTGATTCGCGTGGATCAGGAAAGCTGATGTCCTACGCGGCCGCCTTGCCCGAGCAGCTCATTGAAGTGGGAATCGCCGAGCAAAACCTGGTGGGGGTCGCCGCAGGATTAGCTTCTGCGGGAAAAATCGTCTTTGCCGTTTCCCCGGCCAGCTTCCTGACGGCGCGGGCTTTGGAGCAGATCAAGAACGATGTGTGCTATTCGGATCAAGCGGTCAAACTGGTGGGCATCAGTGCCGGCGTGAGCTATGGGGCCTTAGGGTCAACGCATCACGCAACCCATGATATCGCCGTACTGCGGGCCATCCACAATATCACGATTGTTGTGCCCGCAGATAACCTGGAAACAGCCGAGGCCGTTAAGACCGCAGCGAAGATGACCCATCCGGTCTATCTCCGCTTTGGCAAACGCCCCATGCCTGACCTGCATCTCTCAGGTACTCCTTTCGAAATCGGCAAAGCACTCCGGATTCGTGACGGGAGCGATATCGCATTCATTGCCGCAGGTGAAGCCGTCCATCCGGCACTAAAAGCCGCCGAAGAATTGGACAAGTCGGGTTATTCAACGCGCGTGATCAGTATGCACACGGTCAAGCCCTTAGACGCGGAAGCCGTGATACGGGCAGCCAGGGAGTGTCGTGCGGTGGTGACGGTGGAAGAACACCATACATCGGGCGGACTCGGAGAGGCCTGCGCCTCAACGCTCATGGAGGCGAACGTCCAGGTTCCCTTCAAAATCGCAGGGATCCCGGATGAATATGCCATGACCGGAAGTCAGGTGGAGATATTTCGCCACTACGGCCTGACCGCTTCGGGACTTGCCCGGACCGCGACAGCCCTGTTAGAGGATCAATAAATATGAATGAACGTTTTATCCTGGCCGTAGATCAGGGAACAAGCGCAACCAAGACGGTTGTTTTCGATACGTGCGGTCGCATCGTCGCGCAGGCGACGGAACCTCTGAAATCCTATTTTCCCCAGGCGGGCTTTGTGGAGCAGGATCCTCTTGAAATCTATCAGAACGTGCTTGCTTCGGTAAAATCATGTCTCGAACGGTTTCGCGAAGACGTTTCCCCCGATCTGACTCAAATCAAAACATGCGGCATTTCCAATCAAAGGGAGACCTTTGTCCTCTGGGACCGTACGGGTCAGCCTTTGTCCAATGCGGTTGTCTGGCAATGCAAACGGTCGGTCGACATCTGCAGCCGCCTGAAACAATCGGATGTGGAAAAAGAAGTCAACGACAGAACCGGCCTGATTATCGATCCGTATTTTTCCGGAACCAAACTCGTATGGCTTTATGAGAACGACGACCGGATTAGAAACGCTATTGATTCGGAGCAGGCTTACTTCGGAACCATCGATACATGGCTGTTGTTTAAACTCACCAAAGGGAGAAGCTATTATTCCGATTACACGAATGCTTCCCGCACCCTTTTTTTCAACATCAACGACCTCCAATGGGACGCCTGTCTTTTAGATAAGTTCAATTTGAAAAATCTCAACCTACCCCAGCCGCAACCTTCCGCGCATGCCTTTGGTCAATCTGATTTCGAGGGACTTTTCCCGGATAAGATCAACATATCGGCTATGATCGGCGATTCCCATGCGGCCGCTTTCGGAGAGGGGTGCTTCTCCCCCGGCACGGCAAAAGCCACGATGGGCACCGGCTCTTCGATTCTCCTCAATACCGGCTCCAAAAGAGTCCAATCTGAAAAGGGAATGGTGACCACGATTTGCTGGAGTATGCCCGATCGAGTGGATTATGCCCTGGAAGGCATCATCGTGACCTGCGGCGCGACGATGAAATGGTTGCGCGATCAGCTCGAACTGTTTGACGATAATCGCCAAATGCAGGAAATCGCTCTTTCTCTGGACAATACGAACGGCGTCTATTTGGTTCCCGCCTTTAGCGGCCTCGGCGCCCCCTACTGGAAAATGGATGCCAGAGCAGCCATTTTCGGGTTGAACTTGGGCTGTGATAAGAACCACATTATCCGTGCGGCCCTGGAGTCCATTCCGTACCAGATCAAGGATGTCATCTCTGCGATGGAATTGGACAGCGGGATCACATTACAAGAGCTCAAAGTGGACGGCGGCGTCACGTCCAATCATTTTGTCATGCGGTTTTTAGCCAACCTGTTGAAAACGAACGTGGTCAACATCGGCATAGAAGAGGTCTCGGCCCTCGGTGCGGCCTGCTTAGCCGGACTTCAGCAGAATATCTTTTCCGATATTGGGCAATTGAAGAATCTCACCACCGCTAAAAAGCAGTTCTCTCCCGATAGCGACACGGAAAAGGTTCATGCTTCGTACGAGGGTTGGAAAAAAGCCGTGAAACAACTTTTATAACGCAAATGACTCTTTGTGCTTAATTTGCATAACACAATGTTAAAAACATGGTTTACAATTTCTCTTGAAAGAGAAGAGCGACGTTGCATGCACAAGCAGCATGGTTTTACGTTAATAGAACTTTTGGTGGTCATCGCAATCATTGCCCTGCTGATGGGCGTATTGTTGCCGGCATTGCGTAAAGTCAGGTCGAACGCCAGGCGCGTATCTTGCGCTGCGAACCTCAGTAGTCTGGCCAAGGGGATTTCTATGTACGCGGCGGAGAACGAGACGGCCCTGCCCCCGTGCGAGTTCAACGGCGAGAACGGACCCCATCAGAGTTACGTTGCATACACAGTGAACGTGTCGGCCTCTTTCGGAGAACATATTACCAGTGGACCGCGTAACCTTGCTGTCCTCTACGGAACGGGTATCATCAAAACGCCTGAGATCTTCTACTGTCCCGGTGCGTACCGCAATGTAGAGAACGCCCAAGGGGATATAAGTGTCTCGTGGCGCTATGATCGATATATTGATGATAACGGTCGATGGCCATGGAATAATGGTCACGGCACGTCATGGAATACGAATTTGGTTCGTACGGGTTTCTTTTACACACCTTTCCACATTAGAAAAGAGACCGATGCGGGGCGGCCCGCCGTCGCCGGCAAGATCGTCAACCTCAAGGCCGGATCCGTCATGATGATGGACTGTTTCCAGTTCGTTCAGTCCTGTCCTCACTCGAGGGGGCGAGCAGCCGGCCTCAATGCCCTGTACACAGATGGGTCCGTCGCTTTCAGGAGGATTCCGGAAGACGCCTTGGCCAGCGATGCCCAGACTTATCAAGCCGGCAGTGGCCATCTGAATAATCCGGAGGTATACGTACGATTGGTGGAATCCCTCTATTAGGCTGTTTTCTTTGGCTGCAAATAAGCTTATTCGGCACGCTCCGGATAGGCGCTTGGCAACGTACAGTTACGAGCGACCAAGACATAGGTAGATTCACGATGTCTATCCGCCCGCTTTTTGAACATTTGGATAGTCTTGAAATCTCAGGGCTTTTGGATATACTGTGACACGAACGAAACCGACGGATGTATTTTTTATTTCGTGCGGTTGGGCAATGTTCGGCCAGGATACGTCGTGCCCGGCCTTGCTTCACCTCACGGTCTGCTTCGTTCAACCCTTTTGAGTGCGTTAGCAGGCGGCCCGATATGGCTTTGGCTTACGTCGAAATTTGGAAAGGCGGCAAGCTCATCACCCGTCGCCGCGTGGATGAGCGAAAGGCCCGTCAGGGATGCCGGATCCGCTTAGGTTCCGCCGGGGAAGTGCATATTTCCCTCGGTCAGTCCAAGACCCTTGGCAAGTTCGAAGTTCGCATGCTTGAGGGCGACCTCCCCACAGGGCCGCCGGAGCACGACCAGAATGACCCGATGCCTCAACGGGAGCATCGATCCCCTAAACTGCTGGATTTTTCCGTCGGCGCGCCCGGCTTCGGGGCTGAAAGGACAGATCGTCCTCCCGATATTGAAGGCTACAAGATCATCGAACGACTCGGGGAGGGGGGGATGGGCACCGTCTGGCGGGCCGAGCAACTTAGCACCCGAAGGCAGGTCGCCTTGAAAATAATGTCCTCGTCCCGGTTTTCGTCCGGCAAGGCTCAAGCTCGATTTGAACGGGAAGTGGAACTGACTGCCCGTTTGGACCATCCCAACATAGCCAGCCTCTTCGATAGCGGCTTGCACCACGGCATGAACTATTATGCGATGGAACTCATAGATGGTATTCCCCTGAACCAGTACATCAAGAGCCGGCATTTATCGAAAAATCAGATTTTAGCCCTCATGCAGAAGATATGCCAGGCGGTGCTGTATGCACACCTGCGAGCGGTGATCCATCGCGACCTCAAGCCATCCAACATTTTAGTGAGTGAAGATGGACAGCCCCACGTTCTTGATTTTGGGCTGGCGAAGGCCTTGCTTGATGAAGATGAAGCGCTGACGATCTCGATCGAGGGCCAGATTGCCGGCACGCCCGCGTATATGTCGCCGGAACAGGCTGCAGGTCATCAGAATGAGACCGATACCCGCACAGATGTCTTTAGCCTCGGTGTGATCCTCTATGAACTGCTGGTGGGGCAGTCCCCTCATGACCGATCCGGATCCATGTTTGATTTGCTGAATCAAATTACCGAAGGTAAGATTCGGCGTCCCCGGGAAGTCAACAAGTCCATAGATATCGAACTGGAGGCGATCTTACTCAAAGCCCTGGCCAGGAATCCGAATGATCGTTACGCCTCAGCCGGTACATTAGCAAAAGATATCACGAACTACCTCGATGAAGAACCACTGGATGCTCAGGTTCAAACGACTTTCTACTTTCTACGTAAGAAGGTACGCAAGTACCGCAGGCAGGCACTGACCGCGGTCATACTTATAACAGTGTCCGTTTGTCTCGGTCTTTACGGTTTCGGCAAATGGGTCGAACAAACCACGCGTGTGCGCGAGCTTGAAATCGAAGCTCGGAAAGGTACCCTGGTTGATGAGCACCTGAAATGGACCGAACTGGAACTTAAGAT
>Ga0272441_10002380_pt1 | contig 38016 bp, 26 predicted proteins | sample SSMProp6N_FD_193582 | JGI IMG/M metagenome (GOLD analysis project Ga0272441, IMG submission 193582) | Marine sediment archaeal communities from Little Sippewissett salt marsh, Falmouth, MA, United States - SSM-Prop-6N | ecosystem: Environmental > Aquatic > Marine > Wetlands > Sediment ... | reverse complement strand
ATTTACCATGCCACTGCGACCATCAGCCTTTAGAATGTGTCTATGTTGTATTTGTTAATCCTATAACTCACGAAGAAGCTGGACGATCTCTTTTAGGAATCCAGTCGATTTCGGATACCTGTTCCGGAGATGGCGTGCCGGAAACCTATTGGTGTGTCGATGTTCATGTTGATAGAGGGAAATGGGTTGTTGATGGTTATTACTGGGACATCTATTTTGAATGTGACGGCGGTTCTACACACATACCTGATCCAAGCCGTATTAAAACATCTGATGCTGTGATTTGTGATGGTTTTCATTCAAGTCCATGCTGCATGGAATTGGATTGTGAGTAATATGTAGTACCTTTTATAATTTGTCGGGCGGGATTCGATTCCCGTCCGGAATTTTAAACAATTAATATCAAGGAGACAGCAAAATGAGAATAACAAGAACGAAAACTTTATTGGCAATAGCAATAATTGTATTATTACAATCATCTTTTGCATCTGCAGATATCTGGAAAAAGCATATAAACTCGAATAAAGCAGACGAGATCTTGTGTAATGAGGATGTATTGTGGGTAAACTCTGATGGTGATAGTTTGGTACGCTGGGATTTGTTAAGCGGTGAACCGGTGCGATTTTATGACGGGCATGGTTTGGAATCGAGTTCTATCAATGGAATGACATTCGACTCTGAGAATAAACTGATCGCTTTAATAGGTTCTAATATTTATTATTTCGAGGATGGTGCATTCAATTTTCTAACTGAAAGATATTCATATCATGAATATCTTGGTTACGCAGACGGATCAATATTAATGGGAGATTTCCATGATGAAGGAGTTTATCGCTTTAATGGGAAATCATGGGAAGAGATTCCAGAACTCTCTGAATATCGTGTGCGATCTTTTTCAGAAAATCCCTTTGGCGGTTTCTGGTTTATAACATTGGATGATGATGCAACTGTCATATATTACAATAATGGAATTGAACTCTCTTTCAGTGAATTCGAGGTGACCGATTCCGATTCTTTTAATTCGTTTATAGAGAGAATTTATGTCGATTCAAAAGAAGCCGTCTGGGCATGTCTGACAGGTGGTGTAGCATGGTTTGACGGTGAAGAATGGGAACAATACTACTGGAACGAAGATATGAGAAAAGTTGTCTTTAATGCAGTGGAGGACATTGACGGGAATCTATGGTTTGCAGCATCCCTTGATGGACTGTTCAAGTTCGACGGGGAAGATTTTACCAACATTCCCGAGTATAACAACGTGGATGTTTTATGGGTAGAGAATGACCCGACAGGTGGTGTTTGGGTTGGCACCGAGGATTCATTAGAACACTTCGACGGAACGGTCCGAACTCCTTATGTCATAAGCAACCTCCTACCTATCAGTAACGATCTTGAAGCCATTACAATCGCTCCCGATGGAGATCTCTGGTGCGGTGATTATTTAGGAGATCTTGCGCTTCTTCACCGTAATGAGTGGAAAACGTTCCGTGGAAGGAAGCTAATCGCATCAGAAGATATAACGGGATGGCTCTGTTCAATGCATTATTCACTTTTTTCAGGGCTTTGGGTCGGTTTTGCAAACGATCTTTATAATTATAACGAAGAGATCTGGACAAGCTTTAAAGATATATTGAATCCCGAAATAGGGACTTTTTATTGTGATTTTCTCGAAGGACCGGATGGAGAAATGTGGGTCTCTGCAAATTCAGTTACAAGAACAGGTCTTGCAAAGTGGGATGGAAATTCATGGGAGTTCCATCATCCAACTATGAGCATTCCCCAGCGAAATGATGTCATGGCATTTGATCCTGAAGGTAATCTTTTATTTACTAGTGGGTCTGATCTATACAAATGGGATGGAAACGAGTGGAAAATTATTAAAGATTATGATGATCCGGATGTTCCCATAGACAATTTTGCTGGATTGACAATCACAGCAATTAGCGATGGAACCCAATGGGTCGGTGGTGGTACCGGCATAATTGTTTTTTACGAAGACGAGATCGTGGATTGGTTCACAGCGGAAGATGGATTGCCTTGTGAGTCCCCGGAAAAACCGACATCATTAGGAATACAAGCGATAAAGCAGGCAGCCGACGGAACAATATGGATTCTGACATCAAATGGACTTGTTCATTATGATGGAGTGCAGTTCAAGACTTATACAGATGAAGATGCTGGATTCAGGTTTGGTTCTACTGCCGTGGAAATTGATAATACAGGAAGACTTTTTATCATCAGTAATTCCGGTCTGACCGAATTCACGCCGACATCTGTGACTTTGAAGATGAACCTTTTCGCACCCGGGCTTATGTATAAAGCGGGGGATGCGTTCTCGTTAAGCCTGAACGTGAACAACTATGGTCCCGAGGAGACGGGCGATCTTTATTTCGTGATGATGGCACCGGACGGTAATCTTTATTCGGGACTCGACTGGTCGGAAGGGGTGAGACCTGCCGGCAAGAACATCACCATCCCTGAGGGTTTCGCCATGCCCATGATCGAAGCTTTAAAGGTAACGTTGCCGGCAGATAAGCCAATGATCGGAATACCCGGGAAATATTACTTTGCACTCGCACTAGCTGATTCCGGCACCACATATTTCCGTGCCAAAGCCATCACATCCATCGATGTCGTGGAGTAAAATCGGATAAAGAATTAATAGCGTATTGTATTGAATGAAGGTTTTTTTAACAAAGTAAATCAGTCAATTAAATTATCTGATAGTCCGCTGATAGAAGGGATTATTTTAACAGGTTCTGTCTTTGTAAATATGCCTTTGTTTACAAGGTAATCGTATAAAGTATCAGCGATAATCAGGTAGCCCATAGGGTTGGGATGACAAAAATCCATGAAGACGTGAGACCACTGGCGGATCCTGACCATTTCGTCGGATCCGTAACGCATAGCCTGTTTTTCATCTATTTTCAGCTTGAAAAGGGGCCATCTGGGTAAATCCCTAAAAGGCACCCATTGATCGGATATAAATTTATCGTAATATTCACCCAGAGTTTTCTCCACATCGACAAACTCCACTCCGTTACATTCTGATGCAACTTTTATCATGGATTCATAATATGGCTTTGGTGCTGTCAGTGGAATGAGTATCAGCATTATATCGTCTTCTTCGCAGTATGAGGCAAGCTTTTCGAGGTTTGCCCTGTATTCATCGGGACTTACTTTTTGGACATATTTCCGCTTGAAGCCGCATATTCTTTTAATTTTGTTGATCATTCTCTCGGCGAGTCTGTATAAACCGATTTTATTCAGAGTGGAACTAAGACCGATGGAATTCAATCCGATATTACTCACCTGAGAGTGAGGTATCACTGCAAGAGCAGAATCGTTATATCCCCATGCAGCAATTAATATATCGGGCTCGAGTCTCCGCAATGTTTTTTCGAAAAACTTCAAGCCCTGATAGGAACTGTAGCCAATAACCCCCGCATTAATCACCTCTGCGTTCTTTTCTTTTGTTTTTTTTAAGAGCATATTTTCCAGGCGTGTTGGATAAGCGTCGCAAATGTTGATAAGGCAGCCGAAAGTAGAGGAATCGCCTGTGCAGATGATCCTCACCCTGTCCTTTGATTTTTTTACAGGGAATTCTTCATCACGGAAACCGAGGGAATTTGTTGAATAATTGATGATTTCATCGTTATAAGCGTGAAAAGTGAGTGAAAAATTGGGGATAAGCCGGTAGAAACGCTCATTATCCAACTCATGATAGGGGTGAGCCGGTAGAGGGAGTGCACAGATCTTTTTAGATTCTTCGTTCATCACCGGGATGAAACCGGCCTCACCATCCGGGATAGCTTCTATCAAGGGTATTTCAGGTTCGCCAATGGTAGTCAGGGGATTAAACGGGGGAACGATTATCCTTGCAATAATTTCGAGAGCCAGAAAGATACCGAGGGGGATAAGAGAGAAGATAATCTTTGCTTTTAAAGATATCCTTCGGGATTCTGAGTCAACTTCCGTTTTTACCATATATTTTTATTATACCAGAATATGATGAAAGTGCTTAAGGTTTTGTGGAAGTCTTTTCCAGCTGATAAGTCCAGGCTTGACTGTTTAGCGGAACATCCCGAAAGCTGCTACTGGAATCCCCGGCATGGCAACCGAAGAATCCGAGTATCCCAGCACGATCCCGTCATCACCCGAGACAAGGGTTTCCTGGAGTTTGCCAAATACATTGTGAATTTTAGCGAATTTCTGTCCCTTTTTGATGATCTGTCCTGGTTTCACCAGGAACCTGATGATTCCGCTTGACGAGGAGACCGGTTGATGGGTATAAGCAAGGGACTTTTCTCTTGCGATTTTTGGGATGACATGGTTCATTTCACGTTCAACAGGTACGGTCATACCCAGGCTGGTTAATATATTCCAGATTGATGTTACGCCGTCCTGGACATTTTTTTCATTCACCACGTAAGCCTCGCCCAGTTCGAGTGTAATAGCCGGGATCTTATGTTTCATGAAGCTTCCTGACAGGGTCTTTTTTGATACTTGAAAGGCAGTTTCAGTTTCTTCTTCATTGATAACGACCAGACCGGTCAGTTTGCTGAACTTGCCAACCTGCTCATATATTTCAAGATGGTCAGCTCCCAATCGCGGATCTATCAGCGCATATGGTATCGACTTTATCCAGTCGTTATGAAGGTCCAGTACCAGTGTGGGTCTGGTTTCAATTATTGCCGAGAAAATTTTGTGTGCGATTCTTTCGGCAAGCGATCCTGACGGATTCCCCGGGAAGGCTCTGTTGAGATCTTCCTTGTCCAAACCTATATGCCTTGTAACATTTTCAAAACCGATAGGATTCATCAGTGGAAATGAGTAAACAATACCTTTGAGCAATGGATGTTTCTTCAACCTCCTGAAGATCTCCTGAATGACGACCATACCACCAACTTCGTCGCCGTGAATGCATGCGGTAAGCCATACTTTGGGTCCACGTTTTACACTTCTGGCTTCCATGGTTGCAAGCCTTCTTATGGAAAGATCAGAGCCGGTCATTATCTTCTGGAATGAGTACTTTAGCTTTTGGACACGGGCTTTCTTTTTATTTGAATTCATTGAATTACCTTTATACCGATTACAACCAATTTTATCACATTATGGAATGGGAAAAAATGAAGAATATATCCTCTGGTTTTATTTCAGGGAAGGTTCAATTACCGGTTGATTAGACAGATTCTTTTTCATATCATAATTTCGAAAAATCATTGCATCAGACATGTCAACGACGGGTTTGTCAAAATACAATGCCAGGAACTGGCTTATAAAAGCAAGAAAACTTGCTATGGTTCCCGATATTTCATACCAGGATATTTTTTTAACGCTTTCAGAATACTTGCCCCATATGAAGAACAACAATCCCAGGATTATGAATAAAGCCGGTAAAACAACATGAAGCCTGCTCCTAAGCGCGGAAACATCATACCTGTTTAAAATATTTTGAATTTGATATGAGATCAGCCTGGCATAGGAATCATCCCTGTCGCAGGTGATTTTTGATCCGTTTTTATTGAGTTCCAATTTGAAGCTGAAGGGTTTGTATGCTTCAATGGTAAGGTCATCAAGCTTCCTTTTTTTCCTGAAGATATTTGTTTTAAAGTTATGGTAAACATAATCAAGGACTTCAGACAGATCCGAATACTCTGCTTTTCCAGTGAATATCTTCACATTTTTGAACTGCTCGCGGATAATATTATCGATGTTAGTAACTTCCCGCCAGGGTATTGAAACACGGGGCAGTTTCATCTTCAAGGGTTTGGGTTTTTTAACAATCTTTTTACCCTTATCCATGATTGATGTCATTCATCAGGTTATCAGAACATTCGGATCATTATAACCATAGTAGTTTTTCATCATTTGCTCTATCCTTTGTAAATCGTAAGGTGTGAGTTTTACAGGATAAGATTCGATGATATGCTCTTGATTTTGATAAGTCACAATAAACCTAAGGATGATTAATGATAGTAAGTTTATTATATTCCAATTCTCAATTTATGTCAAAATATTTTCTAAATTTGCATGAAAGATAACCTAAATTCAATATTTTTTGCTTAATTCATTTATCTTTCTTCGATTCCAGATACAGGTTATGTTATTAACGTAAAGGTAATCTTTGAAATCGAAATTATTAATGCTATATTAAAAAGAGGCATTTCAAACAATAATTTCAAACGAGGAGGTCGTTTATGTGGAAGTCATTCAACCTGTTTGTCATTTTAGTATTTTTTATATCTTTTCCTGCTTTTGGAACCGATTACTGGGTAGATGTCAACAGAGGATTAGACACGAACACGGGTCTTTCAAATGATAGTCCATTCAAGACAATAACCCATGCATTAACCCGGATCGAGCAAAACGAAGAAGATCCTGTAACTCTATTAATTGCCCCGGGAACGTACAGCATTCTTTCAGGAGAGTCATTCCCCATGTTTATTAAAAGCTTCATTACGATTAAGGGATTTATTCTTCCACCGGAACAGGATGAAGCTGAAATCGTTATTGATGGAGCGGAAAGTGACACATATATGTTCAACTGTTCCTCGCAGAAATCGGTTACTTTCAGCCATATCACAGTATCAGGAGGGGGCAACGATGCATCTTACGGTGGGGCTATCCATATTTACAATTCGGTTGGAGTGACGGTCGAAAATTGCGTCATTAAAGATAATACCGGTGATCTTGGAGGAGGTTTATATGTTGGATTTTCCGACGATATCACCATAACCGATACGGTATTTTCAAACAACAGGGCAGCTTATGGCGGAGGGCTCTTGAGTTTTTATGCTCCTCCAAAATTAACAAACTGTTCATTCGAGGACAATTGGGTTGAAGTTACAAACACCGAAACCGGATATGGCGGTATTGGTGGAGGAATCAATTTCGAGAACTCCTATCCTGATATAAACAATTGCGAGTTTACAGGCAACAGGGCAGTGGACGGAGGTGCGATTCAATTAACAGCAACATATCCGAATATTTATTCATGTTCATTTTCCAGCAACTATGCAGAGGTTTATGAGGATAAGGGTGGAACCGGCGGGGCGATAAGCTGTGACAGTCATTCGAATCCGGTTATTTACGGATGCAGCTTCACGGAAAACTGGGGTGTCTGGGGCGGAGGCATGTTTTGTGCTCAAAGGTCCGAGCCTGTAATCGACGACTGCTATTTCGGTAATAACCAGGTTGCAGGCGGTAGTGGGGGAGGACTTTATGCTTATTCAGCATCCCCCAAAATAACAAACACGCATTTCAGCAGTAACTGGACGGAGAGCTTTGAGGGTGAAGGCGGCTACGGCGGCGGTCTTTTCCTGGATAGCTGTACACCCGAACTTTCGGACTGCACGTTCGATTATAACAGGGCTGAATTCGGTGCCGGATTAGCATTGACGACCACTTCAGTAGAAATTAAAAGCTGCATGATTTTTGGAAATTACGCAGAAGGTCAGACAGAGGAGGATGGATTCGGTGGTGGTTTGCACATTGATAACTCCTCTGGTGTCAGCATTATTAATTGCATGATAGCTGATAACAGCGCATATCAGGGCGGTGGGATCTTTTGCCGGACGACATCCCCGAGAATTAATAACGCCACAATCACTGCAAACGACGCAGATGCGGGTGACGGTATATATGTTTATGATGAGAGCATGCCGATACTCCTTAATTGTATTGTCTGGGACGACAGTATTTTCGGAACGGTTGATGTCGATTATTCAAACATCCAGGGCGGTCACGAAGGAGAAGGCAATATCAACGAAGATCCCCTATTCGTTCAGGGTCCCCAGGGTGATTACTATTTGAGTCAAAAATCGTCCGGTCAGGCTTCCGACAGTCCATGCGTGAATGCGGGAACAACCTGGAAGATCAACATAGGCTTCAATCCTTTCGCATATACAACCCGGACTGACGGAATTTTCGACAGGGATATTACCGATATGGGTTATCACCATCAACCTCATGTCAAATTCGACCTTCATATTTCTCCCGAGCAGCAGCTTGCGTTCAGTGACGGTGATACGATAGATATCCTGTTCGATGTTGCATCTCCAGCAAATGATTCTGTAATTTGCGATATCTATTTCGTCATGGTCGATCCTTCCGTCATGGTTTATTTCGGTCTGGGATGGAGCGAAGCAGCGGGTGCTGTGATAAACAAGATTACCCTTCCACCGGGATTGGCAATCGGTTATGCCCAGCTTTTGGAGCTTACTTTACCGAATACCACTCCACCGGTGAGTGGGGCGGGATTATATACATTTGCCATAGGAGCGACTATACCCGGGACGCTGGATTTTATTTCGAATATTCCGACGGTCAGCTTTGATGTCCGCTAGGATTTTGCCATAAAGGACCGAAAGGTCCTAATTATTGTCATAGCCCTTTAATTTTGGTTTCATATAATAAAATCGGGGGACTGGGGGGAGATCTGGGAATAATCCTGAAAAAATCTCTTATGCCCCTTTAAAAGTTTGAATCTTGAGATAATATATATTAGTATTAGACAACTCTATCAAAAGGGGTGAGGTTATGTTAAAAAAAGTCAGGATAAAGAATTTCAAGAGCTTCAAAGACGTCGAGATAGAATTCAATAATCTCAATGTCTTGGTGGGCGCGAATGCTTCGGGGAAGACGAATTTTTTAGCATATCTCGAATTCATGAAAGAGATTGTTCATAAAGACAAACAGCCCGATTTGAGCAGAGCAATTATAAACCAGTGTGGTATTGCAGGTGTTAATTATTTCTTAAATACGAATATTGGAACACAAGAACCATTTGAAACAGAAATTGTTTGTATTAACCAAATTGGAACAAGAGTTGGTAAAACTAAAGAAAGAATTGTTATTTATCCTAATGAAGAAATTTACAAATTAAATTTGATATTTAATGAAGGCAAAATTAACTACGAGATTATAAAGGAAGAATTGACTTGGAAATGTGGTCTTGATAAGGCGGTCGATCTTGAAGATGAGATTTATTTTGATCCTAAATCTTTAAATCAAAGAACAATCATTCTTAAGTTCAATGATAAAAATTGGGAATATTATGAACTCATGCCTGATGGTAAATTAGAAGCCACCCAAATACTTCAACCTCTCAGAGATCATCATGCTCATTGGGATAAGCTTGTTTCATCCGAGAAGTTAGATTCTATTAACAATAAAATATCAACATCGCACCAACATAAAATCTTACTTGAAGGTCAAGGACTTTTTGTTTCAGACCTTAAAGAAATATTGAGAAGCATTTCTTCTTTTGATATTAAACCTGAATGCAAAAATCCTCTTCTTCCAATGACAAATTATGAACCTTTGAAGAAAGATGGCAGTAATCTGATATTGGTCTTAGCATACTTATTAAAAGACGAAGAGAAGAAAAGAACTTTATTTAATCTAATGACCTATGTTTTCCCCTTCTTTAAAGAATTAGAAATAAGAGAAGTTTTTGAGAACTACATACAATTATGGATGAAGGAAAAGTATCATAAAGAAGCGTGGATACCTTCATTTTTAATATCTGATGGCACAATTAATATTATAGCATTTTTGATAGCACTCTTTTTTGATGACAGTAAAATTGTATTTATTGAAGAACCTGATAGATATTTGCATCCTTATCTAATATCTGCTTTAGTGGAGCTCCTGAAAGAAGCATCGGAAAAAAAGCAGATTATTATTACAACTCATAATCCTGAAATACTACGGTATGTTGATAAAAAGGACATTTTGCTTGTTTCACGAGGTGATGATGGCTTTTCGAAAATATCGAGACCTGCGAATAAAAAAATTATACAAATATTCCTTACAGATGAGCTTGGTATGCCAGAGTTATTCATAGACAATTTATTAGAAATGCAAGATGCTTGAATATAAGATTCTCTTTATTTTAGTTGAAGGTTATGATGACGAATTGTTCTTTACCGATCTCATCAAACCAAAATTGATACAAAAATTCGACGCTGTTATCCTAAAACAACATGCTGGTGGTAGTAAACACTGGATTAAAGATATTGTCAGAGGTGAAATTATGGGTAAGGGTGGGCATTACATCTATATTATAGATCGTGAGGAATTTGACTGTGTCAGCTTAAAATTGCATAAAACATTAGAAAAGCGACAATATCTCGAAAAAAATAAAATTATGGTTGTTGTAATAGAGATCGAAAGTTGGTTCTTAGCATTGCTTAATGAAGAAGATTGCAATTCTTTGGGTTTCAAAGAATATTACAATTCAACAGATAATATTAATAAGGAAGAATTTAAAAGTATCATGCCAAATCATTACAAAACAAGGCAGGATTGTTTCGTAGATATCTTAAGGCATATTTCAAGGAAAAAAGAAGAAGCCATTAAAGAAGCCAAAAAGAAGAACGCATCTTTCAACTATTTCATGACGAGATTTTTGGATAAAAATCAGATTCTTCATTAATCTTCCATAAAATTTTATTATTTGAAAATTTTTTTTCACCCTCCCTTGAAATTAATTTTTTTGGGATATAAGATCTTGATATATTGCGCTTTTTTTAAATCTGACAGTTTGAAAAAAAGAAGTTTTGTTCGTTATAATTATGTTTTATGAACCACGAAAATCGGATTCAAGAAAGATGGGATTGTATGCTTGTATTCGCTGTAATTCTTTGCCTGTCAAGGCTTTTTGGGAAGGGATAAATATTAATTTAATTTAAAAATAGCGCTTGACAAGCTATAGACGTAGATATATACTTTGCATCAGGAGTAAGGTGAAATCGAGTTGAACTATACGGAGGAATAGAGAGATTGGACGACAAAAGGAATCTTAAGCTGAAATTCAGGATCCTCGAATCCAGAATACCACAGCGGAAAATTGCTCAGCAGCTTGATATTTCCGAGAGCATCTTCTCCCGAATTACCCTGGGCGAGCGAGAGGCAACTCCGGAGCAAAAAGAGAAAATTGCAGAAATTCTAAATTGTTCCGTACCGGAGATCTTTCCGGAAGGAGAATTCGCCACGAGCATGAGGGCAGGGTAAGGTTTGCTAAGATTATCAGCAAGAGGAGGAGATTGAACGAGGAATACTGAATTATAAACACTTCCCCCTTCTATTTCTGCCAAAATGGAAAAGGGAAAAAAGGAATGTTCGCAATACTATGTCATATTATAATATTGATCTGTCTTATTGTCAAGTCTTTTTTTTAACCGGGGATAAAACCCCGTGAAAAATTTCGGAATCGTACCAAACAAAGATTGGGAGTTCCTGTTTCTTTACGATAAAATCCATCCCAAATACAGGATCGTTTTCTTTGTCTTCAGATATATCTACGGTTATAAAGAGAACAGGGAAAAGGGATATTTTACCGTAAGGCGACTTCAGGACCTTGCAAACTACCTCAAAATGCACAGGAAAATGCTCTGGAAGTACCTCAAACAGCTGGAAGAGGAAGGCATCATCTGGCGCCAGGGAAAGAGAATCGGAATCGGAAAATGGTCTGAAGTTTTCCGTTATATCCCCGAAAAGGTAACAAAAGAGGTGATGATGGGACCCGTCGTTGTCTCGGAGAGAATTACAGAATTTCCCAGATATCAGAGAGAAGATGTTGCCAATATGGCTACAAATTCTAGGAAAAATGTTGCCGAAAAGGTAATAAATAATCGAAACAACGAAGATTATGTGCCCATTAAGGTAACAAAACCGGATTCGTTTCAAAGGGAACAAACTCCTCCTCAAAACAAAAAGGAGCCTTTTGAAACCAATTCTACTTCCGACCTTTTCGAATACCAGCGTGAAATAAAGGAATTACCTCCCGACATGAAAGAGCCTATAGACATGGATGACGAAGACGACTTCAGCTCATGGACAGAAAAGGAGATATTCGGAAAATTCTATCCATACAGAGAATTCTTTCCACAAAACATAAACCATCCCGAGAAAGTGGATGAATTCTTTATCAACACCATTTTACCCGAAGTTACAAGGCATTACCCGGGATATACTTTCAATCCCGCAAATCCGAACCTCAGGGCGTTCTTCCGTGAATACGAGAAGATCCTCAAGCTTAAAGCAATCTCACCCCACCAGACCAAGATCACCATATAAAATATAATCCAATTATCTTCTGAACCTCAGTTGTTGAATATTAATACCGATACAATCTAATTTTTTAAATCTTTCAGAATTTAAGACTCTTATTGTGTTTTGTTTTTGATATAGGGCAAGTCTAGTTGGTCAAATCAGTTATGGTCATGTTCTTACTCGATGTGATTTTTCTTATATTGGAAGGCTTCAGGATCTCTCCCTCGGATCTTTTGAAGAAGTTATGTTCGATACAGTATTCATAAAGGCTCTCTGCGATAATATAATAACCGACAGGTGTCGGGTGGCAGTAATCCATGAAAAGATAGTTATACCTGAGCGTTTCCACCATTTCACGGGAGTCGAAACGTTTTAAATGGTAATCAGCAAAAGGTCTTTGAGTTATCTGACCGAATTTGATTCCCCTGTAACTTTGAGTGCCTTCATTTAAAAATTTCTGGTGCCAGCCCTTCTATTTAGTCAGGACGGGGATTGTCCCGGTTTTCGTGGAAAATGTTTTTATATCAGGGGGCTTTTCGATTATCCCTTCAGTTCTTGTGAAGAAACCTTGCTCTAAAAGGTATTCATATATGCTTTCTGCAATAAGCTGATATCCGACCGGTGCCGGGTGGCAGTAGTCGATAAATAGATAATTAAACTGTCTCATTTCGACCATTTCTTTTGAATCATACCTTTTATGATGATAGGGATCAAATCCTTTTTTTGCTATTTGCCCGAATTTGATACCTTTATAGTCCTTAATGCCTTCTTCTAAAAATTTTTTATGATGTACGCTTAAAACCTTTTCCGTGTCTATTAGACTGCAATTTATTTCGCTTGCAATTTCTTTGAGAATTTTCATATAAGTGAGTGGAACAGAAATAGGTAGAAAAATGAGATGGATATTTTCCTCCCTGCAAATTTCGATTATTTTTTCAATGTTCAATCTGTATTCTTCAGGAGAAACTCTGGGTACACCGCCGGGAGGAAGTTTTCTGTCATTCGAAGGTAATAAAACGCTTTCAATCAGCCTGTAAGTTGCAAATTTTCTCATGCTTTTTTTGAGTCTGTGCATTTTTGAGGATTCCAGCTCAATTTCAGGATCAGAGAGAATGCCCTTGTAAGAATCGTTAAAACCGTATGAAACAACGAGTATGTCCGGTTTTAGATTTCTTAAATATTTATCGATAAATCTAGAACCCTGATAGGAACTGTATGCAAGAATTCCTGCATTAATCACTTCAGCATTCTTTTCAATTGTGTAATTATGCAGTAATCTTTTAAGGCGTTCAGGATAGGTGTCATGTTGATTTACGAAGAATCCGAAAGTTGATGAATCTCCAGCACAAATTATCCTCAACTTATTTTTATCCTTTTCTACCGAGAATTCATCATTGCGATATCCCAGGGAATTAATCTTGTAGTTTACAATATAAGAACCCGGCTTCCTGAATGAAAAAGTTGAACCGGGAACGGGGGTGTAAAAACAATCTCTATCTCTTTCGTGAATTGGCAATTCAAGCATCCGTCCAGCTTTTAAAACCACCCTGTAGTTTCTTTCAAGGACCTTCTCGCTTGCAGGATCTGCATATTCAGCACTATCGAGTGGGGGGATTTCTTCCCCCTGTAAAGGGGGTATCCTTGTGTCGGGATAAATTAACCTTGCTACAATTTCGAAGATTATCAAACAGATAAGGGGCATTAGCATGAATATTATCTTTGCTTTTAATGAAATTTTGACTTTAGATTTTGACATGTTATCAATTGACCTTGCACTTCATTACCATTGACTTGACAGGATATAATATCATCTGCTCTTCCTTTGTAAAATAACCCTGTCGAACAAGGGTTTTAAAAATTTCCTCGGCAATGATCTGGTTACCAACGGGTGACGGATGACAGTGATCCATGTAAACATAGTTCCATTCCCGAACCCTCATCATCTCGTCAGAACCATACCTTTTACTAAAGGATGTATCCATTGTCCTTTGGGCGATTAACCCGAAATGGATATTTTTGTAACTACTCGATCTTTCCTTCAGAAACTTGTCATATCGTGTTTTCAAACATGCCTCCATGTCAATATAGACAATGTTGTTATCCCTGGCTGATTTCTCCATGATGTCTGCATATTTGACCGGAACAGAAATGGGAAGGAAGATGAGTTTTATTCCCTTCGATTTGCATAATGAGATAATTTTATCTATGTTAGAGCTGAACTCGTCAAGGTTTACCCTGGGAACTTCTCCCGAAAGGGATACAAAAATACCTTTCTTACCTAAAAAACTCAAGAAACTCCCCAAACACCTGCATGAAAATAAAAGTTTCATCTTTTTGGAGAATCGGGATTCATTTTTTATCTTTTTTTTCTGAGAATCTGGATAATTCATCAGTTGAGAGTCGTTGAATCCGTAGGATAATAGGAGAATGTCAGGCTCCAGTCTGACGAGTTCTTTCTCAATAAATAATCTGCCCTGATATGAGCTGTAACACCAGACTCCGGCATTTATCACTTCAGCATTCTTCTCTTTTGATTGATTTTCGATTATCCTCGAAAGACGATAGGGATAAGTATCCTCGAGGTTTAAGTTAAATCCGAATGTAGATGAGTCACCAGCACAAATGATCCTCAATTTTCCTTCCCTGCTCTTTGATTGGCTCTCTTCTCCCCTGAATCCCGCCTTATTGATTTTATAATTGATTATGGATTCGTTTGGGAGCCTGAAAGAGAATGAACATTCTGGCTTTAGCTTCCAGTAAAGATCCGGATCAGGTTTGTGAAAAGGCATTTGTGGTTGGGTTAACCTGGATTGTATCTCTAAATTATGGTCGAGATCTTCAGAGTTGTCTTTTTGAGGGATTTCGAATATGACAGGTTTGGGTCTGATGTTTAAAATGCTGGGTTCACCTTTTATTAAATTTATAGAGCCATAAATAATCTCTAAAAGAGCAAGAAAAAAGACAGGAAGCAGTAAAAAGATGATTTTAGCCTTTAAAGAAGTTCTCTTTAACACTTCTAATTAATCCTGATTGGCTTCAAATTCCTTCTCTGGTGATAGCGGCAGGAAACTTTTGAAAAGGGGGTATAAAGATATTATCCTCGAGGAGGTTGTCATACTTTCCCATATTCATGTTCCATATTTTAACCAGCCTGTTCCTGTCAAAAAGATCACCTCGTGTAATCAGGTTTATTTTATCATAAAAAGCAGCTATTTTTCTATTTTTAATCAAGTTTTTTTCTTTGAGAGTTGTCATATATTCTGTCGGGATCTCTCTCGGGAAATGACCAATCCAGAAATATTGTTTATGTGTTGTATCCAATCTCGAAGGCAATGGATCTGAAAGAGCCAGTGCATCAAAGATATGGGATTGGTATGCGACCATTCAGGACCCGAAGAAGTCCGCTGTATTTTTAAAAGAGGCCCCTGTGGTCAGTTATACAGTGACTTATATCATTGATAGATTTGTTCCAGCCGTAGTTTTCATCAGTAAGCAATGTGGGATAAGGTATCATGAAATATCCACCTATCCTTACGATATAGAGTATATAGAGCAGCATACCTATTACAACAGGGGAAAGATCATACCTGAATATGATTTATATCTTGAAAATTTTTTTAAAGAATGTTTTTACATTAGCTAATTTTAAAGATTTTTAAAAAATTTTAATGAGAAATGGATTTTTTTCTTGATCTGAAAATTGTTTTATGATATCCTGATATAAGATGTTATTTTCATTTTGACCCTCCCCCATCAACCGCAGCGTTTTTTTACGCTGCGGTTATTTATGTACGAAAACAAATCGGTTGTTGTTAATCGTAAACTTCGAGAAAAATTGCTTCCAACATATATCCTTATCACCATTAAATCTGATATAATAGTTTTGATAGAAAACTACCAGGTGAAATTTTGTTCGTAACACAAAAGGTGGAGGTTATTATATGGGGAAATTAAATCTGCAATGGTTGTTAACGATTATCCTGCTAATATTGATTGGATGTACATCAAGTATAACTTACATAAAAGTTGATCAGGACTATGAAGTATACAAGATGAGTAGATCACATGCGTTGGAAGGTGGGGAGTTCAATTTGAAATTGTTTTTAATCCCTCAGGCAATTAGACATTCCAATGGCAAAATATACTATACATTGACTATTAAAGAAGAAGCCTTTGAAGAATATTTCTTCGATATCAGGAGTGATAGAGGGTTAAGTCTAGTTGTAGATGATGTCAAATATGTATTCAAAGATGAATCGCCTTCTTTTCATGAAATGTCAATCCTTAACATGAACAGAGGAATTATAACACCAAAAAGCAGACATCAAACCAACAATGGCCCATTCATCGAACAAGCATCCTATGCTGTGACACTTGAAATCATCGAGAAGATAGCTCATGCTAATAAAGTAGATGTTATTATCTTTGGTTGTGACAATCGATTCGAAGAAAAACATTTCGTACCCATTCATTTCAGCCGTTTCAGGGAGTTTGTCACATATGCACGCATAAATTTTGAAATCTAAGCTCTTATATCAGCAAAGGATTGTTATTTGTCCTTAAAACACATTTTTTTAGTAATCGTTGCTCCAATCCTCGGACTGCTGGTTCTATTTGCCGTTCTATATTTCTGGGAATTGATCGATAAGCTGACCTTTGCGAAATATAAACTTAACAAAGAGATCAGGGAAGTATCCAAACAGATTAAAAAAAATCCTGAAGATTTCCAGTATTATATGCAGCGTGCAAGATTATACAGCAAGAAATTTTTGTATGATAAACAGTTAGCCGACCTGAACAAAGCTGCAGAGCTGGCACCCAAAAGAGATGATATTTTCTATAAAAGGGGCATCTATTACTGCTACCGGAGCATGGTACCCGGAGTCGATAATAAAAAAGAGCTGCTCGAAAAAGCAGTCGGGGATATGACAAATGCACTTAAGGTATCTAGAAACAACGATTTTTACCTGCGAACCCGTGCCGAGTTATATTCCCACAACGACCAGTATGTAAATGCTATCTCGGATATCGATCTTGCCCTGAAATTTTGTCCACCCATTTGCCAGGAGCAGAATCTCTGCTTCAAGGGAATGCTTTTTATGCAGTTAAATCAATATGATAAAGCTCTCGAGGCATTTCAAAATGCCCTTGAAGTGAATCCGCAGGTCCACTCGATCTATTATGATCTTGCCATTTCTCAAAAGGATATCGGGCAATGGGACAGGGAAGTGTTATTCGATATTGCCGGGGAAAGATCATACAGGAGATCATGGGTCATGGACTTTTTTTACAGGATGGGTCACATCCATACGGAACTCGAAAAGACCTCCTTCGACCTTGCCCTGGCAAAATGCTATGAAGAAACAGGTAAACTCGATGATGCCGCAAAATCGTATCAGAAGTACCTGAATCACGAGAACACCAAGCCCGAAAAGAAAAGGGATAAGCAGAAGATTGAAATGGTCGAAGATAAAATCAGCTTGATGAATTAAACCAAAATCACTCTATCCTTATCGTAACCGAATCTATATGGAATATGTTAGTTGTTCCATGTTCTGTTATCGCTGTGTAAAAAGTGTAATACCCTGCTGGATGAGTATCACTTACTAAAAATGATAGGATAGTCTCATCCCATGTTCCGTGTTCGATATCGGTAGCCTTCGGATCGTTATTCCAGGAGGGATACCAGTAATAATTTCCACCAAGCACAATGCATGCATACATATCGACAGTATCATTCGTGGTATTTTCGACCTTTACATTGATGCTTGCTGTCTCTCCCTTCCAGAAGGAACTGTCGTTAGCATATATATCGACCTGTGGATTTTTTGTTGCATCACCGACAGCAAAGACATAACCGTCATATGTTGCAAAATACAGGGTGCCATCCGCACTGATTGCAGGGGATGAAACTATACCGACTGCTGTCTTGAACTTCCATTTCATGGAACCGTCAGAATTCACGGCATATAGATGTTTGTCGAAGGAATTGATATAGAGTGTTCCTTCGGAATCTATTGCAGGCGAAGAACGGATCAGCGAATTTGTAACGAAGCTCCATTTTACACTTCCGAATTCTGGAGACAGTGCGTATAAGCGGTAATCCTCGGAGTTGACGTAAATATTTCCATCGGCACCGACCGTAGGTGAAAGGACATAAGGGCTTTTCGCTTTGAACCGCCACTTTCCGGAGCCATTCGAACTGACAGCAACAAGTTCATAGCTGTCCGATCCGGAATAGACTGATCCATCAGTTCCGACAGCGATAGATGAAAAGGAGTAATAACCCAGATAATACTGCCAGAGAAAGTTACCTTCATTTGAGATAGCCTGGATATATTTGTCTCTATTTATGTATAAAGTTCCGTCAGGGCCTATTGCAGCGGAGCTCTGGACTCCCGGGGATAAATTTCCCGGATCCTCGTATTTCCATTTTAACGATCCGTCAGGATTAACAGCATAAAGGGTATCCGAACAAACATAAATTGTACCATCTGCCCCTATATTCGGGGATGGTATAAGTAGATAATAATCCGTTCCGAAATAGAACTTCCATTTTTCTGTACCATCGGGGTTGACAGCATAAAGATACCCGTCCCTTGAATCGATATATATTGTTCCATCATAAGATAAGGTGGGTGTTGAATTTATCTTGTCTGAAGTATAGAATCGCCATCTCAGGGAGCCATCGGGATTGATAGCATATAGATACCCATCCCATGAGCCTATATACATCTCACCTTCTTTTCCCACGACAGGTGATGAAGATATTCCGTTTTCGGTTTTGAATTTCCATTTGAGGTATGGTGATTCGGGACCTTTAAACTGGCTTTGCCCGGAATGCCGGGAGTCGCCCCCGAAAGTTGGCCAGGGAGAATCTGCAAGCTGAGCGTGAAGATTCGGAATAAATGTCAATATCGACAGAAGTAATAAGATAAAAATGTATGATCTGAACATTGGTTTTGCTCCTTTCGAGTTTTTGGAATCAATTTTTAAGTTTATACCAAAGGACATAATAATTTTCATTTCATTTGATCTTGATTGTTATAGAATCTATATCGAGGATATCGAATGTTCCATTTTCAGTGACAACTGCATGGAATGTTATGTCTTTTTCGAGATCCCGGATTTCCTGATTTATATTGATGGATACAATTGTATTATCCAATATAACACGCGGTTCAACCTCTGTTGCTCGGGGTGCATCGTCCCAATCGGGATACCAGCGATATACCCCGTCTATAACCATTGCAGCATATAAATCTACCCTGTTGAAGTCGGAGAAGTTACGGGCTTTTACTTTTACCTCTAGGTGGTCATTTAATCCGAATATATCACCGTTTGAATGAAGGTCAACGATTGCAAATGTAGCCGGATCACATTCATTATCAGGGAATTCACCTCTATATATCCATGCCGTGTTATGCCACCTTCCTGAACTTGAATCAAAACCACCGAAATACAATGCCCTGTTATCATCTTCGGGAAATGGGGAGACAGCGATAGATCTGCATGCTTGAAGGCTTAAACCTTCATCATTGTTTTCACAATAGATGTTTTCCCATGCATAAGATCCATTTTCATTGCGAATCAGGAAATAAGAACCGTTATAAAGAGGGTCCAGCCTTTCCGGATGATTTATCTTCAAACTGATCAGATTATATTTTTTCCCGGTATCAGGATCGATGACCGGCAGCATACTATCGTATCCAGCTATAATGTCGTCATCTGAAAAATCTTCCCAGATGCTCTCAAAATAGTCCTTGTAGCTGAAAGTGCCTGTCACTTCGTGATCTCTCATCGGGTCGATTCGCACGATCGCTCCGGAAGCTTCCCTAACACCAAGCAGGACTTCATGATTGCCGCCATCTGGATCGGAAACGGATGTTAATCCCCTCATGCCCGGATATTTACCTTCAACCAGATCCCATTCATATACCGGCTGCCATTCAGGTTCGTCCCCGTCAATCCTTATCAGCAATCCACCATCTGCATCGTCAGGATTCCCGTTAGATCCTGCTGCAATATAGAGAATTCCGTTTGCATTTGCTGAGGAATCCATCGGTTCGGAACATATGAGTTCAGGTTCGGGATACCAGCTTATTCTTCCGGGTAATTCAGGATCGAATGTTCCCCTGTAAAGAGCAGATGTTTTATCAGCCGCAAAGACATAGTGAATGCCGTTCACATTGTCGACATGATCATTAATTAAAGTTACAAAAGCATTATTGGTATTTGTGTTATTTGAAGATATGATCATCTCTTTCCACATCCCTGTTATATCGTCCCTGCTATATATTTTTATCTCCGGATCATTATCCTGAAAAGCAGCCAAAAGAATGGTAACAGGTTTTTCAAGTGATTCTCCATCTTTGTCCGTTGTAAATGTAATAGATTCAAGGCAGCTTACATAACTGGCAGTTCCGGGACAATTGCTAAAATCAACCTGCCATGGGGATTCCTTTGACTTTTTAACGAGTACCTGGGGACCCGGCAGCGGATCTCCACGTGTTTTATCATTTCTATATCCTATGCCTGCGAAAAGCATCCCGTTATGAGATTTGAGGAAGGAAGTTTCAGTACCACCCATGAAATTATTCAACTCGTCATAACTTCCGGGTTGATAGTCTCTTTTGTAAATCAGACGTTCGTAAGGCGAAATGCTTTCGATAAAATCAACTATCGCAGTAGTAACATGATCGTCGGGAAGTCCGATGTCACCGTCTATTGAACCGTGGTTTTTGTCGAAGGCAGGATGTATAATCGATCTAAAGCCTTTGTAATTAAGTATATTGACGTAATTTTCAGCGAAAACGGGAGCGTTCAGATTGCTGTAAGGTACAATATGTGGAGGTATATTTGAGCCCGGTTTTACATAAGTTAATGGAGATGAGAATTGCCATGATTCGGGATCTCTGCTTAAAGAATCTCCTAATTGACCTGGAAGGAATCCACCCCAGAGTGCTGCAAGCAAGCTAACATCATAGAGTGTCTGGTCGTTGGGGATGACTCCTTTTATTACATTCAGCGTTAAACCGTTTTCCTTTAAATATCTCTCATCGTTGCTTACAAGGGGAACAAGATGAGCTCCTGATGAATGACCCATGATATAAATCTGTTCAGGATCTCCTCCATAATCAGAGATGTTCTTATAAATCCATGTCACAGCTGATGCAATATCTTGGCAGTGAACAGGAAATTCGTTTGATGACGAGGTTCTAAAGTTCGTGGAAATGAAAATATAACCTAGGCTTAGTAAACCGGATGGCTTGTGTCCTACTCCGATTTTATCTCCGCCATAAATCCATCCGCCGCCATGTGCATACAATATAACCGGATAGTTATCTGCTTCTGAATTTGTATATATATCAAAGCTAAGGGAGTTGGGATCAATCCCTTCGACATATTTGTATTGGATGTCTGGATATACATCGTAATCCTGTGAATGTGAGGTTTGGTTAAAAATCAGAAAGCTTAAAACCATTAATAAAGCAAATATTTTTATTCTGCGTTTTAAGTGAAAGCAATTCATTATTCAACCTCCTTATTCTATGAGGATGCTTAGATAATCTGTATCTATAATATTTAATGTTTGATGTTCAGTTATTGCAGCTACAAATGTGAGTTCTTTCATCATATCCATTATATCTTCTGTTATAAGAACAGATAGAATTTTCTCGGTATATGAGGTATTTCCATCTATTGTAATTGCATCGGGGGATATGGTCCATGTTGGATACCAGTAATATTTATCCTCATATACTAATGCTGCATATAATTCGATTTTACCTGTCGAATAGTTTTCAGCAATCAATTCTATGTCTAGGGTATCACCTTTACTTACCCATTTATGCTTCGAGTGGATATCCAGCCTCGCTACGGGCATTGATTTACATTCGTTCGGGAATGATTTCCCCTTATAAATCCATGCTGTACTTTGGACGCTGTCATCCATTGAGCCTGAATCTAAACCTCCGAAATACAAGGCTTTGCCTTTATCTTCGGTAAAAGGGGATATTGCGATAGTCCTGCATGCGGAAAGGCAGGAATCATCGTACGAGTTATCAGGGTCGAATATGTAACCCCAAACATAATTACCGTCTTTATGCCTGACCAGATAATGAGAACCATTATATGGATGGGTAAACCCTTCCGGATGACTTACTCTCAATCCTATCAGAGCGGATTTGTCACCGGTCGAAGGATCATAAATATCGGGTGCATTTACAATAAAAGCGTAAGCTGGATTATCAACCGGCTCTTCCCAGATCGTTTCAAAATAAGCCTTATAATCGAAATCTATTGAAATCAGTTTCGTTTCAGGATTTAACCTTTCAATTAAACCCGAATTTTCCCTGGAGAATATTAGGACTTCTCTACCTTCTGTATATGGATCGGGAACACCTTTGAGTCCGGTTAAATCGGATTTGCCCTCCCACTCATAAACATGTTCCCAAACAGATTCAGGTCCAACATTTAACATGTATATCCCGCCATCATTATCATCGGAGATGCCATTTGAACCTGCTGCAAGATATAGAACACCATTTGCTGATGTCGACTGGTTAAAGGGTTTTGAACACATGAGAGCTGGTTCAATATCCCACTTTATCTGCCCGGGTGAATCGGGATCGTAGGTTCCACGGTATAATCCTGAATTAGCGCTTGCAGCGAAAACATAATGAACACCAGTTATCATGTCGAAGTGATCGGTAATTAAACTCACGTAAGCTCTGTTTTTATCATTAATGTGAGCTTCAATGACCGTTTCGGTCCATACTTCATTATCATCGTTACGAGTATAGACTTTAGCTTCAGAAGATCCGGAGCGATATCCCGAAAAGAGTATTGAAACGGGAGGTTCGAGTAAATTGCCATCTTTATCAGATAAAAAGGTTATTGATTTTAGATAGCAGACAGAACCATTGCCTTCGGATTTATCAAGGTTAAAATCAGGAGACCAGTCGGAATCGATGGATTTTTTTACAAGTATTTGTGAACTCCTGGAATAATTTTCATTATTCATTGAGCTTTCAATACCGGCAAACAGCGTTCTTTTATGGGCTTCCAGGAATATATTTTCTGCATCGTATGTGATATTTTGTTCGAGTTCCGTTGTTTCGGGATAATAATCCTTGTTGAATGAAAGTCGAGTGAAAGGAGTCGTATGTTCGAAGAATCCAAGAGTTTCGGTTGTAATATGGTCATCCGGAACACCAAAGTCATAATCTATTGTACCGTGGTCTTTATCCCATGCATCAAGGATAGTTGAACAATACCCGGCGTAGTTTAATTCATATGAAAAGTGCTGGGACAGAGTTGGATCTTGAATTTTGCTGAAACCTACGATCAAAGGTGGAAGGTTATCTCCTGGTTTTGCATAAGTTACAGGCGAAATGTATTTCCAGTATTCATAATCTGCCGTGAAGATCCCGCCAAACATTCCATAAAAATAACCACCGTAAAAAGAAGCTAGTAAGTGGATGTCATATCCACTGTTATCAGAGGGATTGAAACCTTTAATAACATTCAACGTAAGGGCATGCTCCCTCAAGTATCTTCCATCGGTAGATACCAGAGCACATATATGTGCACCCGAAGAATGACCCTGGATGTATATTCGATCAGAATCCCCGCCATAATATTCGATATTGTTATATACCCAGGCGACTGCCGCAGCTGTATCCTGTATTATGGTTGGAATCGTAACCTCTGGATAAAGCCGGTAGTTTATAGATACCAGGACATATCCAGCTTCCATGAGGGCAGGAACCTTTTGTCCAACAATTTCTTTACTGCCAGAAATGAAACCTCCTCCATGAATGTATATTAAAACCCGCTGTTTACTTTCTTGAGGATTTGTATATATATCAAGGCTGAGGTCATGAGGATCCGCTCCATCGACTTCTTTATATTGTATTTCAGAGTATTGATCGACAATCTGAGCATTGGTCGATGTTTTACTAATAATTACCATCAATAATATCAGTAATATAATTTGAATTGTTTTAGGTTTATGTAACATCATCTATCCTCCTTTTTTAATAACAACTTAATTTTCTATCATTGTAAAATCGACTGTTTCCAGGTTCGATAATAGTTTACCGGTATCCGGATCAAAAACTGCAATAGCAAATTTATAGTCTCCCTGTGTATGGATAGGTGGTTTCATGTTAGGGATTGGTGAGTTCAATAATTTTATATCAGTGATAAATGTATTTGCAGGCATAAAAACAGACGATGCTGCTGCCTTTATTTCGGGTAACCAGTCAAATCCAAAAAATAATTCAGATGAAGATACGTTGAGTAAAGCGAAATATATATCCCCGGTGACATCTTCTTTATAGGTTTTAGCGTCAAGAAAAATCTCCATGTTACTTCCTTCTGGGAATCTTTTCCTGTCCGGATTTATTTTCAGATCAACAAACACATTCTTTTTATCACCAACAGCAAAAAGATAACCGTCAAAGGAGCCGAAATATAATGTTCCATCTTTGTCAAGAGAGGGGGAGGTTGTTATTCCTATCCAGGTTTTAAATTTCCATTTCAAGGTGCCATCAGGATAGATTGCATAGAGGTATTTATCGAAGGAATTGAAGTAAATGATTCCATTTCTGTCAATGACCGGAGATGAGCGGATTAAAAGACCTGCTTTGAATTCCCATTTCAAATTTCCATTTGGTTCGAGAGCATAAAGATAATCGTCTTCTGCGGTTACATAAATTGTCCCATCAGGGCCAATAACCGGTGAGAGGACGTATAAAATTCTGGCTTGGAACCGCCACTTTTCGGTACCATCAGAATTTGCAGCAAAAAGCTCGGCTTTTTCTGATCCCACATAAACGGAGCCTTCATTATCGACCGCAAGAGCATTTAATGTATAATAACCCATATTACATCGCCACTTTGTTGTGCCGTCAGGGTTTATGGCATAAATATGCTTATTCCTGCTTATGTGTATTGTACCATCAGGACCCAGAACTGCAGAGCTCTGAACTCCGGGATCAGGGTCGATTTCATCCTCATATTTCCATTTGATAGTTCCGTCCGGATTTATGGCATAAAGCGTATCAGATGTGACATAAATGGTTCCATCTTCGTCAATTAATGTCCCCGTATAAACATTATTAAGGTCAGTTCCGAACTGGAATTTCCATTTCAAGGAACCATCGGGCTTGATTGCATATAAGAAACCGTCTCTTGATTCAACATAGATTGTTCCATCTATTCCAATGGCAGGAGTTGCGGTGATTTTGTCCTGGGTCATGAAGTGCCATTTTTCAGTGCCGTAAGGGTCAAGGGCATAAAGATAACCGTCCCAGGAACCGAAATAGATTGTTCCATCGTTACCGATTACAGATGAGCCTGAAATACCGGGTTCAGCCTTGAAAGTCCATTGTAACACGGGATTTTCTGGACCTGAGTAAGGACATTGTGAGGTATGCTGTGTATCCCTGTGGAACATGGGCCAGGGGGAATCAGCAAGCTGGGCATAAATTGGTGCTGCAAATATTATGGAAACCAGCATGATGAAGTGGTGGATCTTTGTTCTGTACATATTGCCTCCTTTTTTAAGTTTAAATATGTAACAATACCCTTCAATAATTTATAATGTTAACCATTAATTTTCACAACCTATTAAACAATGGTAAAAAAGTTTTGTTATTTCAGATCAATTTTCTCAATATCCCAATCCAGTAGATTCAATGTTCCCTGTTCTGTTATCCCTGCATAAATAGAGAATGAACCAACCTTGTTCTTAATTTCTTCTGTTATATAAGTCGACAGTAGAGATTCTTTCCAGATGATGAAATCCTGAATCGACGTAGGAGCAGCGTTGTCATTCCAGTCGGGATACCAGAAAAAATTATCATCAATTTCAATTGCAGCGTAAAAATCAACATCAGACGATGAGAAATTTTCAACCTTGGCAGTAACCTCAATTGCCCTTTCATTACCGGAAAAGGCGTTCCACGTATTGATATGAACATAGGCAAAAGGGGAGACTTCGCATGTATCCGGAAATAATTCTCCGCGATAAATCCATGCCGAGTTGTGACATTCCTCGCCTTCAGCGTCATAACCGCCGAAATAGAATGCATTTTCCACGTCTTCAGAAAATGGAGACACGGCAATTGTTCTGCAAGCGTGTAGAGAATCTTCGGGAATTGAAGGATCAAAGATATACCCCCATTCGTAAGAACCGTCCTGATGCCTGACAAGGTAATATGCCCCTTTGTATGGTGGGATGTAATTTTCGGGATGAGAAATCCGCAAACCGATTAAATTGTAAGCCTCGCCATTTTTTGGATTGTAAACCGTTGTCATCGTGTCATATGCTGCGACAGTCAAATCATCTCCAAGCCCATCCCAGATATACTCGAAATAGGATTTGAAGTCGAATTCCTGTATGATTTCATAATCATTTACCGGATCGATCCTTTCAATTATCCCCCTGTCATTCCTTGCACAGACCAGGACTTCATAGCCTGTTCCGTAAGGGTCAGGCACCGATGTTAGTCCCGACATTTTGTAATATTCACTGTCAGACTTTTCCCATTCGTAGATGAATTCCCAGGATGGATCCAATCCATCGATCCGTTTGAACAATCCCCCGTCATCATCATCAGGATTGCCGTTTGAACCAGCAGTTACATGGAGTACTCCGTTGGCAACAGATGCCCCATTAATCGGTTCGGTACAGGTGAATTCAGGAACAGATTCCCATGCTATACGACCTGAAGCCCCGGGATCGTATGCACCGCGGTATAAACCGGAAGCCGGAACGCATGCGAAGACATAATCGACTCCGGCGATGGTGTCGTGATGCCCTAGTATCAGGTTAACGCAGGCTTTCTCCGGATCGGGGATACCGGATTCCACTATCATCTCTATCCATTCGCCAGTCTCGTCGTTCCTGCTAAAAATCCTTGCATCCTGTCCTCCGTCTTCCGGGCTTGCAAGCAGGATTGATACGGGGAATCTCAGCAGGTTTCCGTCCTTATCGGTTTTGAATGTGACTGATTTTAGACAGCTTATCCGTCCCCTGCCGCCGCTGCTTATCTGAGCATCCAGCTTCCAGGCAGAACCTCTGGATTCTTTCATCAAGACCTGTGCTCCGTTGATTTTACCCTGATCTGTCAAATCATTTTTGTAGCCGATACCTGCGAAGAGAGCACGGTTATGGGATTCGAGGAAGGTGGTTTCGGTTCCTCCCAGGAAATTATCCTTATCATCGAGGCTTCCGGGTCTATAATCCCTGCTGAACTTAAGCCTTGTATATTCCGAGACTGATTCTATGAATGTCATAGCATCCCGGGTAACGTGGTCATCAGGATTCCCGAAGTCTGCAAATATTGTCATGTGATTTTTATCGGGAGCTGCTAGTAAAGCGGACCTGTTGCCTTCATAATTGAGTTTATCGACAAAGATGGAGGTGAAAACCGGGTCAGCCTGTGCATTGGAATAGGCAACGATCATGGGTGGTATGTTAAAGCCCGGTTTTGAATGGAAGATGGGGGATGCGAATTCCCAGAAGTCCGGATTCTGTGTGAAGACATCTTCCAATGCGGGAAGATTTCCACCGAAAATTGATGCCATCAAAGGGATATCGTAATATGAGACATCGAGTGGTATGACACCTTTTATCACGTTGAGAGTCAAACCGTATTCCTCCATATACCTGTAATCTGCGGCAACGTGTGCGACGAGATGGGCACCGGCGGAGTGGCCGATCAAAAAGATCCGATCAGGGTCACCACCGTAATCACCAATGTTTTCATATGTCCAGGCGATTGCTGCTGCAAGATCCTTGGTATGGTACGGGAAATCGTACCGGGGAGAGAGGCGGTAGTTTGCAGAGACGAGGACGTAACCCATGTCAATTAAGCCGTAGACCATGTTCGATCCCCTGAGCCCTTTATCTCCGGCCTTCCAGGAGCCGCCGTGCACGTAGAACATCACGGGTTGTAAGTTACTTTCGGTGGTGTTATAGATATCCAGGCTTAGGTAGGTGGGTTCGACGCCTTCGACCTGTGCATACTGAATGTCTGTGAACTCCTGCATACCGGCGAAAGAGTGTGGTATGGCAAGGAAAACCACTGCAAATAAAGGGCATAAGAATATAGCTGCGGTATAAACGTGTGTCATACTTTTATTCATAAAGATGCCTCCTGAAATTTATGATTAAGTTAATTAATGATAAATGAAATTTTCGAATGTTTCAAGTTTTTTTCAAGTAAAATTTTTAATTTGAAATTGTTTCACGGTGGATCTATATTCTCTTGGAAGCTTGATTGACAGGGGATTAGAGATGATCGAGGGGGAGTGAAAGTTCATTCCCTGGCACGGAATTTGCACCGCCGTCATCAGGGCTGCTGACGGGCAAATTCCGTGCCAGGGATGACATTTCGTCGAGGGATGTAAAGTCCTGCTAGACGCGGGTTTAGCCCAACAAAAAAAAATAAATTGACCCATTTTGTCCTTTTCGGGACAAAAATGTCCTGTTTTTTCAGATAACATCCGGTACGGGTATGCGGAGGGAGACAGAAGCCTGCCAGAAGGTGCTATAAGGAGATTGAAAAGAGACAGAAAGGGGGAAAGGTGGGACATTTCGATGGGAAAAGAGGACATTTCGGGACAGTAAGAAGTCAAAAGTGAAAATCAGGGGGTGGGGTTGTGGCAGATTTTTTCGCCATGGGGGTATTGGGGATTTGGGTCGACACGGGGGTCGAGCCAAACGAGGGCAAACCGTTGTTTGCCCATGCGTATGTGGAATACGATAATCTGAATTTACTTTTGTAATAATTTCATCTATAATAATTTACAGTTAATTCCCATTTATTGAACTATTATTATGAAATTGTAATGAAAGAAAAATCCACAATAATGAAGACACGTCGAGAGCTTTTTGATTATCTTGAAGAGCAAATGAATAAAACTTATCGTCAGGTTTTGGGAACAAAAAGGCTGGAAAGCGAGAGTACTTTCGTAAAAACATTCTTATTGGAATTTGATTGGGAACAAAGCGGTAAAAATAAAAGAGATACAAATTTATTAGTCGATTCACTCACCTTACCAACAACATCAAAACGTAAAAAAGAATGCAAACCTGATATTTCAGAAACTCATGAAGATGGGTTCTATAAGGTTACCTGGAATAGGACAAAGGGAAAAATTAAAATTTATTTAGATACAAGCAGTGATGTAGATAGACGATTTTGGATAGCATATTCTCTTTCGGATGCTGCGGAACTTGATGTTTTACTTGATGGGTTATCGAAAACACAAACTGCTTTTGACAGGGTATGGCTCTGGCCAGAATACTTGTTCAAAACTCAAGAAAAAGGTGAATTCCGAGGTATTGGTCTTGATTATGATTATCGTCAATTTGAAAAAGAAGAAAGAAAGACTGAATCCACTAACTATTTTAAAATGCAGGTATGGGGAGGAAAAGAGACAAAGCAGATTCTCGAATATATCAAAAATGAATTTCCTAAAAAAACAGTACTTTCCAAGATTCGGATGAAATATTGGTTTAATGAAAATTCTGAAGATATGTTTGCTTTGGAAGATATTAAGTATAATGGCAAATTCACAACTCGGGGTACATCGTTTTCCAACCATCAAACTCTTGTCAGCAACGTAAGGTGCGAGTATTCAAAAAAAATCAAAGAGATGGAGAATAATCATATTATTCGCTGGGACGATAATGACAATACTGTTGAATTAAAGGGAGATCCAATATTTTTTAATATTGATGAACCTATCGAAAATTTAGAAGCATTCTGTAAGGTAGTATTTTCCGGTTCTTTGCCTTTCAGATTGTGGGGTGTTCCTCAAAAGATAAATGGAAATGATGGTCTTATGGTTCCAACTGTTGATTTGCATACAGGTTCAAACCTTTCTTTCGAGATTTTTAATGATCTTATTTGTATGTATCTCTATCCTGGAGCTTGTGGAAATACAATTGCCCGTTTTTTTACTAATCTACAACATTATTACGGTTGTATAGTTAAGGCTTTCGACATTGACGGAAATTCAGTATTTTAATCTTCGAATGACCAACTTTTTTATTGGTCTCTTTAGGGGGATAAAATATTATCCTAAAGCTAATGAAATAAAGGATTTAGGATATCAAATCTTTCAAATTGAACCCAAAATAAACATTATTTCATTAGGAAAAGAAGTTAATCCTGATGCGATATCATATTCCAATAAAATGAGTCATACGATTATTGCTGAATGGACTGCGCACAAATCAATTAATGAACAAACTGGAAATCAGTTTACAAATTACATGGCGGTTTCATTCGAGGATTTAAGCAACGCTGGTTTACCCAGAAATGCACTATCATTGAAAAGTAATCTATTCGTTGTTGTCGATGAATACAAAGATAAGTTTGTCGATTTTTTTTATCAAAAGGATACTACAAATATTATGCTTTGTTCTCTTTCAACTAACGAAACAAATGAAACCGAATTAAAATGTTGCGTCGGGAATTTACAAGACGAAAAGCTATCCGGTATTTTTAAACAAGGGATAAAAACTCGAAAACTGTTTATGGGTTATATCCCAATATTAAAAAATGATATAAATACTGCTTTTGGTAAACGAGTTATTATTACAAATATTAGTTCTTTAACAAGAAGAAACAAGAATGTCGAATTTACATCAAACGAACTATGTTCAAAAATCTTTGGTTTATGGAAAAAATATGGACCAAATGAACGTTCTCAAATAGTTACAAAGGCACATAATGTAATAAGAGAAATAAGCAACAAAAGTTATTTTGATGGTTGGTTTGATAGATCTAATGATACTCCACCTAAGTGGTCAATATCCCCTCCAAATGGCAAAAATATTAATATGTTTTTAAAGCTTGCTGAAAAATATATTTCAGAAATAACTGATGAGCCATATCAACCGGATCTTTTTGAACGTTACGAATAGGTAATTTGGGTCGACACGGAGGTCAACGCCTACATGGGTGTGGGGGACGAGATGGTCGTTTTTATTACAGCTAGCTGAAGCTAGCTGCTAGGGATGGGCTTTACCATTGTGGTGAAAATTTTTGCGTGAATTCGAAATTGTGATGATGCGGAAAGGGTGTATTAGATTCGGGTCGACACGGGGGTCGACCCATACATTGGAACGAAAATATTCGTTTTTTAAAATCTGTCTCATTCCATAATCTGTGATTCAGAACTAATAAGTTTCATCATCTTCAGGTAAATAATCAATCCTTTTTGAAACCGATACGCACGGAGGAACTTTCGACAGGTTCCAACAGCTTGTTTATAACCTCGAAAACAATTTTGAATTGTTTGTCGTATTTCTTTTCCATCTTATCGATTATCGCTTTCAAATCCCTGTGTGTGGTCAGTATTTGCCTCAATTTGGTGAAAGTCCTCATGATCTGGATATTAACATAGATTGCCATTTTGCTTTTCAAAACACCTGAAAGCATTGCAACGCCCTGCTCAGTAAAGGCGTATGGCAAATGACCTCCGAGGCTTCTTTTCGATGGTATCACATTTTGTGATAGCAAAAGATCTGCTTCCTCAGGTGTTAGTTGCAGCATGAAATCATCAGGGAACCTTTCAATATTCCTTTTGACCTGTTGTCTCAATGCTATTGATTTAACACCATATAATTCTGCAATGTCCCGATCTAGAATGACGTTTATTCCCCTGAGATTTATTATTTTGCGTTCTATCCTCTCCTGCGGGACGATGCCTTTCATTCCTTTTCCTCGATTTCTTTTAAGGCTTGCTCGAAAATATCTTTACCATATTTTAATCCTATGTTATCAAGGGAGTTTATGGCTTCCTTTAAATATTTCTTTGCTTCTTTAAACTTGCTTTGAGCTTCCAAAATCAGCCCTATCATTCCAATTTGATATGCTATGCCCTGTATATTTCCAATTTCTTGGTTTATTCTCAAAGAATCTTCAGAATATTGCATTGCAGCTTTGAATTCACCTTTAATGTAATAATCAGATCCAATATTTCCAAGAATCAAAGCTTCACCTAGCTTGTGGTTCATTTCTCTTTGCATATCAAGAGATTCATTATAGTATTTTAATGACTCATCCCATTCTTTATCGACACCATAAATCAATCCGATATCCACAAGTGCCAATGCCTCACCAAGCTTATATCCAACCTCTTTACAGATTTCCAACTCACGTTTTGCGTAATCCAATGCTTTATCAAGTTCAGCATTTTTTAATGCTTTATCAAACTTACTAACCTTTTTGCTCTTTTCTTTATAATTCAAAGCAATGTTGCCAAGAACGGATGCTTCACTGAGTTTTTCTCCCATATTTTCAAAGCTATTTAATGATTTTTCAAAATATCTCAATGCTTCATCCCAATTCTCACTTGATTGATAAATTAATCCGATACAATTTAAGGCGTGGGCTTCACCTACCTTAGCATTTATATCATCGATTTTTTTTGCAACCTCGAAAATGGATTCAAAATTCTTCATTGCTTTTTCGTTTTTGTGTCTTAAATAATAAGTAATACCTAAGTTAAGTAGGATAGACATTTTCTCTATTGGTGCAATTACAAGCTCTCTTAATATTCCTTCAAACACTTCTATAGCTTTTTCAGGTTTAAGGTCTAATATATATAGATGAGCATTCATAACTCGTTTCTTTAATTCTTCATTATCGGATTGAGGAATCCCATTATACCAGTAAGTTGCATTGCCAAGAGTTGATTTAGGATTGTTTCGATATACATAATGAAGATAATTTTGGTAATTTTGATCTAATATCCTAAAATCTGTGATCTTTGAATCTTCATTAAACTTTATTGTTACAGTTTCTTGCATCCTCCAGTTAGGGCTATCATTTGGTAGAACTTCTTTGATGTATTTTTGTGCAAAGATGCAATAAAATGCATTATGAGGTTTGACAAAGTATGTAATGAAGATAGGAAATGGTGATATTTCATATTGTTTGAGATTTTTGGTTTTCATTTTTGAAAAAGCTATTGGGAATTTATCATGTTGAGTATTTGTAGCTTTTAATTGTACCCAAAATACTTTTTCAGTTACTCTATCACCATCAACAATTTGAACTTCAATATCTTCTCCATAATCAGGTATTTTGCATCTTTTAATCCATTCTCTTGGTAACCTTAACATAAACAACAATCGTGATTCATCTTCGAGGATGTGTTGTTCGGGTCGTTTGATGTAATCGTCACCATTTGCCATGGATGTAATATATCATATTAATTGAAATAAATAAATATTATTGATTGTAAATGGGAGTTCGGGGATTTTTTGACACGGAGGGGGACGAGAAGGTCGTTTTTATTACAGCTAGCTAAGCTAGCTGCTAGGGATGGGATTTTAGCCTATTTTGGTGAAAATTGTTGAGTGAATTTGAAATGGGATATTGGACAGTTCACGGAAGCTGTCCCTACATGTTAATCGGGGACGATTAACCTACCGGCGCGGATGTTGATGTGGGGGATTCGGGTAGGCACGGGGATCGACCCCTACGGGGGCGTGGGATTTGGGTCGACATGGGGGTCGACCCCTACATTGGAGCGAAAATATTCGCTCCCTACATGGTCGAGAAGAGACGGTCGACAATATAAAGGCACGGATTGCCATGCCCCGCAGGTTCACCGTCCTGGTTGACCAGAGCCATAGATGGGCAAACAGGATGTTTGTCCTGCGTTGTTATATTTGGAGCGGATATTTTCGTTTCATGAATATGGTCGAGGGAATGGGATGTTTTTTATGTTTACAGCTAGCTGAAGCTAGCTGCCAGGGATGGGCTTTCAGCCCGTTGTTTTGAAAATAGTTGTGATATTCACAAAATTATTGTATATTATTTTCATGCCGAAACCCAATTTTGAGAGATAGAGGGAGATTTTTCGTTGTCATATGAAGAAGCTAAAAGAAGGATAGAGTTAGCGCGGAAGGAAAATTCAACATCTCTTAATTTGTCCAGCTTAAAACTCGAAAAAGTTCCACCTGAGATCGGGAAGCTATTGAGCCTGAAGGGGCTTTCGCTTTCCAGAAACCAGCTGACGGAGCTTCCTCCTGAGATAGGGAATCTATCGAGCCTGCTGGAGCTTTTGCTTGGTGGTAACCAGCTTAGGGAAGTTCCACCTGAGATAGGGAAGCTGTCGAGCCTTGAGATTCTTTTCCTAAATAATAACCAGCTGACGGAAATACCACCGGAGATAGGCAAGCTGTCGAGCCTGGGGAAGCTTTGGCTTCAAGATAACCGGCTTAAGGAGCTTCCTCCTGAGATAGGGAAGCTTTCAAACCTGAAGGGGCTTTACCTTAATAGTAACCAGCTGATGGGGATTCACCTGGAGATAGGGAAGCTATCAAACCTGGGATTACTTACAATTTATAATAACAAGTTAAACACGCTTCCACCTGAGATAGGAAGATTGTCGAGTCTGCTAATTCTTGATATTCAGAATAACAAGCTGACGGAGCTTCCTCCCGAGATGGGGAAGCTATCAAAACTGAAGGTGCTTAACCTTAATAGTAACCAGCTTACGGTGTTACCACCTGAGATAGGTTATTTATCGGACCTTCATGAGCTTTGGCTTGATGATAACCAGTTGACGGAGCTGCCACCGGAGATAGGGAAGCTATCGAGCCTGAAGGGGCTTTGGCTTTCTGATAATCCCCTGACGTTTCCACCACCAGCGATAGTGAACCAGGGGTCGAAGGCGATACTTTCCTTTTTGCGGGAGAAGCTGAAGGAAAGGGAGGAGCATAAGGATACAAGGCGTTACGAGGGGAAACTGCTTATTTTAGGGGATGCAGACGAGGGGAAATCATGCGTATCCCGTGCCCTGCGGGGGCTGGATTTTATAAAGGGTTACAAGACCACCCACGGAGTGGATATCGAGAGGTGGACCTTTTCCCACCCCGATTATGAGGATGATGGAGAAAAAGAGATCACACTGAACATCTGGGATTTCGAGGGTCAGGAGATAAGCCATCAATCCCATCAATTCTTCCTGACGGGCAGGTCATTATATGTGCTGGTTTTCAATGGACGAAAGGGCTTTAAAAATGATCGGATCACATACTGGCTCGATACGATAAGATCCCTTGCTCCTGATGCAAAGGTCATACTTGCTGCAACCGAATGTGAGGAGAAGAGACCCCAGGTTCCACTTGATAGATTAAAAGCCGAATATCCCGACCTTTTAGATGGTGATGATTTTTATTTTCCTGTCGGGTGTGAGAATTACAAAGAAGATGAATATATTCCAAAGCTTCAAAATAAGCTGATGAGCATGGCAAAAGAGCTTGATGTTGTCGGAACCCCCTGGATCGGAAGCTATGAAAGGGCGGAAAATTTAATTAAATCCAAAATGGACAGGGGCATCAACCATATTACGAGAGAAAGGCTGAATGAAGTTTTCAAGGAGTCGGGGATTCCGGATGACAGTTTCGACTCCATGGCAAGGATATTCGGCGATATGGGCGTCATTACCCACTTCCCTGACCGGAAGGAACTGAAGGAATTCATCGTATTGAATCCCGAATGGCTGACAAAGGCTATCAGCCTTGTTATGGAACATAAAGAGCTGGACGATAGCCGGGGAGAATTCGATACAGACTGGCTGGAGGGACTCTGGGAGAAGGACAAAAGATTCAAAGGGATGTTCAAAAAATTCTACCAGTGCATGAAGGAATTCGAGCTATGCTATCCGCTTGAGCAATATGAGCGACCCAACCTGAACCTTGCTCCATTGAGGTTCAGCCATCTCAAGCCGGTAATACCATGGAGTGATAACACTAAATCGAAGGAGCGGCGGATCCGGTTTAAATTCAATATCAATCCCCCTGCCGGGATAATGAGCCGTTTCATCGTAAAGACCCACCACATGATCGCAAGACCTGACGATACGCCTAAAGGTATCTTCTGGTTTAACGGAGTTTTCCTCAGGACGGGAAAGGGTACGATGAGCTCCGAGGCATTATGCGAGTTCAACAAGGATGATAAAACCTTCACCATAATTGTCAGATCTGCTTATCCACAGGAGATGATAGAGAAGCTAAGCGGATTTGCCGTGGCAGTATTCTCTTTTTTCAAGGGACTCCTTCCCGAGAGGTTTTATGGTTGTGTTCACGAGGATGATACTCGATGCAAGGGGTATCATTCGGAGAGCAAGATAAAGTTTCATCTAACCCAGAAAAGAAAATTTTTATGTGAAGCGGGTTATCACGAAGTTGATCCCGTCTTCCTGGTTACGGGTCAGAGCAGCTTTTCAGTCCCCTGCTATGTGGAAGAAAAACTATCGATACTGTTCATGGAAAAGATGGTTGAAACTCCCGTATGGGTGGAGAAATTCGGACATGGATTAGAGCCTGTCATGAGAAGGCTGGATAAGATTTTAGGAAACCAGGAAATAATGATCAGCAACCAGACATATTTTATTCAGTATATAAGACAGCAGCACAGGGAGCTTTTGAACGAACTGGATTTGATGCTGGATGAGCGGGATTTCAGACCGATACCTTCCATATTCATCCTGTCACCTGTGGATAAAAATAAATGGAATCCTCGAAGGTTTTTCGAGCAGGAATATATCTTCATGCCCTTCTGTGAACACGAAGGACCGATCCACCGTGTGGATTATACGGCAACGTTTAAATCACCTAAGGACTGGTGGATCAAGGCGGCGCCCATATTGAGGGTGATGGTTAAAGTGGTGACCTTTTCCTCAAGTGTTGCCCTTTCCGGAATACCTTTCTTCCTTGATGTAACAGGTTTAAAAAATGAGATGGACCTTATGAAAACTCTGGTAAAAAACATACCCCGGCTCGAGGGTGGTGCGAGATCCGATGTATCTATCGAGGCGATGGAGGATGTTCGCAGGGAGCTTTTTCACATTGATCCCTGGGGGAGAAAAGTGGAAGATCCCTATCGGGAAGCTCGAATTGCGGTGTCTGAAATCCTTGAAAAAGTCGATCCCGTATCAGTCAAAGCTCGAAGATTCGGTGATCTGGAGCGGGTGAAATTTCCTGACAGCACCTACCGCTGGCTATGCAGCAAGCACCGGGAATAATATTACCGAACCTTTTAATAATCTACTTTTGTTCTTTGACCTAAGGCTGACCTAAGAGTTATTACCGGATTTTTCACTATTTCGAATGTACAGAAAGGTGGTCGCAAGGGACCACCTCAAAGGAGAATTAAAAATGAAAAGATACACTATTATCCATCATAATCAAAGTTTTGTCAATATCTCCCAGATCACCTGATATCAGGGCTCTTAAGAAAGTGCACTTTTTTGAACTCTCCATGTAAATTTGACATATCCCCATGATATGGTTAAAATTTTTAGAGATTCTTTTGCGATTATCGAAAGGGACCTAAGTGTGACCTAACGCTTTTTTCAAATGAAAACAAAAACACAGAAAAATATTTTCGGTACCCCGGGCATGGACTACCTAGTCCTCATAATGCTCGGTATGCTGCTCAGCCTTTTTCCGGCAATAGGTCTTTTCGTCGCCCTCGGAGTGTATGGCTTTTTCTCTAGCTTCTGCTTTTTAATCCTCCTTACCCTTGCCGGGTGCGGTTTCGGGATATACCATAACCTTCATGTGGGAGAAGCAGGCGAGAAGGATCTGGAGATAGCAAGACGTATAACCGTTTGGTTCTGCGTCATAATCGCCTTTTTCTGCCTTACCGCCCTTATCCTTGCCCTTACCGGATATTTCGACACATTTTTCGAGACACTCGACGGCTATATCATTAAAATCAGCACGGGAAAATCATGATAATATTTTTCACTTAGTGCATGTTATATTTTTTGGTTTTTAAAAATTATTTTACCCGTGTTTCGATTCTCTAACCCGTTAAAGTTAAAAGATTTTTTAGCCGATTAATATATTTGAAAAAGGACTTGACATCGAGTTTTATTTACCTTAAGATATTAAGATGATGTCCT
>Ga0272441_10002379_pt1 | contig 38027 bp, 33 predicted proteins | sample SSMProp6N_FD_193582 | JGI IMG/M metagenome (GOLD analysis project Ga0272441, IMG submission 193582) | Marine sediment archaeal communities from Little Sippewissett salt marsh, Falmouth, MA, United States - SSM-Prop-6N | ecosystem: Environmental > Aquatic > Marine > Wetlands > Sediment ... | reverse complement strand
GGCGCCGGGGGCCGCTGCATCCTCGCTTTTATGAAGGCGGAAAGAACCGAACGGCTGCTGGAGGAAGCTCCGCTGGTCGCGCACACCGAACACACCATCATCGACAAGACGGTGCTTTCCGCCAGTCTGGCGGAAATACGCCGGAACCGCTATGCTGTAGGCTCGGAGGAATACTATCGCGATGCCGCCGCTGTTTCCTTTCCCCTGTTCGACCGGCAGCAATCGATCCTGGGTTCCTGCACCATACACAGTACCGTGAGCAGGATGGATGCGGCGTTCACCCGGCGGTTGATCGCTCTGGGTTCGGCGGCGAGCGCGGAGATGAACGAAACCCTGCGGGGCGTGGGCTGAAACACGCCCGCGGCTACCGGAGCGCGAATCTGTTGTTCGTGTATTGATCGGAATCAACCCGTGATGCCGGCAACGGCGGATGCGGGAAAAATATTAGGAGGTGTTCTATGAAAAGAACAGTGCTATTGGTGCTGGCGCTGCTGCTGGTCGGCCTGCTCGGTTGGGCCGGAGCGGCGCAGGAAGGAACGAAGGAGGTCGATCTTCTTCATTACGGCCATACACAACCGCCCTTTGACGGATTGATCGCCAGAAATATCGACAACTTCATGGCTGCCAACCCGAACATCAAAGTCGAGTACGTGACTTTCGCCGATCCGGATTTGCAGGAAAAGGTACTCACCGCCGTGGCGGGGGGCGAGGCTCCGGACTCCTTCACCATCGCCGCCTCACGAGCCGCCGTTTTCCTGGAAAAGGATCTGTGCGTCACCATCGACCCGGCCGGATTCGGCAAGGAAACGATCGACGAAGTTGTGAATCTGTGGCAATCCGGCGCTCTGAAAGCGGCCGGGGGATTCTTCAAGGGCAAGTACTACGGAGTACCCCACGAGCTGAGCAACTACTGCGCCTGGCTGAACATGGATCACTTCCGGGAAGTAGGTTTGGACCCCGAGAACGACGCGCCCAAGACTTGGGAAGAATTCGCCGCTGTGGGCAAGAAACTCACGATTGATGAGGGAGGCGTGCGCAAACGCAACGCTTTCGGCGTCAACTTCAAAACAGCCGGATTCGTGATGAACGTCGGCTACCCTCTTCTGTACGGCAAGGGCGTCGGCCTGGTGAACGACACGGTAAGCAAGGGTTTGCTCGACCAGCCCGGAGCGCGGGAGGCGGTCAGCACCTTCACCGGCTGGATCCTCGAGGATAAGATCTGGGATCCGGGCCTGGTCACCGATGACCGCGAAGGATTCGGCAACGAGCTGCTGTCCATGTTCCTGACCGGCGGTGCCTGGTACTGGGGCGTCATGAAATCCGAGTATCCCGACACCTACGACAAGGCCAAGGTATTCCCCTATCCCCGCTATAAGGGGGGAGAGGATTTCGGCGGCATCGGATACGGATACTCCACCTACGTGACCAAGGCTTCGAAGCACCAGAAGGAAGCGTGGATGGTCGCCGACGCGATCGCCTCGACACCGGATGACTTCATCGCCGAGGGCTTGTTCCAGCCGCGCATCGGCTACAGCGAGCAGGTCGCCAAGGACAATCTGCCCAGCTGGGAGGTGTTCGGCGCCGAGCTCAAGCATGCCTCGCCGAGGCCGCTCACCCAGTACTACGAAGAGCTGATCAGCTTCTACTTCAAGGCGGTTTCGGAAATTGTCTACGAAGGCAAGAGCGTAAAAGCAGCTCTCGATGAGGCAAACACAAAGATCAACAATGTGGTGAGTCAGTAGACCGCCAATTCCGCACCCGGCGGCGGCCGGTACCACCCGATGTACCGGCCGCCATATGCCGGGGCTGCGGGGCTAATCCGTGCACAGAGGAAATCGATGGCCACATCAAGGGCAAAAAAAATCAACAACGCCGGATACTGGTTCATTCTTCCGGCGCTGATCCTGTTCACCTTCTTCCTGATCATACCGATGTTCAACGCGTTCCGCTTGAGCCTGTTCAAATGGGATCTGCTGGGGGCGAAAATTTGGGTCGGTATCAAGAACTTCCGGAACCTGCTTCAGGATGAAGACTTTATCAATTCCTGGGGGCGCACCCTCTACTACACTTTTCTCAGCGCCGCCATCCTGATCGTTTTCTCCTTCATCTTCGCCCTGCTTCTGGACAGCCGCAAGCTCAAGGCCCGAAACCTGTTCCAGGCCATATACTTCATACCGGTCGTACTGGTTACTCCGGCTATTGCCGTAGTGTGGAAGCTCATGTTCCAGACTACGGGAATCCTCAACGCCGTGGTCTCGCTGCTGTTCAACACCTCGATCCCCTGGCTGGATTCGGATCGCATCGCACTGTATTCGATCATCATGGTACAGGTATGGGTGTCGGTGGGCTACTACATGGTCATGTTCATCGCGGGACTGCAGAACATTCCGGATGAGCTTCATGAATCCGCCATGATCGACGGGGCTTCCTGGTTTCGGAGATTATTCGCCATCACCATTCCGCTGCTGCAGCCCACCATTATCCTGGTGCTGGTTACCTGTATCATCTTCGTGTTCGGTCAGTTTCCCATTCCCTACGTCATTTCCCAGGGGGGACCCAACTACTCCACCGAGTTGCTGACGCTGTTCATCTACAAAAACGCGTTTAAATTCCTCAAAGTAGGATATTCCTCCGCGGTCACGGTCTTCTACTTCCTGACCATGCTGCTGTTTTCCATCATCCAGATCCGCATCTTTCAAGACAGGGAGGCGTAGTCACATGGCCGTCAGTGGAAGAACAAAACAGACGCTCTCGCTCATCGTTCATTATCTGGCCGTGATGCTTTGCGGTCTGATCATCCTCTTTCCCTTCATCTGGATGGTGTTGGGATCGTTCAAGTACAACAAAGACATCCTGGATATTCCGGTCAAACTTCTGCCTCCGCAGTGGAATTTCGGCAGCTACCGAAGTGCCTTCGCCTCCGGGCCGTTCGCGCGCTACTACCTCAACTCGATCATCGTGCTGGTGGCGGCCGTCGGGCTGAACATCATCATCTGTGCAACCGCCGGCTACGGCTTCGCGAAGTTCCGGTTTAAAGGACGGGATCTGTTTTTCACCGTCGTGCTGAGCACCCTCATGGTGCCGATCCACGCGGTCATCGTACCCCTGTTCGTGCTCATGAAACAAATCGGGCTGGTGAACACCTATTTGGGTATCATCCTGCCGTTATCCCTGTCCGCCTTCGGGGTATTTCTCATGCGGCAGTTCTTCTATGCAGTTCCCAACGAGCTGATGGAGGCGGCGCGCATCGACGGTGCGGGGGAGTTCCGCATCTTCCGCATGGTCGGCATGCCTCTGGCCCGCGTGGCCGTGGTATCCCTGATCATCTTTCACTCCCAGTACGTCTGGAAGAACCTGATCTGGCCGCTGGTGATCGTCTCCGGCACGGATCTGCGCACCTTGCCGGTGGGTATCTCCCTGTTCTCCGGCGTGTTTTTTACGCCCTATCCGGATCAACTGGCCATGTCCGTATCGGCATGCGTGCCCCTCGTCATTCTGTACGTATTTTTCTCCAAGTACTTCATACGAGGAACAGCCCTGGCGGGTATCAAGGGCTGACCGATGCGCTATTTCGACGCCTTTTTCCCGCTCGGGCGCAGCAACGCGAGCATTCCCGAGTGCCCGCGCACACAGACCCAGGCGTTGTCGGTGATGCGGCGATGGGACGTGGAGCGGGCTTTGGTCTTTCACACGGTGTCGCGCGACAGCGATCCGGAGCAGGGCAACCGAGCGCTGGAGCAACTGAACGACCCGGCACTTCTGCCGATCTGGGCTTTCGATCCCGCCCTGGTCATCCCCGAAACTCCGGAACATTTCCTCGAACGGGCCTTACGCGCCGGCGCCGCCGCCGTGCTGATCAATCCGCTGATGAGGCGTCTCGATCTGTGCCGCAGCCCGCGAATCCGCGCGCTGGCCCAACTCCTGGAGGACCGCAAGATGCCTCTGCTTGTGGCCCACTGGAGGACCAATCCCGAGGAGGATCTGGTCGAGTGGTACGCGCTCATCGATTTTTGCAAGCTGTATCCGCTGCTTCCCGTGCTGGTGTGGGAATGGCGGACCCGCTCGAACCGCCCGATGTTCGACGCACTGGGGGAAACGCACAATCTGAAAATCGCGATCTCGAGTCTTTGGCAGGCGCAGTCTATCGCCCAGATCTGCAACGTTTTCGGACCCGATCGTCTGGTATTCAGCCTCGGCCTGCCGCATCTCGATCCGGGCAGTTTTCAAAGCTGCCTCCGCTACGCCGATATCAGCGAAGAGGCGAAGCGGCAAATCGCCGCAGCAACGCTGCAGGAACTGATCGAAGGGGCCGGCCGTGGCTGAGGGCACGATCCTTTCGCTCGTGCGGGAGGGCAAACCACTCGATCACATCCCGGTGATTGATTTTCACACCCATCTCGGCGCTTCCTCGCGCTTCTACTACGTACCGTACAGCGAGCCCGAGCGGGTGGTGTCCTACATGGATCGCTACGGCGTGGATCACGCCGTCACCTTTGCTTTATCGACGACCACGGATGCGCAAACCAAGAACCGCACGGTGTACGAGGCTCACCACCGGTATCCCGAACGCTTCACGCCGCTGACCACCCTGCACGCACTGTTTCCCCAGGATTGGCCGGAGCTGATCGAGGAAGGAACGCTCGCAGGTTCGCGCGGGATCAAGCTGCTCGCCGACTACCAGGGCGTGGACGAGCTGGCGCTGGACTGGTCCCCGGCTTTCGACCGGGTTCGGGACCGGGGATGGGTGGTGCTGCATCACGACTGGAGAACTCCCGAGCACCTCGAGTTCTATGCCCGCAACTTCCCCGGTTTGACCTTTATCATCGGTCATCCCACTCTGGATTTCGCGGACAGCCGGCTGCTGGAACGCCTGCCGAACGTCTATCAGTGCACCTGCGCCGCCTTTGTGTATCCGGGATTCGCCCGCATGTCCATCGAGCAGATGGCGGCCGTGCTGCCGAGCGAAAAAATCCTGCACGGCTCCGACGCCCTGGACCTGGATTTCGGAACCGCAATCGGTCCCATCGCCTATGCGGACATCCCGGAACGGATCAAGGAACGGATTCTCGGAGCAAACGCCCTCGAACTGATGCGGCAAATCCGCTGGCCGATTCCGGATCACGGGGCCCGCGCCGCAGGTGACCGGTTTACACTCGGCCAATCCAAAGAAACCCGTAACAACAAGAGGTAGACAGGTGATCGACATTCAACAACTGGAACAAGCCATGTTTGAGTGCCTCAAACTGGCCGCCACTAAAATCCCACCCGATATTCAGAAAGCCCTGGAGCAGGTTCTGGAGCGGGAGAGCGACCCGTTGAGCCGCAGGCACGTGGAAGTCACTCTGGAGAACGCGCGCCTGGCCGCCGCCGGGCGGGGACTGGTATGCGGTGACACCGGTTTTCCCCTGTTTTTCATTACCGCCGGCAAAGAGGTGCGGGTCCGCGGCGGCTTTGAGCAGCTGTGGCGGGCTGCGCGCACGGCCACGGCGAAAGCGACCGAGCGCAGCTATCTGCGCCCCACCATGGTGGACCCGCTTGACCGCAGCAATCCCGGAACGAATGTGGGCGCGGGCATGCCCAAGATTCACCTGAGCTTCGGAGGTCCGGACGACCTGCTCGAGATCATTGCCGCGCCCAAGGGGGGAGGATCGGAGATATTCGGAACCTTCTACCGCATGCTCTATCCTTCCGACGGCCGGGCCGGAATCATGAAATTCGTCATCGATTCAATCCGCACCGGCTGCTACGCGGGCAAGATCTGTCCGCCGGCCATCATCGGCGTTGGCATCGGAGGCACCGCGGATCTGTGCATGAGCATGGCCAAACAGGCGGCCCTGCTCCGGCCCGTGGGCGCCATCAATCCCGACTCCGAGCTGCGAGAGATCGAAGAGCAGCTGCTCGCTGCATCACGGGAGTTGGGAATCGGGCCCATGGGCGCCCGCGGCCAATCGGCCGTACTGGCCGTGCACCTGCGCCGCGCCGTGACCCACACGGCGGCCCTTCCCGTGGCCGTCAATGCCCAGTGCTCCATCGGCAGGCGGTGGAGAGCGCTGCTTCGCAATAACGAAAAAACTGTCTACACGGGGGAGATGGAGACGGCCTATGTATAACCACGATCGCATCATCGATCTTCAGCTTCCGTTGAGCGCGGATCAAGCCCGGGCTCTGGAGCTGGGAAACCAGGTCACGCTGAGCGGACGGGTGTTTACCGGAAGAAGCCTGTTTCACATCCGCGCGGTGGAGCAGGATCTGCTTCCGGCAATCGATTTTCGCGCCACGAACTGCTTCTTTCATGTCGGTCCGGTCATGGAGCGTGAAGCCGACGGCTGGAAGGTGGTGAGCATCGAGCCCACCTCCAGCATCCGCTTCGAGCGCTACGCTCCGGAGGTCATTCGACGACTGGAGCTGCACACGCTGATCGGAAAGACAACCATGGGGCCGGGGACCGCGGAGGCGCTCAAGCAGGTCGGCGGGGTCCACCTGAGCAAGATCGGAATCTGCGGGAACCAGATCTCCAGCCAGGTGGTCAAGATTCACGAGGTTCATTTTCTGGAAGAGCTCGGCAAAACCGAAGCGACCTGGGTATTCGAAGTCCGCCGCTTCGGTCCGTTTTTCGTAGATATCGACGCCCGCGGCAACAATTACTTCGAGCGCCTGGAGCGGGAAAACCGCGGCGGCCTGGAGGAAGTGTATCGACGGCTCGGGATCCCGGCGGGTTTCGCATACACTTCGGTCGAGGCCGAGGAGTAGCCGCACATGTCCGAGTTGAAACTGCTGGCGCTGAACGGATTCCTGGGCTACGGATACGAGTTGGAGAGCCTGAAAGCCGGCCTGGAAGCCGGGGCGGAGATGATCGGAGCGGACGCCGGTTCCACCGACGCCGGGCCGTTCTACCTGGGAAGCGGCCGGCAGCTGGTGAAAACGGCTCAGGTTGAGCGGGATTTCAGCCACGCCCTGCAGGCGGCGCGCGGGCGCGGGATTCCCCTGGTGATCGGCTCGGCAGGAACCGCCGGAGGCGAGCCGCACCTGCATTCGCTGCTCGAAGTGGTGCGCCGCTCGGCCGAACGGCAGCACCAGCACTTCAAGCTTGCCTTCATCCACGCCGAGATCGAACTGGAACTGGTGCTGCGGGCTTTGGAAGAGAAGCGGATCGAACCGATGCCCGGGGTACCCCCGTTGACGGCACAGGAGGTGCGGCAAACCACCCGCATCGTCGGTCAGATGGGGAGCGAGCCGTTCATCCGTGCGTTTAAGGCCGGAGCGGAGGTGATCATCGCCGGACGGGCCTGTGATGCATCCGTGTTCGCCGCCCTGCCGATCATGCAAGGCTATGATGCGGGTCTGGCCCTGCATCTGGCCAAGGTGATCGAGTGCGGCGCACTGTGCGCCCGTCCGCCCTCGGCCGGGGACTCGATGCTGGGTACGATCCGGGACGATCACTTCACCGTACGGGCGCTCAATCCCCTGCGGCGCGTAAGCCCGGAGTCGGTGGCCAGTCACAGCCTGTACGAGCAGCCCGATCCGAACCGCTTCGAGGAACCGGAGGGCAGCCTGGATCTGTCCGGTGCGGAGTATGAAACGGCTCCCGACGGTTCGGTGCGGGTTTCCGGCAGCCGGTTCCTGCCGCGATCCGGCGGAATTACCATTAAGCTGGAGGGCGCGCGCCTGGAGGGGTATCGCTCCGTGACCGTGGCGGGCGTCCGTGATTTCAAGGTGCTGGCTCATCTGGAGGAAATCGAGGCGGAAACCCGAGGCATGGTGGAGAGAAATCTGACCGACGAGATGGTTCGGGAGGGATATCGGCTGCTGTTTCGCTACTACGGATGCAACGCGGTGCTGGGCGAGAACGAACCGCTTTCCGAGCGACACGGTCATGAAGCCGGAGTGCTGATCGAAGCAATCGCCTCCACGCAGGAGGCTGCAGACACGGTTTTGGCACTCGCCCGTTCTTCGTTCCTGCACTGCTCGTTTCCCGGGCGCAGTACCACGGCCGGCAATCTGGCCTTTCCGTTCTCTCCGTCGGATCTTTCCGCCGGGCAGGTCTACTCGTTCAGCATTTATCATCTGCTGCACGGCGCCGATCAGCAGCGGTTGTTTCCCATAGAATATGAACAGATCTGAACAACCCGGGGGCGACCGGCGGAATAGCGATCGCTTCGCATTCACAATACTGGAGCAGACAGCATGAAACAATTGGCGGAATTGACGGAAGTGTTTCGCAGCAAGAACGCGGGCCCGTTTCTACTTACCGTGGATATGGTATTTGCAGAAACTTCGGGTTACGAGGCGGTCAAGCGGTCCGGTGTTCTGAACCGGGAGACCGTTGCCGAGCGCTACAGAGTCGATGCGCAGCAAGTACAGATCCACTACGTGGACGGCATCCGCACCGTAAAGGTGACCCTTCCGCGTCCCGGAGCCGCTTCCGGAGCGCCGGGAGACCGCGACGTGTACGGCGCCCAGCAGCACGGCCCGCTGCTGGACCTGGAAATCCCCGATGAGCCGCCGCCCCGCAGCGAAAGCAAATCACAAAACAATACGGAAAAACGGAGGAACCTATGATTCGTACCGCCATTGCCAAAGCGGATATCACACCGCAGGAAAGCGTCCCGCTCATGGGATACGGAGACCGCACGCACAACTCGGAAGGCGTTCACGACCCGTTGTTCGCCTATGCGTGGTGGCTGGAACCGGAAAACGGAGAGGCGTTCGCATGGGTGGTGCTGGACCTGTGCCTGCTGAGCGTGCCGGCCATGCAGGATCTGGCCTCCGCGATCTCCGAAAAGGTAGATCTGCCCACCGGCAGGATCCATCTCTCGGCCACCCACACCCATTCCGGCCCGGACGTCCGCTTCGTAAGCAGAGACGACGAGCCGTGGGCGCAGCGCTACTACCGGCGGCTGATCGACGGTTGTGCCGCAGCCGTTCGGCAGGCAGGCGAAAGCGCCGTCCCCTGCACGATCGAGGTGCGCACGGCCGAGAGCGAGCTGGCCGTCAACCGGCGCGATTCCCGCTCCGCCATCGATCCGCGCGTGGTGCTGTTTTCCCTGGTGGATGAAGCCGGCAAGCAGAACGGTCTGCTGTTCCACTACTCCTGCCACCTGACCGCGCTGGGCGTGGACAACTACCTGATCAGCGCCGACTGGATCGGACCGGTTCGCAACACCCTGGCCAGCCGGCTCGACACACCGGTGATGTTCCTGCAGGGTGCGGAAGGAAACGCGGACCCGGTATGCCGCGGTGCGTTGGACATGGCCGATCCGGATCAAGCCGTGGGCTCCAGCTTCGAAGTCATGACGCAGACCGCTGAACGCATGACCGAGGCGCTGGAACAAGGCCTGAGCGCCGGGCACACGGCCGTGATTCAAAACGTGGGCGTGTACTCCCAGATCCTCTCCCTGCCGCTTCGCTTCGGCGGGCTCACCTCGGCACAGGTGGAGGAGAAGCTGAAGGGATGGAAGAGCAAGTTCGCCGCATTCCTCCAGATCCCGGTGGAGGAGGTTCCGGAAGGTTCCATCATCAACGCCATGGTCAAGGAACACAGCCGCAAACAAAATCTCGACGCCGAAGAGGTCCGCCGCTGGGTAGCCGAACAGTTCACCTATGTTTCGTTTCTCAACATTTATAAGATCGGGGGGGAGCTGATCGACGCCGAAAAGGGAGAGGTCCGCTGCCCGATCCACCTGCTCGACTTCGGGACGGTCAAGATTCTGGGGATCCCGGCGGAAGTGCTGCTGGATGTGGCCTTCGACTGGCAGAGACGCCTTCCCGACTCGGTCGCACTCATCGCCGGTTTGTTCGGAGGCTGGATCGGTTACATGCCTCATCGGGACAACTTTGCCGAGCCCAAGGCCGCGCAGCTGTACGAAACCGTGTGTTCGATGTTTGCTCCCGAGTCCTCGCTGGAGCTGCTCGATGCGGCGGAGAAACAACTGTAGCGGCGGCTGATTCTCCGCGACCCCGGGGAACACTTGCACGCGGCGGGGAATCGTGCCAAGGTGGAAAGCATGACACCCGCCCGCCATTCCCCCTGGGCCGATCGTCTGTTTCTGCCCTATATCCTGCGGCAGTTCCGCAAGAGCTTTCACGGTTTGCACCTGCTCGGCGATCCGCCTGCACTGAACCCCGCCCTTCCCCTGCTGATCGTTCCCAACCACAGCACCTGGTGGGACGGGTTCTTTCTATACATCCTCAACCGCACGCTGCTCAAGCGTAAGCTGCATCTGATGATGCTGGAGGAGCAGCTGCGCAAGTACCGCTTCTTCAGCCGCATCGGCGCCTTCGGCATTGAACCGGGTCTGCCGCGCAAGACGTATGAGGCCCTCAAATACTCGGCGGCCGTACTGCAGGATCCGGCCAACGCGCTGTGCGTCTTTCCCCAGGGTGTCCTGCGTGCCTATGCCATCCGTCCGCTACAGTATCAGAGGGGGGTGGGGCTGATCCTCAAGCTGTATGGGGGAGAGGTGAATCTAATGCCGCTCGGCATGCGCTGCGAGTTCCTCATCGACCAGCGCCCGGAGGCGTTTTTTATGGCCGACCGCATCTATCGGGTTGACCGCGACTCGTTTCAGGGCGTCGCATGGCTCGAGCAGCGGGAGCAAGCGCTGCTGGACAGGCTCACCCGGGCGATCCTGGGCGGGGCAAAGGATCGGGTCATCGTGCAGGGCCGGGAACCGATCAACGCGCGCTGGGATGCATTCAAGCGGCGCATCGGGATCGGCAGGCACCGGTAAACGATGCGGCCAATTGCCGTCCCGCGGAACTACAGGGAGTTCTCGGCCTTGATCTCCTGCAGCCACGTATTGCCGGGAAAGATCATCTGGGCCTGCTCGAGGTAGCGGCGCGCCGTCTCGGGGTCGTCCGTCTCCGCATAGGAAATTCCCAACCAAACATTGACGGAGAATCTGTCCAGCGGTTCCAACTCTTCGCTGCTCTCGATCTCCCGGAGGATCCTGCGCGCCTTTTTCTCGTTTCCGCCCGCGATGGCCGGGGCGTTCTTGTAGTACAGAGCCAGATTGATCCTGGCCTTGGCGTTTGCCGGATCCAGCTCCAGAGCCTTCTCGGCGAAATCGCGCACCATGGGGCCGTGTTTCATCGCGTACACCATGCCGTGATATGCCAACAACTGGGCTTGGGTGTCGGCCAGCAAACGATACCCCTCGCTGAACTCGCCGCAATTCAAGGAGCTTTCCGCCCAATCGAAACCCTGCTGGAATCGTTGTTCCGCCTCTCCTGCACGGTCTTCACCCTGCTCGACGAAGCCGTACAGATACGAGGCGCGGGAACGCCAGTAGTCCCTGGTACACGCCTGCTCGATGGAAGCAAAGGCCTCCAGACTGCCGTCCAGCAGCTCACGCAGCTGTGCCGGAGAGCTGCTCTCGTTGAACAGCCCTTCGGTTGCGCGTTCCAGCAACAACTGCCCTTCCCTCAAATCGTCGGCGGCAATCGCACGGGCGCCGAAGAAAACCAACAGCAGTACCAAAAGCAAGAGGAGGGGCCGAAACGCCGTACCGGAACCGTTCAAAATTCTTGACTTCATCCGTTTTTCTCCGTGCTGACTTGTTGAAGATAAGGTGCAACCGAACGCGAGTCAAGCAAGGCTCTTCGGGAACTCCGATCCGTTTTCCTTGACCTGTGCACACGCTGGTGATAGCTTAGGAATACAGCCATGACCGTGCTCATCCCCGCATTCCTGGTTCTCGTTTGGATGATTCCCTTTGTTTTTCTCTGGCGCATTCCCCATCCGCGCGCGGATCATAACCCGGCCCCCGGCACTTCCTCTCCCGCCGTCTCTATCATCATCCCCGCGCGTAATGAAGAACGCACTTTGCCCCGACTGCTCGATTCCCTTGCGAACCAACAGGCCGATATCGCCGAGATTATCGTCGTGGACGATCACTCCGAAGACGGTACCGCCCGCATCGCGTCCCGCTACGGCGCACGGGTCATCACTTCCCCCGAGCTTCCCACCGGGTGGCTCGGCAAGCCGTGGGCCTGCTGGCACGGCGCCCGCTCGGCGGCGGGGGATGTATTCGTATTTCTCGACGCCGACACCTTCGTGGAGCCGGGCGGGTTGCAAAAAATCTTGAGTTCCTTCCGCCGGCGCGGCGGGCTGCTTTCCATCTGGCCGTACCATCGCATGAAGCATTTGTACGAGCGGCTGTCCGCTCTGTTCAACATCATCATCATGGCCAGTATGGGCTCCTTCACGATTCGGGGTGAAAAAACGCGCAGTCTCGGCGCTTTCGGGCCCTGCGTGGTCTGTTCCAGACGGGACTACTTCAGCGTCGGGGGACACGAACAGGTGCGAGGCGCCATCCTGGAGGATGTGGCGCTGGGACAGGCGTTTCAACGCGCGGGTTTCGGAGTCCACAACTACGGCGGCAGGGGCGCCATTCATTTCCGCATGTATCCGGCCGGGGTCGGTTCCCTGATCACCGGATTCACCAAGGGAATGGCTTCGGGAGCCAAGGCGGTTACCGCCGAGATCCTCGTGCCGATCATCTGCTGGGTGGCCGGAGGGTTCGCCGTATCGTTCCTGTTGTTGTATGTGCTGCTCTCCTCGGGTCTGCAACCGGCCCTCCCATGGATGATGCTGCACGTACTGTACATCCTGCAGATCTACTGGATCCTGGTCCGTATGGGGAATTACGGACCGGTTACGGCGCTGCTTTACCCCATACCCTTCGTGTTCTTCGCCGCCGTGTTCGTAATCTCACTGCTCCAAACACACCTGCTGCACGAGGTCAGCTGGAAAGGCCGAAAAATCGATATACAGAGGTGACACCCATGAATGAGCGAAGAGGTTTGCTGGCAAACATTATCATGAACCGCCTGGGCGGAAACCGGTTGCAGGTCAACACGGTGGATCCCAACCTTCCGCGCAATACAGCCGAGAGACGGTCGGTGGCCGTGTTGGGCGGCGGGATCGCCGGTCTGGCCGCGGCCGCACTACTCTCGGAACGGAATTTTCAAGTCACTGTGTATGAGAAAAACGACTATTTGGGCGGGAAAATCGGTTCGTGGCCCGTACGCTTCCAAGACGGTTTCCAAACCCAGGTCGAGCACGGATTCCACGCCTTCTTCCGGCAGTACTACAACCTGCGTGAGCTGCTGAAGCGTATCGGCGCGGAACGGTACCTCATTCCGATCGAGGACTACCTGATCTCGACCCTCGAGCACGGCAACTACGGATTTCGAGGAATCAAGACGACCCCGGCCCTGAACATGCTCTCCATGGCCAAACACAAGGTGTACAAGCTTACAGACATGATGAAAAATCCGGAATCGAGACGTCTGCTGGCGTTTCTGCAATTCGATGCCGATAAAACCTTTGAACAGTTCGACGAGCTGTCCTTTCGCCAATTCGCCGAACAGGTCGGATTGCCGCCTCAGATGATGGTTATCTTCAGCACCTTCACCCGGGCGTTCTTCGCCGAATCGCATCTGATGTCTATGGCGGAGATGATCAAGAGCTTCCACTTTTACTTTCTCAGCAACGATCTGGGCTTGATCTACGACGTGCTGAGAGACGATTTTCAGACCACCTTTCTTGACCCGGCGCGGGCGCATCTGGAACGCCACGGCGCACGCATCCGCACCGGACGAGCGATTCGCGCGCTCAAGCGCCTCGGACGAGGATTCGCCGTGGGGGGAGACACCTTCGACTATGCGGTGCTGGCCACCGACGTGGTGGGTACCAAAGCCATCAGCGATGCCTCGGAGTTTGTGCGCCGGGAAAATCCACGGAGCTTTGCCGAGCTTTCGGGCCTGAAGCCCTCGCAGCCTTACTCGGTTCTGCGCCTATGGCTGGACCGCGGCCTGAAACAGAAGCTTCCCTTCTTCATCTTCACCGACCGGGTTAAGCTGCTCGACTCGATCTCCCTTTACCACAACCTGGAGGACGCCTCCGCGGCGTGGGCGGAACAAACCGGGGGCGCCGTTGTCGAGCTGCACTCCTACGCCGTGCCCGACGACGTTCCCGACAAAAGCGCCGTCCGGCAGCACCTGCTCGAAGAGCTGTACGCCTACCTGCCGGAGCTCAAGGAGGCGAAAATTCTCTACGAGTACCACCAGCTGCGGGACGATTTCACCTGCTTCCACACCGGACAGTATCGCCGGAGGCCTGTATTCGATCCTGGGATCGATCACCTGTACCTGGCGGGCGATTGGGTCAAGCTGCCGTATCCGGCCATGCTGATGGAAGCGGCCTCCACCTCCGCTCTGCTTTCGGCCAACGCGATCCTCGAGAAGGAGGGCCTGCAGACCGAGCCGGTGTACTCGGTACCTCTCAAAGGCCTTTTCGCCAAGCGATAGGGCGGGAACGGCGAATGCCTGTCTGACGATCGCTTGACGGACTACCGCTGGTGGCGTAAGGTCTTTTTTTAACACCGTTATGCGAGAGACACAGCACAACCTGCGCGCCCCCAAACCCGTAAACCGCCTCTTCTATTTTTTAGCGTCAACAACCATCCGGCGCCTGATTTTCCACTTCTGCAGGCTGCGGCCGAAAAATATCCGCATCATACCTCCCGCCGGAGCAGGGATCCTGGTGGCCAACCATGTGAATGTCTTCGACCCCATCTGGATCTACGACGTGCTGCGGCGGCCCGTGCATTTCGTTGCCTCCGAAGAGCTGTTCCGCAGCCGCATCCTCGCTCCGGTGGTGCGCCAGTTCGGCACCTTCGCCATCCGCAAGCGGGCTCGCGACATCCAATCCATCCGAAACATGGTCAAGGTCATTCGATCCGGCGGACTGTTGGGTATCTATCCCGAAGGCACGCGCACCTGGGACGGTATCAGTCTGCCGATACTTCCGACCATCGCCCGCATCATCCGGATGATGCGGGTCCCGGTTTACAGCTGCAGGGTGGAGGGTGGATATCTGCAACGACCCCGCTGGGCGGACAGATGGCGTCCGCTCCGGGTTCGCCTGGTCTTCGATCGTCTGTATCCGGCGGAGGCGATCCCTGAATCGGAGCAGCAGATCATGAAGGACCTTGCCGAGGCGATCCAAACCCGGGACTACGAGCTGCCGATCCCGCGGAGCAACGGCCGCCGCGTGGCGGGTCTGGCCTCCGGAATCTACAGGCTCCTGTATCGCTGCCCCAACTGCGGGAACCTGGAAAGCCTGGAAGCGGTGAAGCCGCTTTCCTCCAACCGTGTCGAATGCCGCAGCTGCTTCGCGGTCTGGGAGATCGATCTGGGATGCCGATTGACCCCGGTCGATGATGAGGGGACCGCGGTCGGAGAGCGACAAATCGCGGCTGATTTCTATCGCCGTATTCGAGAGATGCCCTTGAAACCGATCCATTCAAGCCTGCTCGAGCTCGAGGACGGGGAAAAGCTGTACCTGGCCAGCCGGTCTCACTTCTGCTACAGGGAAAAACGCTACCCCAATCTGCGCTTGCTTGCCTATGGGCGGGCCTTCCTCACCGACAGGCGCTTTGTGTTCAAGGGCCGGGGAAAACGCAAGAACAACGTCAAGCTGGCCGCCCCGCTGGAGCAGATCGAAGCCCTCAACATCGAACCGGGGAACAAGCTTCATTTCATATATCGGAACTGCCTGTACAGAATCCCGATCCACCGGGAGAGCCCGGTCAAATGGCAAGACTATATGGAGCAGCTGATTACGCGGCGCAAGCGGCAGGCAGACGGCTGAGCCGGCCCACGCCTCATCAACCGTTCGCTTCGTTCTGCAGCGCCTTTAACTCCATGGTATAGCCGTCACGCACATGCTCGCGCATAATCCTTTCGGCCCGCTCGGGATCCCCTGAGAGGATTGCCTGTACCAGGGCGCGATGGCGCTCCGGCCGATCACTGCGCCAATCAATATGGTAGGCGTTCGACATAATCACCGTATGGAGATTGTTCCGATTGATCGATTGGATCAGCTCCGGGCAGCGGGTGATCTCGACGATGCGCTCGTGCAGCTTGTAGTGGAGATTGGCCTTCTCCTGGCGGCTGATCCGGTCAGCGAGCAGCTCACGGTCGCACGCCTCGGCCATCTCAGTCAGCTCCCGCTTCTCCTCCCCGGTGATGTTCCGGCATGCCAGCCGAGCCGCCATGCCTTCCAGCGCCTCGCGCACGATGTAGCGCCCGTGGATCTTCTCCGCGGTGATTTCGACGACCATCGCCCCCCACTTGGGCTCAATCAGAATCAGGCCGTCCTGCTCGAGGTAGCGCAGAGCTTCCCGGACTGTAATGGTGGTGGTATGGAAAGCTTCCGCCAGCTTTCTCTGCGGCAGACGCTGACCCGGCGCGTACTGCCCGGCGATCAAGGCGTTGCGGATCGCCTCGTACACCTTCTCATACTCGGTTCGAAAATCGGCCATTTGCCACTCCCCTATACAATTCGGGTCATCTGCTCGTAGCGCCCCTCGAGAAATCTGCCGATGTTGTCTACGATGTTCTTCTGCACGCGGAAATTCGCTTCAGCCGTGTTCGAGGCCACGTGAGGCGTGACGATCACGTTGGGAAGCCGGCGCAGATCCCTGGTCTCCGATCTCGGCACGTAAGGCTCGCTACAGAAAACATCCAGGGCGGCTGCCTTCAACCGTCCCTCGGCCAGTGCATCGTAGAGGGCATCCTCGTCGATTAGCGCTCCCCGGCTGGTATTGACCAGATAGGTGGAGGGTTTCAGAGCCTGCAAACGCGCCGCATTGAGGAAACCGCTCGTCTGCTCCGTGGCGGGCATATGTATGGACAGGATGTCTACGGCGGCGGCGAAGCTCCCGTAGTCGCACAGATACTCGCGCAGGCCGTATTTGCTGCGGAACTCCTCCTCCCCGCAGCCTTCCCGCTCCAACTGCTCTGCCAGGGAGAGGGTGTCGAAAGCAACCACCTCCATCGCCAATCCACGGGACGCGATCTGAGACACCCGTCTGCCGATCTTGCCGAATCCGGCCACTCCGAGCGTCTTGCCGGCCAGCTCCTCGGTGACGTGGGGGACGAAACGGCCGTCGCGCATCGATCTGTCCAGGGCGGGGATATCCCGCACCAGGCTCAAGCAAAGGGCGATGGTGTGCTCGGCCACCGACAGGTCCAGGGTTCCGGGGGTGATGGTAACCATGATATCCAGCTCCCGGCAGCGCTCCAGGTCCACCCCATCGTAGCCCACACCGTGGCGGGCGATCAGGACGGGTTCCTTCCCGGCGGATTCTTTTAACGCCCGATACAGCCGGTCGTTATACTTCTCGACCCCTAGAATTACGATTCGGGCCCGGTTGGCGAGGATGCACTCGGACAGCGGTTCCTCCGCTTCGCAGCAGCTGATCCATTCGTACTCGGGTCCGAGCGTGCGAAAGGTTTGCTCCCCCTTTACGAATTGGCCTTCGGTACAGACGATCGCTTCACTCACGATGGTTTCCTCGCTTTCAACCTCGTTTGAACCGAGCCCATATCTGCTCGGCCTGCTGCCTGGATTCCACCACCGGCAGCAGAGCCAGGGCGCAGCGCTCCAGCTTCCCGGCGATGAACTCCAGGTCCCCCGGGGTCAGATCCCCCCAGATAATCAGGGGCTTGTGCTTGAGGATACGGCGATACACCGGGTACAGCTCCTCGGCCCGCGGTCCGCCGAAATCGATATGCAGCTCGATGGCGCTTACCGGGGATTCCACCAGATGCTCGACCGGAATGTAGGTGCTCGGATGCAGGTGGATCACGGTGGTGTCGAAGCTTTCGGCCAGCTCATGGACCGCCGGAGCGATGAGCTTCCCGAACAGCTCGGGCGACATCAAGGCCGCGGCATCCTCCTGCAGCCAGACCCCTTTTCCGGGAAGCCAGGCGGCGTAGTAGAACGATCCGGTACCTCCGTGAAAATCCGGGATCGCCTCAAGCTGACAGCGGGCGAAGCGGATCCAAAGCCTGGTCAGCTTGGCCACCACACGCTCGATCTCCCGGGGACGATCCATCAGCAAGAACAGAAAATCCGGATTTCCGTACAAAGCGGCCAGCAGATCGGAAAATCCGCGCATCAGGGTGGTAGCCAACGGGAAACGTCCCCGGCTGAGGTCGCTCAATTTCCTGAGAAACTCCAGCGCCTTCCTCACCCACGGATCCTCCCGGTCGAACTCAGGGATTTGCTCCGCGCCGGTGAAGCCGGCCGGCTTCTCGCTACGGGAGGAACCGGTGGCGTGATCGGCGATCACCCCGCAGCCCGCCACGGCTTCCATCCAGGGAATGCCCCAGAAAGCGGCGGCGCTCCACATGAAATCCCCCGCCATTTGATCGTGAAGCTGGAACAACCTCTCATACTCGTTCAGGAACGGCTGGACGCGGAGATCCTCCGGCTTCAGGGCTCCACCGGGGAGGAACGATTCGGTTCTGTAGCGCTTGAGTGGATAATAGGTATCACGGAAGAAACCGATCAGGGGGCCGTCCTGGTTGTCCATGGCGAAGAATCGGCGGAATCCCCGTATCCGCTCTTCGATGCTCAGGCGTTCCACTGCTGCTCCTCACCCGCCCTCATCCTTTTCCATCCCTCCGGGGTGTGTCCGGTTTCCACCCGGGTATCGAAGTAGGCGATGAGATTCTCAAGTGGGAGGTTTCCGTGGATCCCACCCGGGGTGGACATGACGAAACCCGGGATCCCGCTGCATCGATCCTGCACCTCCAATACGTGCCGCCTCACCTGCTGCGGAGTGCCGTGCATCAGCACACCCGTCTCCACGCCTCCAATGACGATGCCATCGGCGAAGACATCGAGGATGTTGTCAAAATCCGTGGCCGGGTTTTCCAGCATCACTCCGTCAACGCCGGTGGCCTTCAGCGACTCGAGCAGCTCACCCATGTTGCCGTCCGCCACGAAGATCACCCGCTTTCCCCGTTCCTTGGCCGGGCGCCACAGCCGCTCGTAGCGGGGAAAGATGTACGTATCGTACCAGGAGGGAGCGAACATCGGGCCGTTGGCGTCGGCCAGATCGTCATGGCAGAACACGAATGGCGAGTCGATCTCGGCCAATGTCTCGATCATGGCGAGGGACTTGGGAAAGACGGCTTCGAAGAACTTCTCGTCGAATCCCTGCGGATCCATGGCCGCCGCGGTGAGAAAAACCTCCCACCCCAGATATTCGACCGCCCACATGTACAGGGTGGTGTACAGCATGTAGTAGTACAGGCCCACCTCGCCGAGCTGTTCGTTCTTTCTGCGGATCTGCCCCGCATCCAGCCGATGCGGCGACGGGGTGCGCAGCTGTTCGTAGACGGGCTCGAGGCTATCCGCCCGCCAGAAATCCTCGACCGTGGAGAAGGGGTACACGTGACGGGCCACGCTTGAGTACAAACCCAGATACGCTTCCTTGTATCCGTCATTTAGGTCCCTTACCTCACCGGGCGCAAGCGGCGGAGGGGCGTTGTGTTCGGGCACGCGGTTGATCAGATCGATCCCGAGGCAGCGATAGGCCGCCCGGTAGGCCTGCGGAGTGCGGGTAAAGGGATCGATCCCCGATGCCAGACGGATCAGCCCGGGATGATTGAGGGTTTCCTTGGAGGGGTGCTTCGGCGTAGTCCGGAGCTCCGAAAGGGCGAGCACGTCCGTTTTCACATACGCCCCTTACCCCAGGAACTGCTTCAGCTCGTTCGCCACCGTTCGGGCTGCGTTGCCCAGAAAAACCGTATCGAGACTGCAGGCCAGAAAATTGAATCCCTCTTCCAGCAGCGCCCGCATCGCTGAGGCATCCGGGCTTACCTCGTGAATTCCTACGGCCTTTCCGGCTCGCTTCGACGCTTCGATCACCCGTTTTCTCGCATCGGCCATGCGGGGATGCTCGAACTGCCCCACGATGCCCATGGAACCGGACAGATCGTACGGTCCCAGAAACACCCCGTCCAGCCCCTCCACCCCCACGATCTCATCGATCCTTTCCACGGCCAGGTGGTGCTCGATCTGAGCCAGCACGATCACCTGGTCGTTGATCGAGTCGAAGTAGTCCTGGAAGTTGTTACCATAGCCGCTGGCCCGCCCCAGCGAAACACCCCGCACGCCTTCGGGAGGGTATTTGGCCGCGAGAACCGCGGCACGAGCTTCCTCGGGGCTGTTGACAAGGGGAACGATGATTCCGCCGGCTCCGCAATCCAGCACTCTCTTGATAACGGCGGGGTTGTTATCCTCGATGCGCACGAAACTCTCCGCTCCCTGGGCATGGATACCGGAGAGGAGAGCCGGCAGCGTCTCGTAGGTGATCGAGGTGTGCTCCATGTCCACGGCAATCCAGTCGTAACCGGCTCCGGCCAGTATCTCGGCCACGGCCAGGTCCCCGATCATGAGCCAGGAACCACAGGCCGGCCGACCTTCACGAATCTTTCGCTTTACTTTATTCTGTATTTTCATACCACTACCTAGCCTTTCATTCCCGTCAGGGCCACCCCTTCGATGATCCTTCTCTGGAAGATCACGAACAGGAGAATGACGGGCAGCACCACCAGCGTTGTCATAGCCATCAGCAGTCCGTAATCGACGAAACGTTCGAAATCGATAAAGGTCGCGAGCATCACTGTGAGGGTCTTCTTGGCCTCCTCGGCAAGCATGATCAGCGGCCAGAACAAATCATTCCACGTCAGCAGGAACTTCAAGATTCCCAGCGCCGTGCATCCGGTCGCCACCACCGGAAACACGATGCGCAGCAGGATGGTGAACTCCGAGGCCCCGTCGATGCGCGCGGCGCTGATCAGATCCTGGGGAACTCCCATACAATACTGCCGCATAAGAAAGATGCCGAAGTTGCTGATCGAGAAAGGGATGATCACTCCCCAGAGTGTATTCACCATGCGAATCTGGGTCGCCACGATGTACAGTGGAATAGCGATAGTGAACGGTGGAATCATCAGCCCGGAAAGGATCAGGATGAAAATCACATTCAGGCCCACCACGCGAAACTTGGCGATGGCGTATCCCACCATTGTGGAAAAAAAGACCGTAATCAGGGTGGTCATGCCGGAGACGAACAGACTGTTGTACAGCGTACGGAAGTAGGAAACCTGCACGAAGACCTTTTGAAAATGGACAAGCGTCGGCTCGGTCGGCAGAAAGATCGGCGGGCGCTTGATGATATCGGTATTCGGCTTGAACGCCGTGGAGATCATCCAGAAGAAGGGAAAGAGGATGATCACAGCCACGATCGCCAAAATGAGATAGGTGATGACTGTCTTTACGCTCTGTTTGGTTCTGTAGCTCATATCATCTGTTTCCTATCAGAACTCCACCTGGGTACGGCGTTCGAAGAAACGCAGCTGCAGCAATGTCACCACCAGGATGATTATCAGCAGGACCATCACATTGGCGCTGGCTTTACCGAAGCTCAGGAACAGAAAGGCGTACTGGTACACCCGGAAACCCACTGTGGTGGTCGCATGCCCCGGCCCGCCGCCGGTGGTCACAAAGATCTCGCTGAACACCTGCAGATTCCGGATGGTGTTATTGATGATCACAAACCACATCGAAGGAGCCACCAGGGGAACGGTGATGCTCCAGAGCTTGCGTACCGGTCGGGATCCGTCGATATCGGCGGCCTCGTACAGCTCCGCCGGAATGGCGAGCAGTCCGGCTAAAAAAATCACGACATTGTAGCCCAGGGTCTGCCAGATATTCATGACCGCGATGCTGGGCAAGGCCAGCTTGAGATCCCGCAGCCAGTTCAGCCGCGGCAGGCCCACCTTGCTCAGCAACAGATTCAAGACGCCCAAATACGGCTCGTACATCCAGTTGAATACGATCCCCACGGCGATGACGCCGGCAACACTCGGTATGAAGTACAGCGCGCGGAAAAACCCTCTGGCCTTTACGATCGTATTCAGCACAACGGCCAGCACAAGCGCCAGAACCGTTCCGATTGGAATGGTAAGGACGACGTAGTAAAAGGTGTTTTTCAGGGATCCCCAGAAGATCTTATCCTGGAATATATCCAGATAGTTGTTGATCCCGTTGAACACCCAGGGATTGTTTGCCCCCCGGATCAGGTGCAGGGACTGCACCAGGCAGCGGAAGGTGGGATAGAAGGTGAACAGCAGATAGGAGAGGATCCCGGGTATCACAAAGATATAGCCCCAGCGCAGGATCGGATGGGAGATATCGTGGAGGAATCGTTTCCCCAGGCTCGTTCTGGACTGCATGTTATGCCCCTGTTGGTCGAGATAATTCGGGCAGGCGCGTACGGCACCTGCCCGAACGGATTCAAATTCTCTACTTTTTCAGCGAACGCCGATCTCTTGGAGTCTTTTGCGCCCGTATGCAGCCATACCCTTCATCAGGGCGGCCGCGTCGGCGTTTTCGTTGGTCAACAGGTCAACAGCAGCCTCGCCCAGCTTTGCTTCCAGCTCGGCTTGAAGCGTGTTGGGGTCGAGGTATACATTGCGTACGATGGGACGCTCGCTGGTCATGATCTGGAATACATCGTAGTACGGCAATTGTTTGAAGTAGGAATCATCCTGCGCGGATTTGAGCCGGGACATACCGCCGTTGTTCTTGGCGATGGCCAGCTCATTCTCCTCATTCACCAGGTACATGTTGAAATCCCAGGCCACGTCGGGATTCTTGGAATCCACGGTGACACAGTTCAGCGCCAGCCAGGGCATAGCGCCTGTGCGATACCGGCCGTGCGGCGCCTTGCCGCTGGCCAGAGGAGCGATTCCGTACTCGGCGTCCGGCGCATTCTCCTTCAGCCAGCCGGCGAAGAAGGACTCGCGGTTGGTCATGGCCGCCAGCCCCAAACCGAACGCCTGAATCGGGGTGGGCAGGGTCGTGTTGGTCACTTTGTACTCGAAGACCAGGTCGTGGAAGAACTGGGCCGCATCGATCCAGCCGGGATCGTCGAAGATCACGTCGGTGTACTCTTCGTTGTAGTAGAATTTCTTGCTGGTATCCAACCATGCCGCCGCGTACTTGCTGAACTTGTCGCCGATTCCCTGATGTCCGCCGGCATAGCGCAGAGCGATACCGGCCTGGGCCATCTGGCCGCCCTCCATCTTGGTGAGCTTCTGTGCCGCGCTCAACAGGTCGGGCATGAACTCCGGCGGTTCATCGGGATTCAATCCGGCTTCCCGGAACAGATCCTTGCGGTAGTACAGCATCTGGCCGGCGTCCACCTCGGCTCCGCTCCATCCGTAGTAATCGTCCTTTACTTTGGCCAGGCTCAGCACGTATGGCGTAAACAGTTCCTCCATGTAGCGTACGGCCCAATCGGGAGCCGGACGCAGCGCTTTGGCCATCAGGCCGACCTGCGCCTCCACCCAGACGATATCCCCTGCGGTATTGGACTCGAACGCGGCGCTGAAGATCGCCCTCTGCTGGGCATTTGGGATCTCGCGGACCGTGATGCTCACATTCGGATGAATCGCCGAATAATCCGCGGCGATTTCCTTGGCCAGGTCATCGAAGCCCGGCCGGGTTCCCAACACATGCCAGTACGCCAATTCGATCTTTTCGCTCGGAAAGGCGAAACCGGAGTTGTACTGTTCGATCGGCGTCTTTCCCGCCGCGGCCGGCGCCGCCGCTGGTTCCTCCTGCTCGCCGGCGGCGAACAGCAGGACGCATCCGATCAACAGAAGCACGAGGGAAATGAGTGATTTTTTCATTTCCAATCCTCCTTGTGGATTTTCCAGCCATACTGCATATCACGATCTCCGATCCCGACGAGACGAAAAACCGCGATGCATAGTTGCTCCCGACAAGCCCGACCCGAAGGCGACCGCCGGACATTATCACAATATGGCACCGAGGTAGGCTCGGATTTGCTAAACCTATTATACATGGTATACCATGTATGTCAACACGAATTCACCCCAATCGTTGCCGGAAGGCTCGCTCGCCTCGATCAAGAGACCCGGATTCGCTGCAGCCGCTTCTCCTCCTTGGCATGGGTGTACTGACTCAGGCGGATGCGATGGGCGAGGATGCGGCGGATCAAATCGGCGGCCACCGCTTCATAGCCGGCCGCCCCGGCTAGGTTCTCCAGCTCCCGCGGATCCCGCGTCAGGTTGTACAGATGGGTTACCCCCCCCTGTTCCGGGTCGAACACCAGCTTCCAGCCGCCGGTTCGGATCATCACCGACGTGGCCAGTTCGGCGAACACGGCACCGCGATGTGTGCCGGTTTCCCCCTTCAGAAGGGCGCCGAGCGTCCTGCCCCAGAGGGAGTGGTGACTCACCCGGCCGGCCGCGGCCATCTCCAGGAAAGTCGGAAACAGATCGAGGTGGGAGACCAGCGCCTTGCTGATACGCCGGCCGCTTCTCCGGTCCCCGGAGCGAATACCGGGTCCGGCTGCGATCATGGGCACGCCGACACTCTGCTCGTAGAAGAAGCGCTTGTCCCATATGCCGAAATCCCCCAGATTGTCGCCGTGGTCGGAGGTGAACACCACCACGGTATCCTCCAATAACCCTCTGTCTTGAAGCGACAGCATGAGTCTTCCGATGCAGCGATCGATCAGCGCGCACTTGTCCATGTAATGCGCACGGTTCTCCCTTGAGTCCAGGGACAACGCCTGATACTTGACCGAGCCGCGCCGAATCGGCGGCTCGAAGCTCCCCCCGAGCGGTTCGGGCATGGCCTGCGGATCGTGTTGCAAAGGTCCGGGATGCCAGTACGGGGGGTGGGGTCCGATGAACGAGAGGTTCAGATAGAACGGTTGCGAGCGATCGTAGCCGTTGATGAACTCCACGCCGTGGCGTCCGATAAATCCGTCCGGCGTATCTTCCTCCTGGAAGGGATGGGGTTTGCACTCCCAGGCCAGCGAATCGAAGACCTCGCGAAAGCGCTGCAACAGACCCTTGTCGCGCAGATGGTGCGTATAGGCATCCTCGTTGTGCATGTTTTCATCGTCATCCACGACCTGAAGCACCGAATCAAAACCATACGCCTTAACCGTTTCATCGTCATCGGTGACATCCATACCGACTCCATAGCGATCCAGGTAGTGATGCTTGCCGATCAGGGCCATATAGTACCCCGCCTCCCGAAGCGAATTCATCCAGGTAGCGGCGCGCATCGGTTCGGAAATCGGGTCAGCCTGATTGCCGCAGATCCCGTGTTGCGAGGGGAATTTCCCCGTGATAATCGAAGCCCGAGCGGGCTGGCACAGCGGGGAGGCGCAGTAGGCGTGGTCGAACTCGACACCCCGCTCGGCCAGGAACATCAGATTGGGTGTACTCGCCCCGACCGCATCGGCGCGAAAATGGTCCGTTAGAATCAGGATAATATTGGGTTGTTTGCTCATCTGCTACTCCGTTTGTTCAGCTCCGACCCAGTGTGCGAACAGCTGCTCCAGGCGACAGCCGCAGGCCGTCTCCGCGGCCGCTTGAAATGCAGGCGTGTCGACCCGGCCCCACTCGAATCTCCGCGTATACTCCCTCAAGAATTCGGCAAAGACCTCCCGCCCCATTTGCTCGGACAGCGCTTTGATAAACAGCGGCCCCCTGCCGTACACAATCGCCCCGTACTGCCCGGGCGTGTACGAACCCACCGGCTTCCCGATAGGGATCTCCACTCGGCCGACCCGATCCCAGCGCCCGTACCAGGACTCGAAGAACCCCCGGGCTCCGGATTCCCCGTACCGGTCCTTATAATACAGCCAGGTGGCGTATTGTGCGAGTGCCTCGTCCAACCACGGTTCGAGCAGCTGATCGTTTCCCACCGCTCCGTAAAACCACTGATGCGCCACCTCGTGCGCCGTGGTGGCTTCCAGCAGCACCGGCGCCGGAACGCCGCCGTAATCGCGTCCCGGAACGTACAGACGCCGGGCATCGATGATGATCCCGGGAAACTCCAGCCCCAGCGCGCTCAAGGGGACACTCACCACGGTGAAGGTGGTATACGGGTACGGCTCGAAGCGCTGAGTGAAACCGCTCAGGGCGGCCGTAGCCGCGGCCAGGGCGCTCCGCGATCCCGCCTCCACCTCCCTGGCGGCGAAACTCCGGACCAGCGTTTCTCCGATCCTCTCGCTGTGGACTTCGAACTCCGGACTCAGAGCCAGATACAGGTCGCGGGCCGGTCCCATGGCGAACACCACCTCCCGGCGGCCCTCGGCTTCCCTGTGGCCGAGCTCCACCCCCGGAGCAGCCAGGATCATCCGCTGCGGCATGGTTACCTGCACCAGGTAGAAACTCGCATCGTTGAACACAAAATCTCCGTAGGGAACCGGCAGAGGGTGCTCCCACCCTTCGCGGGCCGGGATCATCGGATAGGCGTAGGCCAGGGACAGCACGTTTCCCGAGATTCCGAATCCGCCATACTCCCCCCGTTCGCTCACAGGCACGGTCAACTCGTACCCCATGCGCACGCTGACACTATGTTCCGCTTCGAGCATCTGCGGCAGCCGCACCACCAGGCGGCTGCGCCGATCAGCGAGCAGCGGCTTCACCTCCCGCCCGTCAACCTGCAGCAAAAACACCTCCAGGCCACCCGGGGTGAGATTGGGATACAGGAAGAAGGGAATCTCCCGAATGGGGGCGGCGTCCCGGTTGGTGAAGCGGATGCGAGCTTCCGCCCGGATGAGCTCTCCGGTTTCTCCGATCTCGAAAGCGAGATGATAGACCGTCCTCCCGGCAAGCTCCGGATGCTCGGAGAGCTCGTCTTCGACCCAAAGCGCCCGAAACGGTTCCAGATCCTCCGGATCGTAACCCTCCAAATCGAGGTATTCTCCTCCTCCGGAGGCACAACCGCCCGCCAGGAGCACGGCCAGGAGCCCGAGCACCACCAGGGGCGGTCGGGTATGCCGCTTCGAGCCGCCTATCAACGATGAATGGAGCACCGCCAAGCAAACCCCTTCCTATTGTGTTTCGCAGCTAGTATAATGCAAATCCGACTATGTACAAGAAAATAGACAGCGATGATTTGAAGCGGCTCGGGGATATCCTGGGTGATGGAAATCTGCTTACTCCCGAGGATGATCTGGACGCTTACGCCCACGACGAGGTAGCCGAGCTGTGGCACGCACCGGAGGCGGTAGCCAGGGTTACGAGCAGCGAACAGGTCTCCGAGATCATGAAACTGGCTCAAGACAGCCGCTTTCCGGTTACGCCGCGCGGCGCCGGCCAGGGGTTGAGCGGGGGAGCGGTGCCGGTCCACGGCGGACTGGTTCTGTCGCTGGAGGCGATGGACAGGATCGTGGAGATCGACGAGCAAAATCTCATGGTCTCGGTGGAGCCGGGGGTGATCACCGGAAATCTGCACCGCGAGGTGGAGGCTGCCGGTCTTTTCTATCCCCCGGATCCGGCCAGCCTGGATTCCTGCTCGATGGGGGGCAATATCGCCGAAAACGCCGGCGGCCCCCGCGCCATCAAGTACGGCGTCACCAAGGACTACGTCTGCGGCCTCCAGGCGATCCTGCCCGACGGGCGTGTCATGGAACTGGGCGGCAAGGTCGTAAAAAACGTCACCGGCTACAACCTAATCCAGCTGCTCACAGGCTCCGAGGGGACTCTGGCCGTGGTGACGCGCATACTCCTGCGCCTGCTTCCCAAGCCGGAACAGCGCGTGGATCTGCTGGTTCCGTTCGACGATTTCCAGGCGGCGGGACGCTCGGTATCGGAGATCATCAAAGCGCGCATCGTACCGGTAGCCCTCGAGTTCATGGAGCGGGACTGCCTGCTGGCCGTGGAAAAATTGGTGGAACGGCAGGTTCCGTTCCGCGAGGCGGCGGCACATCTGCTGATCACGCTGGACGGAAACGACAAGAATCAGATCGACAGAGACTACGAGCGCATCGGGGAGATCTGCCTGGAAAACGGCGCCGCCGACGTGCTGGTAGCCGACAACGCGCAAATGCGCGACCGACTCTGGGAAACCCGCAAGCTCATCATCGAGGCGCTGCAGAACTTGAGCCCGCAGCACATCATGGACACCCAGGACATCGTGGTGCCGCGTACGCAGCTTCCCCTCCTGCTTCCCAAAATCAAGGAGGTGGGGGAGCGTTCCGGGCTTCCCATCATCAGTTTCGGGCACGCCGGGGACGGCAATGTCCACGTCAACATCATCAAGGATGTTCCCGAACAACTGTGGAGCGAACAGGCCCCCAAGGCGGCGGAGGAAATCTATCGACTGGCCGTCTCTCTGGGCGGCATGGTGACCGGGGAACACGGAATCGGACTGACCCGGAAATCCTTTCTCTCGCTGGGAATCGACGGCGCCCAGATCGAGATGATGCGCAGGATCAAGGAAGATTTCGATCCCAACGGGATCTTGAATCCGGGCAAGATATTCTAGTCTCATACACTTTCGGCGGTACAATTTCGACAGAGGGGGGACAACAAGGGTGACAGCATTTATTCTTCTGATGGGTGTTTTCCTGGTTACAGGGACGGTGATTTCTCTGCTGGTGATGCGAAGCAAACAGACTCAGGAGGAGTACTTCATCGGCGGCAGAACAATCGGGGGCGTGGTGTCCGCCCTTACCTATTCCTCTACAACCTATTCGGCTTTTATGATGGTCGGCCTGGTGGGCCTGGCCTACAGCACCGGCGCCGGCGCCCTCATCTTCGAGCTGGCCTACCTGCTGGGGACCGTGATTCTGCTGTCCATCTACGGGCGACGGATCTGGAAAATGAGCCGCGAGAAGCAGTTGATCTCTCCCATGGAACTGTTCAGCAACCGCTACGGGGAAATCACCGGAACCATCGGCACCTTGATCAGCTTTGTAGCGTTGATTCCCTACACTGCGGTGCAGGTCATCGGGTTGGGCTTGATCCTGCAGGCCTACGGCGGCTTCAGCTACGGCGCAGGGGTGGTTGTGGCCTCCGTGATCATCTGCCTCTGGGCCTTCATAGGGGGTCTCCGGGGCGTGGCCCTGACCGACGCGGTACAGGGCGTGTTCATGCTGGGCATCGCCGTGGCCGGTGTACTGTGGGTGGGAAGAACATTTACAGGGTTCCAGCTGCAGAGCTTTCCCAACGAGTTCTGGACTCCGGTCCGCTTCATCAATCTCACCCTGCCGTGGTTTTTCTTTGCCCTGACCAATCCTCAGGTTCTGCAGCGGCTGTTCATCCCCAAGGACGGCCGTTCGCTGAGACGCATGATCGTTCTGTTCGCCGTTTTCGGACTTGTGTACACGCTGATCGTAACCTTCATCGGGTTCGGTGCCCGCTACGCCAGCGACGCCGGGTTGTTTCCCGTGGTGGCGGATCGCGACAGGGTGATCCTGGAGCTGTTCGCCCGCATGGCCCGGGCGCTGGCTCTCCCGCTTGCCCTGAGCGTCATCTTCGCCTCGGTATCCACGGCGAATTCGATCATCCTCACCCTCTCCTCGATGCTGGCCCGTGATGTGCTGCGGGAACAGCGCCGGGTCTGGGTGGGCAGGATCTTCATCATTGTGCTGACGCTGATCGTCTGCGTGTTTTCCTTGAGACGTCCCGGCTACATTGTAGAGCTGTCGGTGAGCTCCTCCGCCATTCTGCTCTGCTTCCTGCCTCTGCTGTTCGGAGTCTTCCACTACAAACGCGGCGGGAAGCTCACGGGTGTGCTCACCTGCCTAAGCGGCGCCGGTGCGGCCATCGTGCTGGGGATTCTGAAAGTACCGTTGAGCTCCGTCTATACTCTGCTCGTGGCCTTCGGCGTGTTCCTGATCACGAGCCTCTTCGAACCTAGATCATAGATCCTCAAGCGCAAGGCGTAGGCCTACAGCACATCGCGCAGAGCGGTCAGCAGTCGATCGACATTCTCCTCGCGTGCGGCGTATCCCATCAACCCGATGCGCCAGATCTTTCCGGCCAGAGGGCCTAAACCGGCGCCGATTTCGATCTTGTGCTTGCTGCGCAGAGTGCTCCGCCCGGCTGCATCCTCCACACCTTCGGGAATCTTCACGGCATTGAGCATGGGCAGGCGGGTACTCTCCTCGACCAACAGCTCCATCCCGAGGCCCTCCAGGCCGTCAACCAGCTTGCGATGACCGCTCTGATGACGGGCAAAAACCGCCTCCTTGCCCTCCTCCATGAACAGGAGCAGCGCCTGGTACAGGCCGTAGAACATGTTGATCGGAGCGGTGTGGTGATAGGATCTTTTATCACCTCCCCAGTATTTACCGATTAAATCGATGTCCAGATAGAAGCTTGGAACCTTGGTCTTACGGGCGGCGATGGCCTTTACAGCGGTCTGCGAGAAGGACACCGGAGAGAGCCCGGGGGGACAGGACAGGCATTTCTGGGAACCGCTGTACAGGGCATCCACTCCCCATCCGTCCACGTCCACTTCGATTCCACCCAGGCTGGTCACCGCGTCCAGCAGATACAGAGCGGAGGAACCCTTGAGAAGCGCTCCGATCTCCCCGGCTGGATTGTGCACCCCGGTGGAGGTTTCCGCATGCACCATGGCCACCAGCTTGTAGGACTTCTCGTTGAGCTTTGCCGCCACCGCCTCCAACCGCACGGGGGTACCCCACTCGAACTCCAGGACATCCACCTTCGCGCCCAGCCTCGTGGCAATCTCGCGCATGCGCAATCCAAAAACCCCGTTGATCAGAATCAGGATATCGTCCCCAGGCTCCAGCAGGTTGACCAGGCAGGTCTCCATCCCGGCCATACCGGTTCCGGAAACCGCCAGGGTCCGCTCGTTGCTCGTGTTCATCAGCCGCTGCAGCAGCGTCTTGATCTCATCCATGATTCGGATGAAGTAGCTGTCCATGTAGCCCAGCGTGCTGCGGCTCATGGCACGGTACACTTCCGGGTGCACGTACGAAGGACCCGGACCCATCAATAGTACATCTTCAATTCCATCCAGTAGATTCTTCATAGTGGGCTCATTATACAGAGGGGAAGATTCGGTCTCAAGACAAAACCAAGATTTCTGTGTCTGCGCACCGATCCCGCTCTCCCGCTTCAGCGCCGTTTTTTCAGGTGCTGCTCGATTTTCCCGGTCAGATCTTCCAGGGGCACGGGTTTGATCAGCACCTCATCCACCTTCATCCATTCCTTTTGCTTCGGCGTGGAGGCATCGAAGGTAAAACCCAGCTCCCGGGCGGCTGCGGTCTGCATGAGGATCGGAACCGACTTCATACCCTCCTGCTCCCTCGCGCGCTTGCAGAACACGAATCCGGTGTCGTAGTGCTCCATCATCAGATCGGCCAGCACCAAATCCGGTTTCCGCTCCCGAATCGTGGTCAGCGCCTCCTCCATGGTTTGCGCCGTGTCCACCTGATAGCCCTTGCTTTCCAGATACAGGCTCTGGCTGCTCAGCAGGTCCTCGTCGTCATCCAGTATCAGTATTCTTGGCATAGTTAGTTCTCCTATACGGCCGGTTTTTTGATGTTGATTTCGAAACAGGCCCCCCCATCGGGATTATTGCAGGGTCTGATCGTTCCCCCGTGCATCTTGACGATGCCGTAGCACACCGCCAACCCGAGCCCCGTACCCTTGCCCACCGGTTTGGTGGTGAAAAAGGGTGAGAAGATCTGCGAAATCTTCTCCTCCGGGATCCCGGGGCCTGTGTCCGAGATCTTGACGCTGAAACCCTCATCACCGGCGCGCGTGCATATGGAAATCGTCCCGCCTTCCGGCATGAACTCCATTGCGTTTTTCAAAATATTATCGAACACCTGGCGCAGCTGGGCAGCGTCGACAAGCTGCGGTTCCAGCTGTTGATCCAGATCCAACCGAACCTCGAGCCTGCCTGCAATACCGCTTCGCTCCTGAGGCTCTGCGCTGTTTCTTTGGTTTCCGGCAGAGTCTTCGCCGGCATTTTTCGCGAAAGCCTCCCGTACGCTGACGGCAGCCTCGCTCACCAGCTGGTTTATGTCCGTTTCCACCCTGTCGATCTTTTCCTTGCGCGCGAAGTTCAGAATTCCCTGAACGATCTTCCGCGTCCGCTCCGATTCCCGGATGATTACATCTGCATCCTTGCCGGCCGGCTCTTCGCTTCCAAGCTGCTCCTTGAGCAGATGCGCGTACATCAAAACCACTCCCAGGGGATTGTTGATTTCGTGCGCAATCCCGGCCGCCATCTGACCCATGGAGGCGAGCTTCTCGGCCCGTATCAAGCGGGTCTGGTTGCTTCTCAGATCCGCAATAGCCTGCTCCAGCTGGCTGATCAGGTACGGCAGGCACATCTCCACCTCGGCTTTGCCCTGGAACACGGCGACGGCTTTATCCCGGCAGGAATTGTAACCGCAGGCGCGGCAGTTCAACTCGTCTTCCTTTCGAAATTTATTGGTCTTGGCCAGGATAGCTTTGATCTCCTCTTCGCTTGGAAGCCGGTTCGCTTTGGCTGAGGAGACAAAACGTTTGGACAGGTCGATTTCGAGGTACTCGCGGTGCCGCTCGGCCCACTGCTCGATATCGGTAACCAGGGGTTTGCCCTTCATGTACTCGACGATGTACTTCCTTCGCTCGTAGTAGGTCAGATCGTTGGGAATGGCCGGGCCGGCGATGCAGCCCTCGCAGAACAGCAGGTCGAACAGACGATTGACCACCCGCTCTCCGTTTTTAATGCGTTTGCTCAGCACCGAGAGGATATCCCCCACGCGCGCCTGTCCCTCCACCACGTATACGGGACTTCCCAGCAGATCCGCGTCGATGTCGGAAGCCTTGAGCAGACCTCCGGTGACCGGGTAGATACGGCCCAGGTTCGCCTGGGGCGGATCGAAGCCCACCGCCGGTGAGCTCTCGGCCTCAACGTTTTCGAGCTCGAATAGTTCGACCAGCTCTGCAAAGGTGAGGACCTCGTCCACCAGATCCAACCTGTCGGCCTCCGCCTTCTTGGCCACGCACGGGCCGATAAAAACGACCGAGGCTGAGGGCTCGATGCGCTCACGGATCACCTTGGCCATCGCTTCCATGGGCGAGAGTATCTCAGCAAGGTGCGGCACCAGCTCGGGATGCAGTTTCTCCACGTAGTCGACCACCGCCGGACAGGGCGTGCTGATGAGGAAACGGTTCTCCTTTTCGGCAAGGGGATCGCGCGAAAGCTCGGCAAACGCCTTGGAATAGCGGTAGGAGACAAGATCCGCACCGAACGCCACTTCGTATACGCCGTCGAAGCCCAGGCGATGCAACGCTCCCACCAGGCGTTGAGGATCCAGATCGAGAAAGGCCGCGGGGAAGGAGGGGGCCAGCATGGCCGCTTTGTAGGTCGAACCGGCCAGGATCTTCCGGACCGCCGCGACGGAGGAGCGTACGCGCTTGGCATTCTGAGTGCACATCGTCACGCAATAGCCGCAGGAGATGCACAGATCCTCGATGATGTCGGCCTGACCGGAGTGCACATGGATGGCCTTGGTGGGACATATGCGTACGCAGGAGTAGCACTTTTTGCACTCCTCCCCGACGGTGTAAACCGCTATGCTCAATCCACTGTCTCCTTATTCGCCGCTTCGCTCCCGGCTGGTATAGCCGGTGTGCAGCAGCTCGTGCGCCTTGTGCGAACCCGGCTTTTGCAAATACTCTTTGTACAGCGCCTGAATGTAGGGATTCTTGTACGACATGCGTACCGGACGCTCCGCCTCCACCCGATAGATGGCGCGGATCCTGCTCTTGATGCGCTCGGAGTCCAGCCCGTACATCTGGCCGCCGCCGCCCAGGCATCCTCCGGGACAGGCCATGACCTCGACAAAATGATAGAACGCTTCTCCTCTCTGAATACTCTCGACCAGTTCCCGCGCTTTCTTCAGGGTGTTCACCACCGCGACCTTGATCTCACGACCATCCACATTTACGACCGCCTGCTTGAGCCCTTCGAAACCGCGCACATCACTGAGCTCCAGCCGCTCCATGTCCCGGCCGGTGATCAGGTGGTAGGCCGTTCTCAGCGCCGATTCCATCACTCCGCCGGAGGCCGCGAAGATGTCGCCGGAACCCGAGCTCAAGCCCAGAATCGGGTCGAACTCCTCCTCCGGAAGTGAGGCGAAATCCACCCCGAAGCGATTCATCAAGCGGGAAAACTCACGGGTGGTGAGAACCGCGTCCACATCGGGCACGCCGTCTGTCGTAAACTCGGGGCGCAAGGCCTCGTATTTTTTAGCCGTACACGGCATCACCGAAACGAGGAAGATATCTTCGGGCTTGATCCCCTCCTTCTCGGCCAGGTAGGACTTCACCACCGATCCCATCATCTGCTGCGGAGACCTGCAGGATGAGATATTCGGCAGGATTTCCGGTAAGTTGTGCTCGGCGAACTTGATCCAGCCGGGGCAGCAGGAGGTGAACATCGGAAACGGTCCGCCGCTTTCCACGCGCTCGAGCAGCTCCGTGCCCTCCTCCATGATAGTCAGATCCGCGGTGAAATCCGTGTCGAATACCCGCTTGAAACCGATACGCCGAAGCGCTGCAGCGATGCGGCCGGTGACGTTCTCCCCGGGTTTCAGCCCGTAGAACTCCCCGATGGACACGCGAATGGCCGGAGCGGCCTGCGCCACCATCAGCTTCCCGCCCTCCAGGAGCGCCTGGACGACTCTATCGGTGGAGGAGTTCTCATGCAGCGCACCGGTGGGGCAGGCCAGGACACACTGGCCGCAGTTTACACAGGCGGTTTCGCTCAGATCCCACTCGAAGGGCGGAAGCACCATGGTGTCGAATCCACGATGGGTAAAATCGATGGCCGATACATCCTGAATCTCCTCACACACACGGACACAGCGCCCGCACAGGATACACTTCTCCGGGTCCCGCACGATCGCCGGGGAGGAGAAATCCCGATAGTGAGTGCGTGTCTTTCCCTCAAACGGGACGCGGCTGATCTCGAACTCCGCGGCCAGATCCTGCAGCTCACAGTTCTGATTCCGGTTGCAGGTCAAACACTCGAAGGGGTGGCTTGCCAATAGCAACTGCAGAATGGTCTTGCGGGCGTTCAGCACCCGGGGTGAACGGGTATGCACGTTTATGCCCTCGGCTGCGGGGAACGAACAGGCCGGCACCAGACCGGGACGCCCTTCGATCTCCACCACGCACATGCGACAGGCTCCGCTGGGAGACAGGCCCTTGATGTGACACAGAGTCGGAATCTTCTCGCCCGCTTTTTCCGCGGCATCGAGGATGGTAGACCCCTCTTTCACGCTCACTTCTCTGCCGTTTATGCTCATTTGAATCATGGATTGTCGCCTCCTCACAGTCTAACTGACCTGCACCGCATCAAAGCGGCAGATCTCCGCGCACTGGCCGCAGTGGATGCATTTTTCCTCGATGATATAGTGGGCCTTCTTGGCCTCACCGACGATCGCCTCTGCCGGACAGTGTTTGGCGCAGAGGGTGCAGCCTTTGCAGACATCGGTATCGATCGTATAGGTAAGCAGCCCCTTGCACTGCCTGGCCGGACACTTGCGGTCGTAAATGTGTGCCTCGTACTCGTCACGAAAAAACCTCAGGGTGGAGAGCACCGGATTGGGCGCCCCCTGTCCCAGCCCGCACAGCGAGGTCTCTTTGATCACCTGAGCCAGGTTCTCGAGATTCATGATCATATCAAAGCGGCGCAGGTTCTCCTCTTCGCTCCGCATCATGGAATACGGCGATACGATTTTCTCCAGGATTTCGTACATCCTCTGCGTTCCCTCGCGGCAGGGAATGCATTTGCCGCAGGATTCCTTGGTGGTAAAGGAGAGGAAAAACTTCGCCACATCGACCATGCAGGTGTCCTCATCCATGACCACCAGGCCGCCTGAGCCCATGATGGCTCCTATGCTCTTCAGCGATTCATAGTCGATCGCCACATCCATATGCGATTTGGGGATGCAGCCTCCCGAAGGCCCTCCGGTCTGCACCGCTTTGAACTGCTTACCTTCGGGGATTCCGCCGCCGATTTCTTCGATGATCTCCCGCAGCGTGATGCCCATGGGGACCTCGACCAGGCCGGTGTTGTTGATCTTGCCGCTGAGGGCGAAGACCTTGGTCCCTTTGGAGTTTTCCGTGCCGATGGCGGCCAAAGCCTCGGGACCCTCCCGCAGGATGTGGGGTACATTGGCCAGGGTTTCCACGTTGTTTATAACCGTCGGCTTTCCGAAAATCCCAGACGTGGTGGGATAGGGAGGCCGGGGCCGTGGCATGCCCCGCTTGCCCTCGATGGAGGCGATCAGGGCGGTCTCCTCTCCGCAAACAAAGGCGCCGGCTCCCTCCTTGATGCGCAGGGACAGCTGGAATCCCGATCGATTCAACGGCCGTCCGAGAATGCCCTCCTCTTGAAAGATCTCGATCACCGTAGAAATACGGTGTACGGCCAGCGGATACTCCGCACGGCAGTAGACGATCCCCTCTTGCGCGCCAATTGCATAGGCGGCGATGATCATTCCTTCGATCACGCTGAAGGGATCTCCCTCCAGCAGAGAGCGGTCCATGAACGCGCCCGGATCACCCTCGTCCGCGTTGCACACCAGGTACTTGCCGTGCCCCGCGGCGTTCAAACCCAATTGCCATTTCTTGCCGGTCGGGAATCCCGCTCCGCCTCGGCCTCTCAGCCCGGAAGCCAGGATGGTGTCGATCACCTCCTGCGGGCTCAACGACAGCGCTGCTTCCAAACCCTGAAGGCCGCCGTGCTCCTTGTACTCGGTGATCGATTCCGGGTTAAGGATCCCACAGTTGCGGAGCACGAATTTGACCTGTTTCTTGAAAAACGGATGCTCCTCGACGAGGGGGATATTCTCAAGAGGAGCGCGGCCGTTCCTGTGCTGTCCGAGGATCCCGTCGAGCATATAGTTGTTGCGCACCAGCACCTCATCGAGAATGAAAGGCGTTTCCGCGGCGCTTACCGTTCCGTAGGACAATCTGTGCCCTTCTGCGGTCATCACGTCCATGATGGGCTCGGCCTGGCAGTATCCCACGCATCCGGTGGGCACGATCTCCATCCGTTCCCCGTGCGCCTCGCCCCATTTCTTCACGGCTGTGCGCACGCTTTCCGCCCCCGCGGCCAGGCCGCAGGTTCCCATACCGATCAAGACCTTATGCATCGTGATTCTCCTTCGAGCGGATCTCGGCCAGCACGCGCGTGACCTTCTTCTTGTCGAGCCTGCCGTGGAACTCGCCGTTTACCGTGATCACCGGAGCGATTGAACAGGCTCCCAGACAGGCAACCACATCGAGGGAAAAAAGACCGTCTGTCGTTGTTTCCCCGGGCTCGATTCCCAACTCCCGCACGATCGCCTCCAAAAGGTTCAGGGAACCTTTGACGTGACAGGCCGTTCCCCGGCAGACCTGAATCTGATACCGGCCCGGGGGATTCAGCTTGAACTGGTTGTAGAAGGTGGCCACGCCGTAAATCTTTGATTCCGGCAGTTTCAGATGATCCGCAATGCGGCGAATATTCGCTTTGGACAGATAACCGTCGATCCGCTGCACCTGCTGCAGGATCGGAATCAGGTTTTACCTGCGCGCACCGTAGCTCGCAAGTATCTGCTCAACGCTCCCGTTTTTTGTTGCTGTTCCTGTTGCCATCGTGCTGCTCCGCCTCTCCTCCGTATTCTTGCCGTCGACCCGGCCCGCCTTCCTCCCGCTTTGGCGCGCGGACATCATAGGTCCTGCAACCGGCGTGCTGTGCCGAGCCGATTCGAAATGTTATCGTGATTATATTCACTAATAATCTAACAGCAATTCGTGAAAAAAATCAAGTCTTTAGGAATAAAAAACGAGAAAAATCGAATAAAATATTTCAACTGCACATCTGCAGCCGGGCCGGGTTGCCCGTAAGGGTGAAGAAGATACATCTCAGCTGATCCGGAACCTCTTCGGGGTAATGGGTCACGATGATCGTCGCCGCCGTGCGGAGGCGCAGCAACTCCCCGAGCTTGCTCCACAACGCGGCCCGGGCCGAGCGGTGCAGCCCGGAGAACGGCTCGTCCATGAGAACAACTTCGGGTGCGGCGGCAAAGCAGCGGGCCAAGGCCAGGCGCTTTTTCATGCCGCCGGACAGCTCCTCCGGGGCGGCGAGTTCCCTACCCCCCAACCCGACCTCTTTCAACAGAGACGCGGAGATGCGGGAGGCACGGTGACGCGGTATGCCGCGATGGCGCAGGGTCAGGGACACATTGGCCAGGATGCTGCGCCAGGGAAGGAAGCGGTCGTCCTGAAACACAAAACCCACACCTTCGGGTCTGAGAATGCGGCCGCTGTCGGGGACAAGCAGCGATGCGATCAGC
>Ga0272441_10002378_pt1 | contig 38029 bp, 32 predicted proteins | sample SSMProp6N_FD_193582 | JGI IMG/M metagenome (GOLD analysis project Ga0272441, IMG submission 193582) | Marine sediment archaeal communities from Little Sippewissett salt marsh, Falmouth, MA, United States - SSM-Prop-6N | ecosystem: Environmental > Aquatic > Marine > Wetlands > Sediment ... | reverse complement strand
GACTGGCGGACGATAACCCTTGGGGTTATCGTCCGCTTCTCCCGCAGTATGCGCGCGGAATCTACCGCCCGGTCAGATCCTCTAGATACTGCTGGATCTCCTCGAGGCCGTACGTGGTCTTCATCGCCCTGTAGTCTTCGAGCCAGGCGTCTTTGATCGTGTCGTCACGGCGGATCTCAACGTCGGTGATCCCGAACGAACTCATCATCCGCTCGGCCTCATCCTCGATCTGACGATCCTTCACCCGAAACAGGAATCTCGGTATGTTCATCCGTCGATCCTTCCATCCGATGAGGAGTATAGCGACCGCGCCCGATCCCATCGAGGACGTCCGGTGTCTGCGACCTTCACGCGGGTCGGAGCCAGTTTGATCGACTCTCAACGCCGTTCTAGAATGGCATTCCCATGAACATCGTCGACATCATCGCGAAGAAGAGAGACGGAGCCGCTCTGTCACCCGACGAGGTCCGGCACTGGATCCAAGGCGTCGTGGACGGCTCGATTCCGGCGTACCAGTCGACGGCCCTTCTGATGGCCATCCGCATCCGAGGAATGACCGACGGGGAGGCGGCCGTCCTGACGGATGCAATGGCCCACTCCGGCGCGGTCTTCACGCCGGAGGACCTCGGTGGATTCACCGTCGACAAGCACTCGACCGGCGGCGTGGGAGACACCACGACCCTCGTTCTGATCCCTCTTCTCGCCGCCGCCGGACTGACGATCGGGAAGCTCTCCGGCCGTGCCCTCGGGCACACCGGCGGAACGATCGACAAGCTGGAGTCGATCCCCGGGTTCCGAACGAAGATCTCGCGGGAGGACTTCCTTGCCCAAGTCCGCCGGACCGGCTTCGCGCTCGCGGATCACACCGCTGACATGGTTCCGGCCGACACGATCCTCTACGAGCTGCGCGACGTCACCGCGACCGTGGATTCCCTCCCACTCATCGTGGCCTCGATCATGTCGAAGAAGATCGCCGGTGGCGCACAGGGCATCGTGATCGACGTCAAGACGGGTGCCGGGGCGTTCCTGCCGGAGATGGAGGCTTCCAGAAAGCTCGCGCAGGCGCTCGTGTCGATCGGGTCGAAGCTCGGGCGCAAGATGGCCGCGCTGATCACCGACATGTCCCAACCGCTCGGCCGCATGGTCGGCAATTCCCTCGAGGTCTGCGAGGCGATCGACACGCTTCGAGGAGACGGTCCGGAGGATCTGACGACCCTCTGCTGCGAACTCGGCGCCGAGCTCCTCCTGTTCGCCGGAAAGGCGAAGACCCGCGAGGAGGCCCTGAAAGCGCTGGACCGTCTTCTTCGCGACGGAGCCGCGTTCGCCAAGCTTCGCGAGCTCGTCCACGAGCAGGGCGGGAACACGGGCGCGCTCGAGGACGGATCGCTTCTCCCGCGAGCGTCACGGCGCGTGGAGGCGCGCATCGGGAAAGCGGGCACGGTCGCCGCGCTCGACGCGCTCGCCGTCGGAAGAGCCGCCAATCTCCTCGGTGCAGGACGACGGACGGCAGAAGATGACATCGACCCGGCCGTCGGCGTGGAGCTTCTGAAGAAGGTCGGTGACGTCGTTGCTGCAAACGACGCCGTCGCCCTCCTGCACGTCAACGACGAGGCAAACCTGGCTGAAGCGTGCAAGATGGTCGAGGACGCGTACGAGATCGACGAGACCGGAACGGCTCACGAGCCTCCACCCTTGGTCCTCGAGCGGATCCTCGGAGACTAAGACTCGACCTACGGTTTCGAGAGCGCGTCCGAGCTGAATGCCTCCGGCAGGAGCTCCCGGATCGTCGTGCGCTTGAACTCACCGCTCGGATTGCCCATGAGGATCTCGAGATCGGGCGCGTGCTCGATCATCACCTGACGACACACGCCGCACGGCTGACAGTACGCCTGATCGCAGGTGACGGCCAGCTTCACGAAGTCGCGATGCCCCTCTGAGATCGCCTTGAAGAAGGCCGTCCGCTCCGCGCAGATCGACGGACCGAAGGAGGCGTTCTCGATGTTCACGCCGGTGAAGACCGTCCCATCCGCACAGAGAAGGGCAGCGCCCACGGCGAAGCCAGAGTACGGCGCGTACGCGAGCTTCCTCGCCTCGTTCGCCCGTCGGAGAAGCTCCTGATCATCCATCAAAACCGAATCACCACCTCAATGGACCCGCTGAAGTCCCCCACGCCGATCTCCCACCACCCCGAGGAAGCGCTCAGCGGAAGCACGATGCGCGCGCGCAGACCGATCCGAAGGAACGGCGGACCAACTTCGATCCCCACGCCGGCGTGGACCGCAAACGCGGACCAAGTGAACCCGTCGAGATGCAGGGCGTCGAGCGCGTCGGCGACGCCGCCCTCCATCTCCTCCGGAACGTCGATCGAAACGTCCGGCACGATGTCTCCCCCGACCCAGGAAACCCCGGCGGTCAGGTCGATCGCCCCGAGGAAGAACCCGAGGCTCTTCGCAAGCTCCGTCGAGAGGGCGAAGCTGCGGAAGCGAAGATCCGCTTCGATCGAGCCCGAGAACCCGTCCTCGTCGAACGCCACATCGAGAAGCGGCGACGGAATCACCACACCGAAGAGGCCGGCCACGTCCTTGACCAGTCCTTCGGAAAGGTAGCCTCCGCCCAGTCGCAGACCGTCAACGACGACGAGCGGAAGCGGGATCTCGACGAAGCCGCCCAGATGTGGGATCGGCAGAATCGTCGGAAACCCGTTCAGCGAATCCACGACGTTCTGCAGACCTTCGTCGAGGTCTTCGCGGATTGCCGCGCGATCCGGCTCAGAAACTCCAAGATCGCCGAACGCCATGTCGAGGGCGTCGAACGCATCCCCCGCGGCAATCGGAAGTTGGCCAAACGTTTCGGCGACGTCAACCGTGTAGACGAGTGGGCCGAACCCGAAGCCGACGGCCGACGCAGGCCCGGCGTGCGCTACGACAAGCACGACGGCAAGAAGCGCTGCGGCCGCCGCCGATCTTCGCATCATCGTCGATCCCAGCCCTCCCACTCTTTCGCCTTCAGTTCGGCGCGCTTGATCTTACCACTGGTCGTCTTCGGAAGTTCAGCCACGTACTCGATCGCCCGCGGGTACTTGTACGGTGCGGTGACCGCCTTGACGTGATCCTGAAGCTCCTTGGTCAGCTCATCCGACGGCTCGTACCCGGCGGCGAGGATGACGAACGCCTTGACGATCTCACCCCGCTCGCGGTGCGGTGACGCGACGGCAGCCGCTTCGACGACGGCCGGGTGGCTGACGAGAGCGTCCTCGACCTCGAACGGCCCGATGCGATATCCGGAGGTGAGAATCACGTCGTCGGCACGCCCCTCGAAGAACAGGTAGCCGTCCTCGTCCATGCGAACGAGATCCTTCGTACGATACCAGCCTTCTGAAAACGCCTCCTCGTCGAGTTCGGGGGCGTTCCAGTACCCGTCGAAGATCGCCGGACTGTCCGGCCTGAGCGCGATCTCGCCGACCTCGCCTCGAGCGACGGGGTTCCCCGCCTCGTCGATCAGCGTGACGCCGGGCCCCGGCGTCGGCATGCCCATCGCTCCCGGCTTCACCGGCATGCCGGGAAGGTTGCAGACGAGGCATACGCTCTCCGTCTGACCGTAGCCGTCACGAATCGTCACTCCGAAGGTCCGCTTGAACGCCTCGATCGGCTCGACGTTGAGCGGCTCCCCGGCGGACAGCGCATCCTCGAGAACGATTCCTTCGCCCGACAGGTCGGGAATCTGCGCGAACAGGCGATACTCGGTGGGCGTCGCACAGAGCTTGGTCACCTTGTACTTGGCGAGGAGTTCCATGTACTTCGGTCCGTCGAATCGGCCGTTGTACATCAACTGCGTCGCTCCGCTCGTCAGGGAGACGCCGATGGGCGACCAGTACCACTTCGCCCACCCCGGCGCGGTCGTGGCCCAGATGATGTCGTCCTCACCGGCCCCGTACCAGTACCGCGCCGTGATCCGGTGATGGCAGAACATCCAACGGTGTTTGTGGACGACCGGCTTCGGCTTCCCGGTCGTGCCGGAGGTGAAGTTGATCGTCATCGGATCGTTGACGCAAAGCTCGACCTTCTTCCCGTTCGGATCGCCGTCGGCGAGGAGATCCTCGAAGCGGATCCAGCCCTCCAGCGCTTCCGACCCGCCGATCAGGATGAACGTCTCCAACGGGCACTTGCCTCGTGCCTCTTCGACCGTCTCCACCGTCGAGACGTCGGCGACGATGACGCGCGCGCCACTCGCCTCTGAGCGGTAGATCAACTCGCTTCCCTTGAGCATTTCGGAGCAGGGGACGGCTACGCCGCCAGCGACGAACGTGCCGAGCTGAGCCATGTGAGCCTCCGGAAGCCGAGGCAGGATGTGCATCACCGGATCTCCCTTGGCGACTCCGATGCCGATCAGGGCGTCACCGAACCGCCGCGTACCCTCGGCCAGCTCCCGGTAGGTAACCTGCCGCTCCTCGCCGGACGCGTCTTCCCAGAAGACGGCGATCTTCTCCGGATGACGCGTTGCGTGCCCTTCGACCACATCGACGATGTTGTAGTCGGCCGGGATCTCCCACGCGAAGTCCCGCATCTCCTGCTCGTAGGACGTCTTGTCATACTTCATCGGTTCGAATCACCTTGTGGACTGGGTTTTTGTCGCGCAGCCGCGCGCGCAATAGAATACCCGCAACAGCCCATGCCAGCCAGAAAGGACCCCCATGAAGGCTCATGCCGTACTCGGCCCCTCCGCGTCGAAGCGACTCATCGCCCGCGGCGTCGTGGCGCATCTGATCGTTCGTGAGGCCGTTCGATCGGGAACCATCGTCGTAACCCTCGGAACGACCAACGCGTTCGTCGCCGAAGAGCTCACCGGCTCGCCCATCGACCGCAGCGCGTTCGCCGCCGGCGTCATCAACGATCGCTGGGACATCAACCCACGCGTTGCCGAAGCGAAGGAACTCGTGCTCAAGGACGGTCGCCCCGCGGACATCGACGGCGAGGAGCTTCTCGGCTCCCTCGGAGCTGGAGACGTCGTCATCAAGGGCGGAAACGCGCTTGACCCGTTCGGAGTGGTCGGCGTTCTGATGGCGGCGCCGACCGGGGGAACCGTCGGCCGCTACGTCCCGTTAGCTCAGGCGCGCGGCGTCGACATCGTGATCCCGATCAGCGTTGCGAAGTCCGTTCACAGCTCGATCGCCGACCTGGCTCTGGAGATGGGCAGCAGGCGCATCGATCTCGGCGAAGGCCTCGCCTGTGGGATCTATCCCCTCGTCGGCCACGTGGTCTCGGAGATCGAGGCGATCGATCTACTATTCGGCGTTCGTGCGACCCACGTTGCGTCGGGAGGCGTCGGACGCGGTGTCGGAAGCGTCTCCCTCCTGCTCGAAGGGGACGACGACGCCGTCCGTAGCGCCCACGACCTGATCCAATCGCTGAAGGCGCAGGCCGACCCGATCGTCGAAGGGAAGACGTGATCGATTCGTTCAAGACGATTCGCACGCCCGCGTCGGCGCGGATCACGCGGAAGAGATCCCGCTTCCTCGCCTTCCTCCTCCCCGTCGCGTCGATCGAGGAGATCATGGAGGCGATCAACGGCCTACGAAAAGAGCACCACGATGCAGTCCACGTCTGCTCAGCCTACCGTCTCCACGCGAACCCCGAACCGCAGGCCGGATCGGACGACGACGGGGAGCCGTCCGAGTCGGCGGGAGGCCCGATGTTGCAGCAGCTCGAGCGGGCCGAGCTTCTCGACGTGCTCGCCGCCGTTGTGCGGCACTTCGGCGGCGTGAAACTCGGCGTCGGCGGACTGGTTCGGGCGTACGGGGACGCCGTCATGGCGGCAATCGAGGCGGCGGCGATCGTCCGGCGGCGGCTTCTCTCGCACATCGACGTCTCGTATCCCCCGACACTGACGTCGGCCGTCATGCGCACGATCCATCAGTTCGGCGCCGAGATCGAGCGGATCGAGTACGATGCTCTAGCACAGGCCGTCGTTGCAGTTCCCCCGAGTCGGCTTGCCGAGTTCGTGGGGGCAATGCAGGAAGCAACTGGCGGTCAAGCGACGGTGGAGGTCCGAGCGTGATCGATTCAGTCAGCGGTGACGTGCTTCGAGCGGGTGCAGATCACGTCGTGATCGAAACCGGCGGAATCGCGTACCAGATCTTCTGCCCCGCCGGTGACATCCGTGCGTGCACGCCGGGGAAATCGGCCGTTCTGTTCACGCACCTGATCGTTCGCGACGATTCGATGCAGCTGTTCGGCTTCACGTCTCCGGACGAGCGGGAGGTCTTCCGCCACCTCCTCACCGTCGGCCAGGTCGGGCCCCGCCTTGCCCTACAGATTCTCTCGTCGATCCCGATGGACGCCCTCATCGCGGCGATCCGCTCGAGCGACGTCGCTCGTTTGACGACGATCAAAGGCATCGGGAGGAAGACGGCGGAGCGGATTCTCGTCGACTTGCGTGACAAGATCGGAGCGGACGGCGGCGCCGGCGACTTCCTCCTCACGCCCGATGAGGAGACGGCCGTCCGGGCACTCACATCAAGATCGCTCGGCTTCTCGCTTCGGGAGGCACGCCAGGCGGTCGAACGGCTGCGCGGCGAAGGCCTCGACGCCGAGGGCCTCGTCCGTCGAGCCCTGGCAAACCTGGGATCGAACCGGTGAGAGTTCTGGCGATCGACTACGGCCGTGTACGTCTCGGCCTCGCGTTGAGCGACGAAGAGGAGATCTTGGCGAGTCCGCTGCCTTTCGTGAGGCGCTCACGTTCGCTCGACGCGGATGTTCGGAGCCTCGCGCACCTGGCTGCCGAACACGCCGTCGAACGCATCGTCGTCGGACTTCCGCTCCAGATGGACGGAACCGAAGGCGAGATGGCCGATGAGGTTCACGGCTTCGCGCAGCGTGTCAAAGAGGTCACTGGATTGCCCGTCTCGATGATCGACGAGCGATTGACGTCTGCAGAGGCGGAGCGAGCGCTGATCGAGGGAGACGTGTCACGACGAAAACGCAAGAGGCTGCGTGACAGCCTTGCTGCGGTCTTGATCCTGCAGGCCGACCTCGATCGTCGGAGATTCCCAGGCTAGCTGACGGAGAACACGAAGCGCTACTTCTTCTCCTCGCGCTTCAGGTACTCCATGATCGCCTCGACGACGAGGTAGTTCACCGATCGATCCTTCTTGTCGGCGAGTCGAATGAGGCGCTCCACCGGACGTTCGGCCAGCTTAGCCTTTGGGACGTAGATCGAGATCTTGTCGAGAAGCTGCTTGGGCACGAGATCCCCCTCTCTCACTCCACTTGCAGAAATGAATTGTAGCAGGCTTTGTTAGAGATGGCAAGCGGCGGTAATGCAAGGTCCGCCCGGATTTTCTACGTCTCTGCCTGAGAGAGGAATGCCTCGACGAAGGCCGCGAGATCGCCGTCGAGCACGGCGTCGACGTTGCCTGTCTCCTCGCCGGTGCGGTGATCTTTGACCATGCGATACGGATGCAGCACGTACGATCGAATCTGGCTGCCCCACTCGTTCTCCTTGAGTTCCCCCTGGAGCTCCTCGAGCTTCTCCGCCTCTTGCTGGCGCAGGATCTCACCGAGGCGTGCTCGAAGGATGCGCATCGCCGTCTCCTTGTTCTGGTGCTGGCTCCGTTGATTCTGACACGAAACGGCAATCCCGGTCGGCAGGTGCGTAATCCGCACCGCGGAGTCGGTCACGTTGACGTGCTGGCCACCCGCCCCCGACGCGCGGTACGTGTCGATCCGCAGATCCTGCGGGTCAATCACGAGCTCCGCCTCCTCAGTCACCGGAACGATCGAGACGGCGGCGAAGGAGGTGTGTCGGCGATGGGCCGAGTCGAACGGAGAGAGGCGCACGAGCCGGTGGACGCCCTTCTCACCCTTGAGGTTTCCGTACGCGTTCGTTCCCTTGATCTCCAAAGTCGCGCTCCGAATCCCGGCGCCCTCGCCCGGACTCGCCTCGAGGAGCGTCGCGCCGAACCTCATCCGCTCGGCGAACCGCCCGTACATCCGCAGAAGCATCTCGGCCCAGTCCTGCGAGTCGGTTCCGCCGGCTCCGGCGTTGATCGAGAGGTAGCAGTCGGCGTCATCGTGTTCTCCGGAGAACGTCAGTTCGACGCGGAAGCTGCGAAGCTCGCGCTCGAGCGCGGTCGACCGCTTCTCGAGGGACTCGAGCTCCGTCTCGTCCCCGGCCTCGGTGGCCATGTCGTAGAGAAGCTCGATCTCCTCCAGCTCCCCGGTGACGCCGTCGAGACGCGTCAGCAGCCCGCGAGCACGCTCCAGCCTGCGCGAGGACTCCTGCGCGCGAGCGCGGTCCTCCCAGAAGCCGGGAGCCGCCATTTGCGCCTCAAGGTTTGCGGTCGTCTCCTCCAGTTCGGTCCGGTCAAAGGTGATCACCGATCCTGGCGAGAATCGCTCGCATTCGCTCAAGCCTCTCCTCGATCATGGATGCCTCCCGGCGGTGGACGTCGCTAGGTTCTAGGTTTATAGGCCGCAATCCGCCGTCCCGCAAGCGGGCATGCGCTGTGTCAACGTCGTCTTCGGGTCGAGATTCAACTCGGCTCCGTCCGAGGGCCGGAACGCGTTCGCCAGTCCTGTCTTGGGATGGAGATCCACCCGGCTCCGGCCGAAGGCCGGAACGCAATCTGTCGAGCCTACGGCTCGACAGACCTCGGCAGACCTTGACAGAACCGAACGGCCACGATAAGACGACAGACGATCGAGACAACGGATACGGAAGGAGATTCTCATGGGTGGATACTTCTCGATTCTGGCAGCAGTACCGGGCTTCTTTCTGAGCTCGCTGGTCGTCATGCTCTTCTCTCGGGTCCTCGGTCCGATTCTGAACTTCGACCCGTTCGGATATCCGACTGCAATGCTCGTCACGATCGCTCTCTGGCTCGCGGTCTCGCCGCTCGCCGGCGCCCGTGGCAGGAAGCGTCGAACCTAGGATCCCTCAGGAGGAAGGTCGCACGCATGGACACAGAGAAGAGCAGGACCGAGGAACTCACCGTCAACGGAGAAGAGCTCGTCTCGACGGTCAAGGAACTCGTTCATCAAGGAAACATCCGCCGGATTACGGTCAAGAACCGAGATGGGAAGAGCCTCATCGAGATCCCGCTGACGTTGGGCGTTGTAGGCATTCTGCTTCTCCCGACGTTGGCGGCACTCGGCGCCGTGGCCGCTCTCGTGACGGAGTGCACGATCGTCATCGAACGGGTCGACGATCCGCCAGCGGAGACCGGCTAGGACGCCACAGTTCCAATGTCGCGTTCGACCCGTTCGCACGGGCATGCTCGTCCCCAATGGACGCCCGATCAGGACTTCATCTTGAGTGAGCTCTTCGCCTGGGCTCAGGGACCGTCGTAGTCCGTGTTGTCGATGGTGAGGCGAATCTGATCGTAGCTCCGACCGCCGTAGCCGTCGTAGAGGATCAGGCTGATCGTCACCTGCTCGCCGTCCGGACGGTCGCTCAGCGGAGCGTGGAACGTCGGCGCCAGCGTGTCGGCGTCCTCGAGGGTCCCCTTGCTCGCCGCCCAGACGAAGCAGCCCGGGACGCAGGCCGGATTGTAGATCGTTCCCAATAGACTCAGCATGGTTCCCTCGGCGAGGTGCGTCGGATATCGACGGTCGATCCGCGGCTTCGGACGATCGGCGGGCGGGCCCGGGCTCGCGTCGAACGGCCACGTATCGAGCCAGACCGGGCCGCAGTCGTCATCGACACAAGGGCAAGGGATGATGACGTCGCAGACGTCAGCCTCCTGTGGGGCCTCGCTCACGCAGGGAGAGTCGCAGGGCACGTCCGGCGTCGGACAGGTCTCGAGAACCGGCGGCTCCGGGCACGGATCCTCGGGGGTGCAGACGTACACCTCTTGGCACGACCGCTCGAGTGGACAGACCAACGGATCGCTGACGGTCAGACGCAGGGAGTCACTCGCCGAGACGCCGTAGACGTCGGTCACCGTCAACGTCAGGAGAACGGAGCTCTCGCAGTCGCAAGCAGACGGTGCGGTGTACACGGCATCGCGCACGTTCGGATCCTGGAAGAAGCCGAGCGCGCCGTGTGCGGTCCAGTGGTACGAGGCGGCGCTTCCCGCGTCGCCGTGGACGGTGGGCTGAAGCACCACCGTCTCCCGTTCCCCGACCGACAGGTCCGCTCCCGCGTCGACCCTCAGAGCCGGCGTCGTGTACGTGATGCTCGGGGTCGACGCGGCCTCGACGACCTCGGCCGTGTCGTCCGACGTCTCGACGGACGGACCGGGACCGAGAAGCAGAAGACCGAGAAGAATCGCTAGCCCGATACCGACGAGGATGAACGTCGAAGACCCTGAACTCATGCTCCGGCACCTCCCGTTGGAGACCTCAAGCGAACGGACGCAATCAGCGCTTTCCCTTCGGCCTCACCGAATTCAGCCTAGTCCGATCCACACCGGCGGCGAGCGGCGTACGTCTCCTTCGAACCCGCCATTCGCACGCTTCCGCGGAGACGCAGGCCACCGGAAGCAGAGACCGCGACACGAGATAACGTGCTTCGAGCGAACGAGCAATCACGGTGTCGTCGCGTTGACTACGTGTGCTTGTCCGCGACCGAGGAGGCGGCATAGGCGTGCGGCTTGATGCGGACGGCGAGGCCGTTGGCGATGATCATCCCGACGACCTCGTCGATCATCTCCTTCGTCTTGCCGTTCTCACCAATGTCGACGTGAATCTCCAAGTTGAACGTCAGGAAGGAAAGCGACGCCAGGCGCCGAATGAGATGCTGCGCGAGCTCGTAGGACAGCCACGCTTCCCGCCAGATCTGCTGCCTGAGGGATTGCGGTCTGCGCTCGTGCCGACGCGTCCAGTAGTACCGTCCCCCTCTCCCGACGCGATGCAGAACGATGGCACTGACGACATCCAGTCGGTCGAGCGTCGTCGACGAATCGGTCCCGATGAGCAGCTCGAAACGATCTCTCGAGCTTCCTCTCATCTCGCCGATGATGCTCTCAACGACCTCGTCGAACGTCATCTGGCCCAGATGCGGATTGAAAAACGGCTGCGAGAGCATGACCGATCCTAGCAGGTCGATCCCCGTCGATTCAACCTCGCGGAAGCCAAACCGTGAAGCGAGCGCCGCTTCCAGGGACGTTCTCGGCGCGAATCGTCCCGCCGTGCGCTTCGACCCACTGCTTGACGATCGCCAGGCCGAGTCCCGTCCCGCCGCCCCGGCTCCTCGCCGGATCGCCGCGGTAGAACCGCTCGAACAGGTGTGGCAAATCCTCCTCGGCGATCCCGGGCCCGGTGTCCGATACGGAGAACTCGATGCCTGCTCCCGCGGGAGTGATCTTGATCCGTATCTCGCCCCTGGGAGGTGTGTGTCGGAATGCATTCCCCAGAAGATTGGCAATCACTTGGCGCAGCCGCTTCGGGTCGCCTTCGAGAGTCGGCACAGGAGAGACTGCGTCAATCCGAAGCGCCGGCGGCTCGTCCAACGAGGAGACAGCCGCCTCGGCGACCTGTCGGATCAATCCTTCCAGGTCGACCGGCTCCTTCTCCAGACGAAGCTCGCCGGCCTCCGCCAGAGCGAGATCGCGCAGATCGTCGATCAGCCGCCCGAGATGGAGGGTCTCCTCGTAGATCGGCGCGATCGTCTCATCGCTCGGCTCGTACACCCCGTCGATCAACGCCTCCAGCGTCCCCTGGATGATCGTGACCGGCGTGCGCAGCTCGTGGGCGATGTCGGCCGTCATCATCTGCCGCAGCGTCTCGGAATGCCTCAGATTCTCGATCATCTGATCGAACGATTGGCCAAGCTGGCCCAGTTCGTCGTGCGAGCGAAGGTTGACGGCACCCGAGAGGTCTCCTCGGGCGATCCGCGTGGTCGCGCGTGTCAGCTTCTTCAGCGGCGAGAGGATCTGGAGGATGAGGAAAATCGACAGGATGAGCGCCAAACCGATTGCGATCCCTCCGCCGAGCATCGCCGAGCGGATCGCCGAACTGAGGAACTCGGCCTCGAGCGGATCGAGGTTCGGCCCCGCTTCGCCGACCACGAGCGTTCCCACGCGCACGCCATCCACGACGATCGGAAGACCGGTGGTCAGCTCCTCGTCCGTAAGCGGCCGGCCGATCTCCTCTTCGGAGTCCGTCGACAGGAAGATGTCGCCCTCCTCGTTGGCGATCGAGAAGATCCCGGCTACGGAAATCGTCCGGCCGATGTAAACCTCGTCTCCAATGACGATCCGCGCCTCCCGATAGAAGAGGTTGTCGACGCCGATCCACTCCCCGGTCTCACCGTAGTACCACGACAACTGCGAGCCGAGGGAGACGCCCAGATCCTCGCGCTTGCTCTGCCGGTACTCGTCGAACTGCCTCGTCACGGACTCCGCCGTTAGGAAGTAGACCAGTCCGACCGAAAGCATGATGATGACGGCAAAAGACAGGCTGAGCTTGAGCGAGAGGGGGATGTGTCGCTTCATGACCTAGGGCTCGCGAGCGAACCGATAGCCGACGCCGTGGACGGTCAGGATGTGGCGCGGGTTCTTCGGATCCTCCTCGATCTTCCTGCGCAAGTTCTTGACGTGCGTGTCGATCGTCCGGGCGAACGAGTCGTACGTGTATCCCTGAACTTCGCGGAGTAACTGGAGCCTGGTGAAGACCTGTCCCGGATGGCGCGCGAGGTAGGCGAGCAAGTCGAACTCGGTCGGTGTGAGGTCGACGTCTCGTCCGGCCACTTTCAGTTCGCGTGTCTTGAGGTCGATCTCGATGTCGCCGACCGCGATTCGCTCGACCTCCCCGCGATCCCCTTCGTACCGTCTCAGGACGGCGCGGATCCGTGCCACCAACTCGCGCGGGCTGAACGGCTTCACCACGTAGTCATCGGCACCGAGTTCGAGACCGACGACACGGTCGGCCTCCGCCGCCTTGGCGGTCAGCATGATGATCGGCACGGAGGACTTCGTGCGAATGGCGCGAGTGACCTCGATTCCGCTCTTCTTCGGAAGCATGAGGTCAAGCACGATCAGATCCGGCCCCTTCTCGTCGAACGCTTGGAGCGCGGTATCCCCGTCGAACGCGGTGTACGTCTTGAATCCCTCTCGATCAAGGTACGCCTTGACCGTTCGGACGATCATCTCCTCGTCATCGACGATCAGGATTCGTTTCATGGCGGAGCCATTATAGCCTAGGGGGTCCGTTCCCAAGAACACGCCGCCGAATCCGGCACGCCCGGTTGATCTCGTCGTGGAGTCGTCCATGCCGATCGACCGTACCGCCTCGATATGTGTCGACGGCGTCGGATTTGTGAGGTTCCCGTGTGCGAGCGATGTGGATTGTGGACGCGTCACCCGCCGACTACCATGGATGCGCACGGCGTCCAGGAGGTCATTCAGGTTCGATGAAGCGAATCCAGATCGTTTCCACCGAAGAGCACTCCGGGAAGAGCCTCCTCAGCCTGGCCCTCGGCCGTGTGCTGTTGGAACGCGGGCTCCGCATCGCGTACATGAAGCCGATCAGCTTCGAGGTCTCCTACGAGACCGGCGAGCCCGTCGACCGCGACGCCGATACGATTCGCGCGCTTCTCAACTTGGAAGACGACCTCCGCGACGTGGCTCCCGTTCCGCTCGAGGGCCCTCTGCTCCGCGAAGCGATCGAGGCGGGAGACCGAGGCTTCCGCGAGCGGATCACGGCCGCGTTCCGCCGCGTGACGCCGGAGCGAGACGTCGCGCTCATCGAAGGGCGAAGCTACTTGGGCCTCGGTGTCAGTGCCGGCCTGAGCGACTTGGATCTGGCCGAACTCCTGTCGACCGACGTGCTTCTCCTGACGCACTTCGACGGAGAGGAGGCCATCGATCGGGTGCTCTGCGCGCTCCGGCTGTTCGAGGGCGGCCCGCGCATTCTCGGCGTCGTCCTCCGCGACATTCCACTCGACCGCTCGCTGCTGCAGATCGAGGAAGTCATGGTCCCGTTTCTCGCTGACCGAGGCGGCGAAGTGCTCGGGATGATTCCGTACGATCCGACCGTCCGAGCGGTCTCTGCCAACGAAATCGCCAAGCGGCTCGGCGGGCGCGTCCTGACCACGGGAGGTCTCGAGAACGAGATACGCCACTTCGTCGTCGGGGCTCTCGAACCGGAGGAATCGATGCGGAGCTTCCGTCGAACGCCGGACCTCGCCGTCATCGCCGGCGCCGGACGGACGGAGATCCTCAACGCGGCGCTCGATGCCTCGAGCCTTCGATGCCTGATCCTCACCGGTCAGGCCCGGCCGACTCGCGAACTCATCGATCGCGCGAACGAACTCGGCGTGCCGATGATCCTCGCCGGACTCAACACGATGACGACCGCAGTGCTCTGCTCCGAGATGCTGAACCGCGTCTGGATCCGTCCTGGCCCGCGACTCGACCAAGCCGTGAGTCACGTGCGCGGCAACATCGACGTCGCCCGCATCCTGGAGAAGGCGCGGGACACGTAGGCGCAACGTCCTCCGCCGCTCGTCCTCTCTACTTCGTCTCGACGCGGTACTCGCTCGTGATCTCGGCAATGCCTCCAAGCGTCGCAGCAACGGGGCAGTACTTCTGAAGCGAGAGCTCAATGGCGCGAGCCAGCTTCTCCTCCGGGACGTCGCCTGTGACGACGTAGGTCAGATGGATCTTGGTGAACGGCCGCGGGTACTCCTCGGCCCGCGTCCCGTCGATCTCGATGCGGAAGCTCGTCGGCTCAGCCTGCATCTTGCGGAGAATCGAGACGACGTCCATCCCGGAGCATCCACCGAGCGCGCTCAGCAGGACATTGACCGGACGTGCCGCGCTGTCCTCTCCTCCGCTCTTCGGATGAGCGTCCATGACCGTTTCATGCCCGTCGTCCCCTTGTCCGATGAATCGCATCCCGCCTTCGTGCGTTACGGTGACCATGACCCCTCCCTTGGAGAATTGCATGATCGAACTATTTGGATATTTGACTTCTTGGTTACGACCGTTTACCATCCCTCCCAACGCAAGGATAAGGGAGGGACGCACCGTGGCAGAAAGAGGAGCAAGGGAGCGGTGGGTGGAGATCTTCTCCGCCCTGGCGAGTGAGCAACGGCTCCACATTGTCGAGATCCTGTCCTCAGGCAAGGTCCAGTGCCAGGAGATCCTGAAGCAGATCGACCTCAGCCAGCCCGCCGTCTCCTACCACCTCGCGAAGCTCGAACGCGCCGGCGTTTTGACCAAGGAGCGCGTCGGGACGCGAAGATGCTACAGGCTCAACGAAGATCTCAAACCGATACTCGGCCCCCTCATGAAGGAGGATGCATCGTGGAACACACAGTAACCGTGTACTCAACCCCCAGCTGCTCGTGGTGCCAGGCGGCAAAGGATCACCTACAGAACCACGGAGTCACGTTCGAAGACGTCGACGTCGCAGCGAACATGGACCGTGCGCGAGAGATGATCGAGAAGTCGGGCCAGTACGGCGTTCCCGTCCTCGACATCGACGGCGAGATCGTCGTCGGCTTCGATCGAGCGCGAATCGACTCACTGCTCGGCCTCGCGTAGTGCGGTTCCGCGGCGACTACAATCCCTTCGCCGCCCGGACCGCGTCGCGGGCGTTGACCAGTCCGCTTCCGTAGAGATTCGGAGATCCCAGACCGGTTGCCGTCTCTTCGAGGATCCGGACGGCGTCTGCCGCCGAGAGGTTCGGATTGACCGAGAGCATCAACGCGAGGACGCCGGAGACGTGCGGTGCGGCGAACGACGTCCCTGACTTCGTCGTCGCGCTGCCACCAACCGTCAGAGCGGTGATCCCCTGGCCGGGCGCGCAGAGGGCGACTTCCGGACCTTGATTGCTGAAGGATGCCAGGAAGTCCCCCTCCGCCGTCGCCGAGACGGCGAGGACTTCGTCGAATCTGCCCGGGTACATGACCTCCGTCCCTCCGAGGTTGCCAGTGATTCCGACGATGACGACGCCTCGCGCGACAGCGTCCTCCAGCGCCTCCTCGAATGACCGCGGGGGGCGCCCGTTGGCGTAGATACTCATGTTGATGATGTCGGCGCCGTTGTCGACCGCGTACTCGACCGCCTCGACGAACGCTCCCCAATCGGCCGACCGGAAGCTGTTCGACGAATCGAGGAAGCGGATGTCCATGATGCGAACGCCGGGCGCGACGCCCACGATCGGCAGATCCCCCGGCCGTGCGGCGATGATCGACGCAACGATCGTCCCGTGCGGGTGGAGAGACGATCCGGCCAACGAGTCGTTGTCGCCGTCGCGGAAATCCCAGCCGTTGACGTCGTCGACGTAGCCGTTTCGGTCATCGTCGATCCGATTCCCGGGGATCTCTCCCGGGTTCCGCCAGAGACTTTGCGAGAGCTGCTCGACGGTCCGGTCGACGCCCGAGTCGATGACCGCCACGACGACGCTTTCGTCTCCGTGACTGATCTCCCAAGCCTCCGGCGCCTCGATCCGTGTCAGGCCCCAACTGACCGGCTCCTGGTAGACCGTGAACAGGCCTTCGCCCTCTTCCACGTACAGCGGAGCGAGTGGAAGCCGGACCGGCAAGATGCGGAACCCGAGGGAGTTCGAGATGAGCGTTCCTCCCCCAAGGTCGAGCGCGACGTCGGCGAGGAAGATCCCCGTCTGCTGGAACTCCCACCGGCTGCGTGCTGACACCGCTACGACCTGGCCGGCCTCGACGGAGAAGCCGTCCACGCGGATCTGCTCGATCGGCTCACCGAACTGATTCATCAGCGTGACCGTGCCCGACGTGCCGACGAGTGACTCGTCGCCCGTGTTGGTGAAGCGGAACGACACCTCGAACGGCACGAGGCCGACCACTTCGATGTCGTGAATCCGACCCGACGCCGCGTTGGCCGGGACGGCGACTCCGGTCAAGGCGATCAGCAGAAGCCCGAGGCGACCGATCCGTCGAAGCGTCATCCACGCAGCGCGTCGAACGGGCCTCTAACCTGCGCGATCACGACGTCGATCGCGGGGGCACCCTCCTCACTCCAGCCGAGGTGAGCGATCGAGATCTCGACCGGGAAGCCAAGTTGCGACGTCACGTCCGGAACGAGCGAGCGCAGTCGGTCCGCGGCGACGGCGGCGCCCGTTGGCGGCGTCTCCGGCAGCATCGAGGCGAATCGACAATCGCCGACGCGGTAGAGGACGTCGACGTTCCGGAGGTTCCCGACCAGGAAACTCGCCGTTCGGATCAGCGCCTGATCGCGCTCGGCATCCCTCCGCTCGTCGAGGCCGAGCACGTCGATCAGAAGCAGCGACGTAGGATGCTTGTAGCGCCTCGTCTTGTTCAGCTCCCGATCGAGCTCCGCGCTTAGATGATCGAGCGTGTACGCCCCGGTCAACTCGTCGAGGACGACCAGCTTCTTCAGCTCCTGCTCGTGAGAGTGGATCACCTTGGTCATCAGGTTGAACCCGTCGACCAGCTGGCTCACCTCATCGCGTTGGTTGGTTCCCGGGATTCGGCGGAACGGCACGGCAACTTCCACGTCGTAGCGCCGCTGTGCGACGGCCCCCATCGCCTCCGCCAGCCTGCCGACCGGCCGCGTCACCAGCAGACTCAGTACGAGATAGAGCAGCCCACCGAGAAGGATCGACCCGACGATCGTCCCCAGACCGAACTGCCACGAGAGGCGAGAGATGAACGCCGCCTGTTCGGCGAGCGACATGTCCACCGCAACGACGCCGATGAGGTCGGGGCCGGAGAAGATCGGATGGTACGCGCGGAGGAACGACGTCGAGCCGGTGCGTACCGTCTCGATTTCCACCTGGCGCAGCCCGAGGAAGAACTCCTGCTCCTCGTCGGTCGAGAGGGCTCCGACGACCGTCGGATCGGTGCTGGCCACGACGAGGAATCCGCGCGCGCTGAGGCCGATCGTCGTGATGCCAACGACGGCCTCGTATCGATCGAGGAGGCGGTCGATGTCCTCGTTGAGTTCGTCGGAGTAGTAAAGGATGTACTCCTTCTCCTGGATCGACTTCGAAATCACCGAAGCGACGCTTCGCGCACGCTGCTCGTAGATCGCCGTGATCGACGTGCGCAGTGAAAGGAAGGCGAACGAATACAGCGCGCCGACCACCAGGATCACGATCGTCAGGACGAGCAGCACCAGCTTGAGGCGGAGACTCGTCCCGTACCGGACCCACGAGCGGATGCGCATCAGCCCGGAGGGATTCCGATCTCCCCTCGTCGCTTCTTCAAGTCTGGCATCCATCGGAACTCCTTTTGGTCTACCCCGTACCTCGCTGGCTCTCCAGGAACTCGCGGACGACGTCTTCCGGATCGAGGTCGAGCATGCGTACACGGCCGCTCAACCCATGCAGCGTCTCCGTCGTCAGCAGGGCCGCAAGCGTCGAGAGCAGCTCGGCCATTTCCGGATACCGCGTGAGAAGGTCCGAGCGCAGAACGAGCGTCACCGGCGTCGACTCGATCGCTCCGCGGTCGTCCGTCAAGACAGTGAACCCGGATGTCGAGAGCGTTTCCTCCAAGCTGTCGACGAGCGCGATCTCGACCGCTCCGAACTTCGCCATCGCTTCGGCCTCACTCTCCGTGCGCGCCCACGTGACCCCGGCGGTTGCCCCTTCCAACTCGTAGGCGGCAGTCAGGGCGGCGAACCGCTCGGCGCCGAACGTCTCCGCTGCGGCGAAACGAATCGCAATGTCCTCTTCCCGAGCGAGCGCGGACACCGCGCTCAACGTCGGCGCACTCAGCCGCTCCGCCAGCCCCGGAGACGCGAGCGCCGCCCATCCGATCATCGCCGGAGCGGAGATCACGTGGCGTTCGCCTTCCTCGAGGATCGCCTCGTCCCCCCACCAGATCAGGTCGACGTCCCGCGCGCGAAGCGCATCGGCAACCCGTTCTCCGTCGCCGATCCCGATGAGATCGATCACGCGGTAGCCCGCCCGCTCCAATCCAAACTGCAACACTCTCCCGAGGATTCTCTGGATGCCCGTATCCTCCGTCCCGACTGCGACTGTCCCGATCCAGGCGGATCGCTCCAGCATCACCGAGCCGAGCACGCGCGCCGCCTCCGTGCCGTCCGTGCCGTCCCCCCACCAGTTCCCAGCCGCGGAGAGAGGGATCTCGAGATCGTTGACGATGTCCTCTTCGCGATTGCCGGCGAACGCGTTGCTCGACATCCGGGGCGCCTCGACCTCGCTTGTCTGCATTGGACTTCCGATCCTGAGCGCAGTCACGGCCTCACCGAAGGCGTCGTCCACGTTCGTCTGGACGAGGCCGACGCCGTTTCGCTCGATTCGGTTGCCCTCCAGAAGGACGCCCGCCCGCGGCCGAGCCAACAGGATGCCGACGTCACCGTCTCGCACGCCGTTCGCGAGGACCTCGACGTCGCCCGAATCGACGATCAACAGGCCGGTCGCACAATCCGCTACCTCGTTCTCCGCCAACTCCGAGCCCGTCGGGCACCAGAAGAGCGCCAGCCCGGCGGTCGTCTGCGCTGTGACCGCGTTGCGCCGCAAGACGGTCCCGGAAGCCTCGGCGAGAGCGACGCCTAGTCTGCCACCGCGAATTTCGTTGTCGAGCAAGCGGTTCTCCCGGGAAGACCTCATCAAGATTCCCGCGTGGGCAGTCTCCTCGATCACGTTCCGCAGGATCCTGTTCTCGTCCGACTCGACGAGTTCGAGACCGATCGGCGTCTTGGAGATGGATGTTCCGAGCAGGAGGTTCCGGTCGCTTGCGACCAGGTGGATCGCCTCCGCTCCGCACGAGCCGACCGAGCAGTGGGACAACGTGTTCTCGCTGCTCTGATCGAACCCGATGCCGACCCCGTCGCAGGCCGAGACCGCGATTTCCGCCAGCGCGTTTCGCTCCGCCTGCCGTAGGGAGACCCCGATCGACAGGGTCGAATCGATCCAAGCACTCTGAATCGTGTTGCCCGTTGCCGCGGCGAGGTACAGGCCGACCTCGGCCTCCGAGACGTCGAGGTCTTCGAAGACGTTGTCGTTGGACGACCGGACGGCGACGCCGGTGTCGGAGCCGCCGTAGATTCTCGACGTCACGAATCGGTTTCCCGTCGAGCCCTGATCGAGAAGAAGCCCGACGCCCGATCCGAAGACCGTGAGCTGCCGAAACTCGTTCGCTTCCGATTGCAGCAGCCGGACGCCCGCGTCCGAAGCCCCTTCCACCGAGACAAACTCGAACTCGTTCCCGCTCGAAGAGACGAGCTCGATGCCGGTTCCTTCGGCACTGACCTGGAGATTCCGCAAGCGCGATCGACGGACCCCCGTGAGTTGAACCCCGATGCTTGTCTCATCGATCGAGAGATCCTCGATCACGCAATCGCTCGCTTCGATGCGGACGCCGATGCTCTCGGCCCCGAGATCGAGGCCTCGGACCGTGATCCCATCCGCGGCGACGACGAGGGCCGGCTCGCCGCCCGTGCCTCGCACGACAACACCGGCGCTCGCTCCGATCAGCGTCAGCTGAGGAACGTCGAGGCGAATCGGGCCTTCGTACGGGTCCTCCTGGCGTTCAAGGACGATGGTTGCGCCCGGCTCCGCCGCCGCGAGCGCGTCGGCGACTGTGGCCACATCTCGCGGGACGACGAGCGCGTCCGCGGGCCACGACTCCGGACTGAAGATCCCGAACGCAAGGTCGAGCAGAAACGCCGTCGCCGCTCCTGCAACAACGATAAGGACCCAGATGAGCGCCCGTTTCATTCGATCACTCTAGCACACCGACGAAGGCGCCGTCTAGACAGGATTCCACACGGCGAGATCGGCATCACATCTCGTCTACGTCCCCCGCTGAAGCTCGGCGAGAAGGCCGTCGAGCGGGCGCGGGCGGCCGATGTGAAAGCCCTGCGCGCAGTCGACGCCGATCGAACGCAAGATGTCGAGGGTCTCCTGGTCTTCGACGAACTCGGCGATCGTCTTCTTCCCGAGACCCCCGGCGAGATGAACCATCGCCATCACCAGATGCCGATCGACGGGGTCCTTCGATAGGTTCCGCACGAAGCTTCCGTCGATCTTCAGGTAGTCGACGTCGAGGTTCTTCAGCTGGTAGAAGGAGGAGAAACCCATGCCGAAGTCGTCGAGGGCGAACTCGTAGCCCTGATCACGCAAGGTACGCAGGAAATCCTTGGCAACGTGGATGTTGTAGATCGCGGCCGTCTCCGTGATCTCCATGACCAGTCGAACCGGGCCGATCACATCGAGCGCCGGCATGGTTTCGATCATCCGCAGAAGCTCGCTGTCGGTCATCGATCGAGGAGAGAGGTTGATCGCGAAGCAGAGGTCCCGGTTCTCCGGCCCGAGGCTCGACAAGATGTCGGTGACCTTCCGCAGGACCCAGCGGTCGATGTCGCCGCTCAAGCCGAACTGGTCCGCGATGTCGAGGAAGGCGCCGGGAGGAATGATGCCGCCCGCCCTGTCGAGCAGACGGATGAGAATCTCGTAGCGGATGACGGCCTCGGTCTCGAGATCGATGATCGGCTGGGCGTAGAGGACGAATCCGTCGTTCTCCAAGGCCTCTCGGAGCATCCGAAGCCAGTCGATACGCTGCTCCGGCGCATCCATCGCCGCCTCGTCGGGCGAGTAGACGCAGAACCGATTCCGCCCCTGTTCCTTCGCCCGGTACATCGCCATGTCCGCCTCGATCAGAAGCTCGGTCGGGTCCATTCCATGCTCGGGGAAGAGGACGATCCCCATGCTCGCCGTCGTCCGGATCGATTGCCCCTGGATGACGGCCGTGTGCTGTCGGATCGCATCCAGAAGCCGCGCCGCCGCGATCTGCGCCTGCATCCCATCGACGTTCGGATAGAGAATCGCGAACTCGTCGCCGCCGAGCCGCGCGAGAACGTCCGATTCGCGCACCGTCGACTTCATTCGGTGAGCGAGACTGGCGAGGAGTTCGTCTCCGACCTTGTGACCGAGCCCGTCGTTAATCTCCTTGAATCCGTCGAGATCCATCCACAGGAGCGCGCCGTACCCGGAGTAGCGCTTCGCGCGAGCAAGGTGCCGCTCGAGAATCGCGTTGAACTCACGGCGGTTGTGCAAGCCGGTCAACGGGTCGTGCGTCGCGAGGTGCAGCAACTGCTCCTCCTGTCGCTTCAGATGAGAGATGTCGGTCAGAATCCCCTCGTGATAGACGAGGTTCCCCTGCAAATCCCGGACCGCGCGCGCGTTGAGAATCGCCTCGACGAGCGGGCCGTCCTTCCCCTTGAAGGTCAACTCGAGCCCCTCGACGCGTTCCTGGTCGCGCAGGCGCCGATCGACCACGAGCGCGTCGCGCGCCGACGCGTAGTGATCCGTCAGGTTGGTTCGTCGAAGATCGTTCTCGCAGTCGTAGCCCAGCATCCTCACGAGCGCCGGATTCACCGCGAGGAACTCGCCGTCGTCCGTGCACTGGTAGATGCCGTTGTTCGCGTGCCTGATCAACTCGGCCAGCCGCAGCGCGTCAGCCTCCCCGTGACCTCCATTGCCCGTGTCGAGCGAGCGTCGACCTTCGTGTCTCACGTCCAATCTCAACCTCCCGCGGAGTCCGTCGGCTGCGAAGCCCGAAAACCTCTCCTCTTCACACAATGGAAAGCAACGCGAATCGGCCCTTAGGGCCTACACTCGAATGAGCCTCACAAGTCCATCAGCAGCTCGACGCCGATCGCCGCAAGCCAGCAGAGCAGGCTTCGCTCGATCTTGGCGTCGTAGAAGTGGAGTGCCTCCGGGCCGTGCGCCGTCGTGAACCGCCCGACGTACGCCATGATCTCGTCCCAATCGCCCGGCGGCATCCCGTCACGGATCTGCTGCGTTTTGTCGACCCGAAGCATGTCGATGACCTTCTCGATCGTGAACTCCTGCAGGTCCTCGGCCTGCTCGAAGGACACGTCCCTTCCCTCGTCGAGGAGGCTGAGGACGCCCTGAACGAACTTCCTGGCAGAACTGCGATACATCGCGATCTCCCCTTCACACATCCATTCGCCAGCGTCCACTATCGTCAGCCAACCGAGTCTGCGACAGGTCAACCTTCCCCGAACCGACGGACAGCGACTGCCCTCGGGGATCGCGAGGGTCAGATCGGCCGCCCGAGTGAACCCTCGAACCACGGAGAGCGCTTTCCTTTGCGGCGAAAGAGGATACAATCCGCCGCTGATCACCTAGGTCCGGGTACATGGCGGCTGATTCCGACCCCAGGAAGGCACAATCCGGATGGTCCCGCCGTGGGTGGCGAGATGTGGTCAAGACTGCAGGCTGTGAAGGGCAAACCGCTCGCGAGAGCGGGACGCAAAGCCACAGACCTCCATGGGCCGCACAGGCCCGGACGAAGGCCGCTGGGCTGCCAACCTCGACGGAAGCTTGGGAGGGATCATGTCTGGAGGCCATCATCGAATGGAGCGCCCCGCGCGAAGTTCAACGAATTGGCTGTTGAAGGTTGCCGCGGAGCTCCTGGTGCTCATTGTCTTCGTCTCGTTCTTCGCCACGGCCCAAAGCTGGCCGCGGTGCTTGGAAGGCTGCACGGCCAACGACGTGGAGCTCGTTGCCGTAACCGCCGAGATCGCCGGCTCGTGCACACCGGGCGGGAGCGTCGAAGCGACGCTGTGGGCGTCGCTTCGCTTCAACCGCAACAGGACGTACTGCGTCCGATTCGTCGCAGACGTGCTGATCGACGGCGACGTCGTGATCAAGGACCTCGTCTCGGATCCGTTCAACGTCCTCCGCAAGGGCACCTACTCCGACATCTACCTCGGAAGCGTGTCCCTGCCGTGCGGAAGCACGCTCGCCCTCGAGAACATCAAAGTCATGTGGTCCGTTGACAAGAAGCTCAATCCGGTCTCCAAGTGCCAGAGCGGGGCGTGCACGGACTACGGACCGGGCTCGAAGTGCACCGGCGACCAGTTCTCGAGCTACGTCATCACCCTCCCGCTCGACGCGCAGGATGATGAGGCGATGACGGCGGAGGAAACACCGATCGAAACCGCCGTTTTGGCGAACGACCTTCTCGGGCTGACGCCAACGTCGATCGTCGATGTGACCGACGGGGCCCACGGCTCGACAGAGCTCAACACGGACGGGACGATCACGTACGTCCCGGACCCGGACTTCGACGGTGTCGACGCGTACAGCTACACGATCCGGGACAGCGATGGAGCCACGGACACCGCGACCGTGATCGTCACGGTGCTCCCCGTGAGCGATCCTCCGATCGCCCACGATGACACGGCCGTCACGAGAGAGAACGCGTTCGTCAACATCGACGTCACGGAAAACGACGTCGATCCGGACGGCGCGATCGACCCGTCGACCGTGTCGATTCTCGACGAGCCCGGATTCGGATCGGTCGACGTCGATCCGGGAACCGGCGTCGTGACCTACACGCCCGACCCGAACGCGTGCGGCATCGATGAGTTCACGTACGTCGTCACGGACTACGACGACGACGTGTCGAACGAGGCGACCGTCACCGTAGACGTCGTCTGCAACGAGCCTCCGACGGCGTTTGACGACAGTGCGTCGACGGACGAGAACACCTCGGTTGGGATCAACGTCATCGGCAATGACTTCGATCCGGATGGCGAGATCGACCCCGCGACAATCCAGATCACGCAGCAGCCGGGGCTCGGAGAGCTGAGCGTGCACCCGTCGACCGGCATCATCACCTACACGCCCGACTCCGGGGCATGCGGCGCCGACAACTTCGCCTACACCGTGGCCGACAACGACGGGGCGACCTCGAATGAGGCGACCGTCACCGTCGACGTCATGTGCGACGATCCGCCGCTGGCCCTCGACGATCTGTACACGGTGGTCGAGGGCGGGACGCTCGAGGTCAACGATCCCGGCGTCCTCTCCAACGACGTCACCAGTCCGTGGGAGCCTCTGACGGCGATCCTCGTCTCGGACGTGTCTCACGGGACTCTCTCTCTGAACGCGGACGGCTCGTTCACCTACGTCCACGACGGAAGCGAGACCACGAGCGACAGCTTCACCTACCGTGCCTTCGATGGAACGGACGATTCCAACACGGCGACCGTCAGCATCGCCGTGACCCCGACGAACGATCCGCCGTACGCCTCGGATGACGAGGACCGAACGGACGAGGACGTGTCCGTCACGATCGACGTCCTCGCGAACGACGGCGACATCGACGGCGATTCGCTGTTCGTCGACTGGGTCGGATCCCCGTCGAACGGTTCGGTGACCAACGACGGGTCCGACGTGACGTACACGCCGGATCCCGACTTCCACGGCGTCGACACCTTCCAATACACGGCGTCCGACGGCCGCGGCGGAACGGCGACGGCCACGGTGACCGTGATCGTCGATCCGGTCAACGATCCGCCAATTGCGCAAGCCGACAGCGCACACACGGACGAAGACACGCCGGTCGACATCTCCGTCCTTCCGAACGACAGCGACCCCGACGGCGACGCGCTGATGCTCCAGTCGGTCACGCAGCCCGCGAGCGGTTCCGCGACGATCGTGGGTGATGAAGTCCGATACGTACCGGATCCCAATTTCCACGGCATCGACACGTTCACCTATACGATTCGAGACGGGGCGGGGGCAACGTCAACCGCCACGGTCACCGTCACCGTGGCCTCCGCCAACGACGCGCCAGCCGCTCTCGACGACGAGGACGAGACCGACGAGGACACGCCGGTCATCGTCGACGTTCTCGCCAACGACTCCGATCCCGACGGAGACCCTCTCTTCGTCGAGGCCGTCTCGCAGCCCGCCAACGGAATCGTTGTGAACAACGGAACGGACGTCCTCTACACGCCTGATGCCAACTTCCACGGGGTCGACACGTTCACCTACACCGCGTGCGACGGCAATGGATGCACGATGGACGCCACCGTCACCGTCACGGTCTATCCGGTGAACGATCCGCCGGTCGCCCAGGACGACAGCGGCGCGACGAGCGAAGATGTGCCGGTCGTCATCGACGTCCTCGCCAACGACTCCGACCCGGACGGAGACAGCCTGGTCGTTCAATCGGTGACACAGCCCGCGCACGGCGCGGTCACGTTCGGCGCAGGAGATCTCACCTACGTACCGGACGGCGATTTCTACGGCGTCGACACGTTCACCTACACGATCGCAGACAGCGAAGGCACCGAGGCGACGGCGACCGTCACCGTGTCTGTGTCGTCGGTCAACGATCCGCCGGTTGCTGCATATGACGCCGAGGAGACCGAGGAAGAGACGCCGGTCAGGATCGACGTCCTCGCGAACGACTCCGACGCGGACGGTGACGATCTCGATGTGCAAACCGTGACTCAGCCGTCGCACGGCTCGGTGGCGAACGACGGCACGAGCGTCGTCTACACACCCGAGCCGGATTTCCACGGGACCGACACGTTCAGCTACACGATCTCCGACGGACGCGGAGGAACCGACACGGCGACCGTCGAAGTCACGGTACGTTCCGTCAACGACGGGCCGGTCGCCCAAGACGACAGCGGCGGGACCGACGAGGACGTGCCGGTGACGGTCGACGTTCTCGCCAACGACTCCGATCCTGACGGTGACGATCTCGTCATCGACTCGATCACACAGCCGTCGAACGGTTCGGCCGTGCACGACGGATCGGACGTCGTCTACACGCCCGATCCCGGCTTCAACGGATCGGACACGTTTACGTACACGATCAGTGACGGAAACGGGGGAACCGACACGGCCACCGTCACGATCTCGATCGGCGCCGTCAACGATCCGCCGACGGCCGTCGACGATGCCGACGCGACCGATGAAGACACCCCGGTGACGGTCAACGTCCTCGGGAACGACTCCGATCCTGACGGTGACGATCTCGTCATCCAGTCGGTCACGCAGCCGGGAAGCGGCTCCGTCGCCAACAACGGGAGCGGCGTCGTCTACACGCCGGCCCCGAACTTCCACGGCACCGACACGTTCAGCTACACGGTCTCCGACGGGAACGGAGGAACCGAAACGGCAACCGTCGTCGTGACGGTCCGTTCCGTCAACGACGAACCGGTCGCCCAGGATGACAGCGGCGCGACCGACGAGGACGTGCCGGTGACGATCGACGTTCTCGCCAACGACTCCGATCCGGATGGCGACGACCTCGTCATCGCTTCGGTCACGCAGCCGTCGAACGGCTCGGCCGCCATCGGTGCAGGCGGCATCACGTACACGCCGGACCCTGGCTTCAACGGCTCGGACACGTTTACGTACTCAATCTCCGACGGGAACGGAGGAAGCGACACGGCCGCGGTCACGGTCTCCGTCGGCGCGGTCAACGATCCGCCGACGGCCGTCGACGATGCCCGCTCGACCGACGAAGACACGGCAGTGACGGTCGACGTTCTCGGCAATGACTCCGACCCGGACGGCGACAGCCTCACCGTCCTGTCGGTCAGTCAGCCGTCCAACGGGTCCGCGACCGTCGCTGGCGACAGCGTGACCTACACGCCCGACACGGACTTCCACGGCGTCGACGCCTTCACGTACACCGTGTCCGACGGAAACGGCGGAACCGACGCGGCCCTCGTCACGATCACGGTCGAGCCGACGAACGATCCGCCGGTCGCCCAGGACGACAGCGGCGCGACGCAGGAGTCGGTCCCGGTGTCGGTCGACGTTCTCGTCAACGATTCGGACCCGGACGGTGACAGCCTGACGATCGAGTCGGTCACACAGCCGTCGAGCGGATCGGCCGCGATCGACGGGAACAGCGTCACGTACACGCCGGCTCCCGGCTTCAACGGTTCGGATACGTTCACCTACACCATTGGAGACGGGGCGGGCGGAACCAGCACGGCCACGGTGGTCGTCGCCGTCGCCGTCGTCAACGGCCCGCCGATTGCACTCGATGACGTCTCCTCCACGGTCGAGGATGCGCCGGTCACGGTTCGCGTCCTTCCGAACGACAGCGATCCCGACGGAGACAGCTTGAGCATCCAATCCGTGACGCAGCCCGAGCACGGAACGGCCGTTCCGAGCGGAACGAGCATCCTGTACACGCCGTCCCCCAACTACTCGGGACCTGACGCGTTCACGTACACGATCTCCGACGGAAACGGCGGAACCGCGACGGCCACGGTGGTCATCGACGTGGTGCCTGCGAACGACCCGCCGTCGGCTCAGGGAGACATTCAGACCACAACTGAGGACTCGTCCGTCACCGTCGCCGTCCTGTCGAATGACAGCGATCCGGACGGCGACCCGCTCGTCGTGGAGTCGATCGGACAGCCCGCACACGGCACGGTTGTGAACAACGGAGACTCCATTGAGTACACGCCAGACGCCGGGTTCAGCGGGGTCGATACGTTCACGTACGTGACGTCCGACGGTCAGGGCGGAACGGACACGGCCGTCGTCACCGTCGTCGTCGGGACGTTGAACGACCCGCCGTCGGCTCAGGACGACAGCGCGTCGACGAACGAAGACACGTTGGTCAGCATCCCGGTCCTCGAGAACGACCAGGACCCGGACGGAGACTTCCTGCTCGTCGAGACGTTCTCCCAAGCCGCCAACGGCACCGTCCTTAACACACGCACCGGCGTTTCGTACATCCCGAATCCGGGGTTCCAGGGCCTCGACACGTTCACGTATACCGTCTCGGATGGCAACGGCGGCACGGACACCGCGACTGTCACGGTGTCCGTCGCGGCGGTGAACGATCCGCCGAACGCAGCGGACGACACATCGAATACGGATGAAGGCGTGGCCGTCGAAATCCCGATTCTGCTCAACGACACGGATCCGGACGGCGACCCGCTGACGATTCAATCCGTCATCGGATCGGAGAACGGAACCGTGCGTAACCTCGGAGACGCCATCGAGTACACCCCGAGCCCGGACTTCAACGGCGTCGATCAGTTCTCCTACGTCGTCACCGACGGCCAAGGAGGGACGGACACAGCCACGGTCTACGTCGCCGTCGCCGGCACGAACGACCCGCCGATCGCTCAGGACGACAGCGCCTCGACGAGCTCAGCGGCGCCCGTCACGATTCCCGTTCTCAGTAATGATTCGGATCCGGACGGCGACCCCATCGCCATCGAGTCCGCGAGCACGCCCGCCGGCGGTGATGTCCGGATCGACGGCGGGAACCTCGTCTACACGCCGCGGGACGGATACGTTGGAACCGACAGGTTCACGTACACGATCACCGATGCGCTGGGCGGGTCAGATCAGGCGACGGTCACCATCGGTGTGACCGCCGGCGGTCAGGGTGGAGCGATCGAAGCCACGGCGTGTGAAGGCGCCGTCATCATCAGCGAGATCGCTTGGGCAGGGACCTCCGCGGATCCTCGCGACGAGTGGATCGAGCTTCGGAACCTGGGCACGTCGCCGGTCGACCTGTCGGGATGGACGCTGCAGTGGCGCCCGACACGCGCCCAAGAGGCCGAGGATCAAGTTTGGAAGCAACTTGACCTCTCCGGTGTGCTCGCCGGCGCACAGACGGCGGCCTGCGACGAACTGGCCGACGCAACGTCATCGGCCCTCGAAATCTCCAAGGGCGACGGGATCGCGTGGACGGTCACCGGGAGCGCGAATCTCGAGGAGGACGGCTACTTCATCCTGGAGAGGCGCCACGACGACACCATCGCCGACAGCCGCGCCGACGTCGTCTACGACACGGCGGCAAATCTCGTCTACGAGTTCTCCGACGGAGGCGACATCGTGATGCTGCTCGACCCATCCCGCGATGTCGTGAGCACGGCCAACGCACCGAACCTCGGCCGCTCTGGCTGGGTTGCGGGAAGCGCCGTCACCTACGGCACGATGGAGAGGATCGACCCGCTCGGGCCGGACGTCTCGTCGAACTGGCACACGAACCTTGGCATCGTTGCCGGAGGGAAGGACGCCGACGGGCAGCTGCTCCGGGCGACGCCGAGAAGCGAGAACTCGCCGGCACTCGAAAGCCTGTCTGCGTACGCGGCCGTCGAGCCCACATCGATCCAGCGTGGCGAGACGGCGAAGGTGAGCTTCGCCCTCACCCGTCAGGATCGCCGATACACTGGGTGGCCGTGGATCAGCGTGTCCCGGCCCGGTTTCGCCGGTGTGGGCGGCTCCGTCGATCTTTCGCAGTACTCGTTCGCCGGTCAACACACGAGCAGCAGCGAGTACACCCTCGACATCGGAACGACCGATCTCGCCCCCGGGGCGTACACGTTCCTCATCATCTACGGAGAAGGGGATGCGCTCCTCGTCCCGATTCATCTGACGCCATAGCAGTCTCACGCGCGTTCTTCGCGAGGCGGGCGGACACCGTCCGTCCGTCTCGCAAGATCCTGCCCCAATGAAGGTGCACCTCCCGGAATCTCCGAGTACCCTGTATCCTGTCCGAGATGACGGCGCGCGCCGCGCGTGCATCGCTCGCCGCGACACGGCCGCAGGGAGGCGCATCCATGCAGACAATCGGCATCCGCAGAGGGCTCGTCCTGGCCTTGCTTCTCGTCCTCGGAGCCCTGTTCACGTGCAAAGCGGATCTCGCGCTTCGCGTGTATGACAACGGCAGCAGCTCGGACGACGACGTCGCCCGTGTCTGGGTCGACGGGCAAGATCTGGGAAGAATCGACGTTCACCCCGGAGGGACGAACGAGCGCACGTGGACCCTCGACCTGTCTGACTCGGAGACGCACACGCTTCGGATCGAGTTCGTCGAGGACGTGGACGCGGTCGACCTCTGCGACGAGCACAGCGGAACGTTCGGCATCGAGTTCGGTGCGGGCGGCGCGGGGGCGGGCGACGACGTCGTCTCCGTCCGACGCGGCACGAGCGTCGATCTCCCGGTGCTCGCCAACGACCTTGCGATCGCATTCGACACCCCGTCGACCGGCACGATTCCTTGCCCCAGCGAGGGACCCGCGGCGACGCGCAGCTGTCGGTGCCTCGCGGCGCGAACCCAGTTCGAGACGACATTTCGGATCTCGAGCGGTTCGATGACCCTGGAGCGGATCGTCAGCGAGCCGCAGCGAGGGACGGCCGAGATCGTCGGTGAACTCATCCGCTACACGGCGGACCCGCGCGCATGCGGTGAGGACATGTTCGTCTATGAAGCTGCGGGGCCGGACGGAAGCCTCGGAACAGCGACCGTCACCGTCACGATCGACGCGCCGGAGTTCGCCGTGATCGACGACGCCGTCGAGACCCCGGCCGGACGGTCGGTCGAGATCGACGTCCTAGCAAACGACGGCGACCCGACGCTGACCATCACGGCCGTCGGCGCGGCGGAGCACGGGTCGATCTGCATCGCCGGAGACCGGATCTGCTATACGCCGGACGCCGATCATCGCGGATCGGATCGGTTTTCGTACACCGTCGAGGACCCTTGCGAACGGACGCAGACGGGCTGGGTCGAGGTCGACGTGATTCGAGCGAACCTCCCTCCCACCGCCGACGCCGGCGGACCGTACCAAGGCATCGTTGGCGATCCCATCGAGCTCTCCGCGGCGCGGAGCGCCGATCCGAATCCAGGGGATCGTCTCGAGTTTCGCTGGGACCTAGACGATGACGGTCAATTCGATACCGAGTGGTCCGACAATCCGACCCTCACGACGACGTACGACGCACCGTACGTAGGACGCGCGATTGTGGAAGCGCGAGACGTCTTCGGCGGGCAGCCGGCCGGAGCGACGGCGCGCGGAAGTGCGCTCGTCCGGATCGATCCGCCGCAATCGATTCAGGTCCTCGTGTTCGAAGATCTCGATGGAGACGGCGCATGGGCGGAGGGCGAACCGGGGCTCCCCGGCGTGGACGTCGCACTCGCCGACGAAGTTCGGACGACGTCGGCCGACGGACGCATCACGTTCGAACTCGAGGCGGGGCTGTGGGCGGTTGCGCTGACTGAGGAGTCCGTCCTGGCTCTGGAGGCCCGCCCGTTCCTGCTTCCGGCCAAAGAGTGGATCCAGTGGCTCGGCCGCGGCGAGAACATGCTCGTTGCCTTCCCCGTCCTGGCACCGTTTGCCGAGCTGACAGGCGTCGTCTTCGACGATGCGAACGACAACGGGACGCTCGACGAAGGGGAGGGACCGGTTGCCGGAATCACGGTCGCGCTCGACGGCGGAACACCGGTCACCACCGACGCTTCAGGCGGATTCCGATTCGAGAACGTCTCCTTCGGCTCTCACGAGGTATACGTCACGCCTGGCGGGTCGGCCGACGCCCCGGCCCTCCGGCTCCCGTTTACGCTTTCCAGGAAGAAGGAAGCGAAGATCGCCGTGCCCTGGCCGGGGGAGCTGTAAGTCGAATCCCAGCACCAGAGAGATCGGCTTCCTTCGACACACCGGATGGCTCTCGCCCGCACGATTGCCGCCCCAAGGCCCAACCAGCTGCGTGATCTCTATCACAGATTGGAACAGGGTTTCGTGCTACGATGATGCCTGGGTGGACGGGGTCAAGGAGGCGCCATGACAGGGCGGGCGGTTTGGCGGGTCCTCAATCCAGGGAGGCGGTTTCGCGGTTGCACGATTCGCTGCGACCGGCCATCTGCGCCAGTATGCCAGGGCTCGCCTGTCCGTTCGAAGTTCGAGGAAGCAGCCTCCACGGATCTCCCGTCCCCCGGCCATTCAAGACGCTCGGAGGCCGTGTTCTCCAGGGTGGTTCGAGCACATCGCTCGATCAGCTTTCGTTCCTGTGAGACTGGCTCGATTCGCGGCGTTTACCCAGGCCAACCCGTCAGTCTGGTCCGCTGCCGGCCCGGCCTCCGAGCTCACCTTCGAATCGCCATTCCAGAGTCGTAGATCACCATGGCGTGCTTGGCTTCGCCTTCGGCCACGAAAAAACAGACAGCGCGACGGCCGTAGGTACGGCGGGTGCCCGCGAGCGACCGTCACGCGGACCTACTCACCTCTAGAGAGGAGAATCCGCACGACGTTCTTCACCCAGTAGCTCCCCGCCGACACGACGCCGTACGCTTCGTTGCTCACGCGCCCTGTCTCCGGGAGAACGGCGATTCTCGGTCCGTCGCTCCAATCGGGAACCTCTTCTCCGTCGAACGCGTACGCGAGGATCATCGGGAAGGCGTCGTCCTCGACGCGGGCGCGCTCGATGACGATCTGATAGCCATCTTTCGCGACGACGCGGATCGACGTGTAGACCGCGTCCCGGTCAATCAGATCGGCCAGCCGAACGCCTGTGTAGAGCCCCTCGTCACGCCAGTTGTCGTACTGGTTCTGGTAGATGCCGTGCCGCGAGAGCTGGGGGAGATCCTTCATCTCGGCAAGCGAGACAGTCCTTTCGCTTCCGTCGAGCACGACGATCGTGATCGTCGGCCCGGTCTCCGTCGGACCGATGCGGAGGAAGGCGGCCACGACGATCCACAGAACGAGAACGGCCCAACCGGCGCGATAGAGCCAGCGGACGGTGACCTCTCGGGACGCGCGTCCTACGACCATCCGAACCTCCTTGAGAGAACGGCCGCCGCAACCAACGAAGACGCCAGGAGAGCGGCGACGGTGTCTTCGACGCGCCACCGCTCGACGACGGCTGACGAGCGCCTCCGGTGAAGGCCGAAGGCGCGTCCCTTCATCGACATCGCGATCGAGTCGACGCGGATCAGACCGGAGACGAGGACGGGAACGAACGTGAACCGGACCGCTCGCCGGATCCCGGCGAGGCTGCGCACCGACGTTCGAATGCCTCGGATCCGCTGCGCTTCGCGGACCGTTCGGAGTTCGCTGCGGAAGAACGGGACGAACCGAAGGGCGAGGATGAACGCGTAGCCGTATCGGTACGGAACGCCAACGCGGATGAACAGATGCGCGAGACGATCCGGGTCGGTTACGGTCACGAAAAGGAAACTCGACGTCAGGATCAGGAGGAAGCGGAGCGCCATCCCCGCTCCGGCGAGGAGTCCCCGATCTGTGATGCGAAGCGGCGTCTCGAGAAGCGCCGTCCCCGATCGGACGGATAGCGCCTGAGCGACGAAGAGCAACAGCGCGAAAAGGAGAACGAAGCGAAGGCTTCCCAGGAATGTGCGAGGCGATTCGTCCGAGAGAAGCACGAGAACGCCTACCAGGCCAAGTGCGCCGAGCTTCATGAGAACGCTCGGCGACGCGAGTCCGACAGTGACGAACCCGGCCAGAATCAGGAGGTTCCCCGCCGGACCGACGCGGTGGAGGCCTCGATTCCCGTGTCTGTACTCGGGGCGCCGTTTCACGACGGTCCTCCCTCCCAGTACTCGGGCGTGAATGCGGCCTCTCCGATCTCACGCAGGCCTGCAAACACCGCACTCGGCGACCCGTCGACCGGTTCCTCGCCGAGGTAGAGGATCCGGTCGCAGAGGCCGGCAAGGAGCGGAACGTCGTGCGAGACGAGAACGATCGCAGCGCCCCGATCCCGCGCATCGATGATCCGCCCGATCATCCAAGCGACGTTGTGTCGATCCTGCCCGATGAACGGCTCATCGAGGAGGAGAAGGTCCGGCTCGGTCCGGAGCGCGGTCGACACGGTCAGCCGCCGCTGCTCACCGAGGCTGAGCGAGAACGGCGCCGCGTCGGCGAGCCCGGAGAGACGCGCCTCCTCGAGGACTCCCGCGCACTGCGCGTCGTCGAGACGCCCGTCGATCTCGAGCTCGCGGCGAACCGTCCGCTCGAAGATCTGCTGATGTGGATGCTGGAAGACCATGCCAACTCGCATCCCGTCCGGCCGCTCGATCGTCCCGGCCTCCGGTCGCTCGAGGCCGGCCAGCAAGCGCAGAAGCGTCGTCTTGCCACATCCGTTCGCGCCGATGACGCCGAGAATCTCGCCGCGGTGAATGGAGAGCGACAACCCATCGAGTACGCGACGTGCGCCGTAGCTGACTCGAACGCTGCGCGCAGACACTCCGATCGGCGACCCACTCGTTCGGTGCGGCGCCTTCGACTCGTATCGCCCGCGGAGTCCGAGCTCGACCAGGTCCTCGTGCCGTCGCGTCGTCTTTCGAAGAACGACGCGCCCGCCGTCCATCACCCAGAGGCGCGGCCCGTGGGGGAGGAGAGGGGCGAGCCGATGCTCGATGACGAGAAGCGTCCGCCCCTCTCTCTCTCGGAGGGAGGCGAGGGTGTCGAAGATCCCCTTCGCCCCAGGTGGATCCAGGTTCGCCGTCGGTTCGTCGAGGACGAGAATCTCCGGCTCCATCGCGAGGATCGATGCGATGGCCAGCCGCTGCTTCTCCCCGCCGGAGAGCGATGGCGTCTCCCGCTCGACGAGATGCTCGATCCCAGCGATCCGAAGGGCCCGATCGACGCGACGTTCGATCTCCGCCGGGGGCAGGCAGAGGTTCTCCGGACCGAATGCCACCTCTTGGCGCACGCGGAGCGTGCAGATCTGAGCGTCCGGATCCTGCTGGATCAGCCCGACCCGCGTCGCGGTGCGTGCCGGGTCGGCGTGCATCGTGGAGAGGCCGCCAACCCGCACGTCACCGCACACCTCGGCGGGAACGAGTGAAGGAATGAACCCGGCGAGGACTCTTGCGAGCGTCGTCTTGCCGCAACCCGAGGGGCCGGTGATCGCAATGACCTCTCCACGCTCGATCGGCTCCGTCACGTTGAGGACCGCCGGTCGGACCCGATCCGGGAATCGAACCGTCAGTCCGTCGAAGTCGATCTGAGCGCGTGTACCGTCGGCGCTCGCCCGATTACTCGACGACAAGACGCGTCACCCGCCTGACCCACGATCCGCCGTCGTAGTTCGCGGCAACGAGCCGCAAACGTCCGTCCTCCAGAATGAGGATCATCTCCGGATCGGCCATGACCTCGGCAAGGTCGAAACTGGCCTCGTACCCGTCGTCCGCTATCACGCGGAGCGTTCGGGCGTCTTCGGTCGGCGCAGCACGCTCGAGGAGTCGCCGCAGCGGAATCCCGGTGTAGTCCTGCGCCGGGACCGCCGTGACCGAACCGCGAAGCTCCGCGTTAATCGCCACCAACTCCTCATCCCAAGCCTCATACCGGAACGTCTGCGGAGACTCGACGGCGCCGGCGATCTGAACCTCGCCGGGAGACGCAAACGGGTCGTAGATCGTGACGTAGTAGGTCACGCCGCCGGCGAGGAAGGCCATCACGACGAGCCCGGTCACGATGTCGCGAAACCGTACGAGCCGCGTGCGCTTCGCGGGCACGTCGGCTCCCGCCGAGCGCGACAGAAGCTTCGACGTCGAGAGAAGGCGATGGAGATCCCACGCCAGATAGCCGCCTAGCAGAGCGCCGGAGACAGCGGACAGACCGGCCATCACCAGGATGAAGCCGGGCGACACGCGGGAGAAGTAGATCGCCTGAAAGGCGAATACGTTCGACGCCGACGCGACCGCACCGACGAGCATCACGAGAGGCAGGCGCGCGCGCCGGGCCATGCCCATCCCGAGGTCGACGAGCAGCCCCTCGATGAACGACACGAGGACGATGACCACACCGTGCGTCCCGCCCGACAGGAACTCGACGAGCCCCTTGATCGCACCGGTCATCGTCCCGGCGCCGAAGCGACCGAGGACGATCCGCGCGAGAAGGGGCCAGACGATGTGAAGGCCCGCAATCAGCTGTCCCGCGCCGAACGGAACGCCGAACAGCCGATTGATCAGGTTGCCCAGGTAGCCGACGTAGGTCGAGAGGACGCCGCCGACCGCGGCGAGGAGCGCAACGAGGACGATCCCTCGTACGTCGAGACGCTCCCTACGCGGTCGGCGATCGTCTTCCATCGGCGCTAGAGGTCGACGTGGATCTCAACGAGGAACTTCACGGATTTCAGTCGCGCATCCTCGGGCAGCTCGACCGAGTCGTCGTAGACGAATCGCATGTAGCCGCTCGACTCGGAATCGAGGAAGACGCCGTCCATCTTGAACGCAACGATGAACCGGTCGTCTTGCGCAATCCACGAGGAGAGCGCCGTCTGCGCGTAGCCGTCCGACGCGACAAGCTCGATCGCGTAGTCGCCTTCGGCGAGGGTGCCGTCGAAGTCCTCGTCGTTGTAGTGGATCCCGTCTTCCGGAAGAGGGAAGACGCCATCGTCGACGTACGCGACCAGCCGCCAGAGCGGGAGACCTGTGTACGTGTGCGTCTCTCCTTTGCTCGTCACGTTGACCGTCGCCGTGTGGCACGGGCAGCCGACGCCCGCCTCCAACTCCGCACGCTCGAACGTCCGGTCGACCGCTCCGGTAACGACGAGTGAGTACGACTCGTAGACGCCGAGAAGCTCGATCCGCTCGACCATCCTCGCCGAGAGAGAGCTGGTGAAGTGCGGATTGTCCTCACCGACCATGACGATCCGAAGCGGGCCCGGGTCGAGCGGCATGAGCTCCCCGCTCTCCATGAACGCGAGGATCCACGTGCCTTCACTCGTGTCCGCGAGAAGCTCGACGGCGTAGTTCATCGAATAGCCGTCGCTCGCCGTCACGCGGACCGTCGAGTCAAGCGCGGCGTTCCCGATCAGATCGGTGAGAGCGACGCCTGTGTAGGTCGCGGTGTAGTCGACGCCCGCCGAATTGGTGAAGGTGCCCTGCGCAGTGATCACGTCGAGATCCTGGAGGTCCGCGAGCGTGTACGTCAAGCTGTCGTCTCCCTTGACCAAGGTGAGCAGGACGTCCGTCGCATCGGCGACCTCGCCAGCGGAATCGCCGGAGCCCTCGCTTGCAGTCTCCCCCTCGAACAGCGTCATGAAGTCGCCGTCGTAGTCGACGACGAGGAACTCGACGTTCTTGACCATCATGCCCGTGGTCGAAGGGGTCTCGCCGAAGTAGTGCGAGAGATCCGCGCCGAACGCAGCGAGCATGTCGTCGTTGCTGAACCGCTCGTCTTCGGGAAGGAAGACAAACATCGGCGCGTCCTCCCAGTCCTCGCCCTCGCCCTCCTTCGTCGTCGCGAGGATCGCCGAGCCGGCGTCGGTCTCACCGTACACGACGGCCTTCGGGAGCGTCTTCGACCATCCGTCCCCGGCGACGATGCTCAGCGTCTCCCCGTCCTCGAGTCCGCCCGCCACCTCGACGATCGCCAGCAGCGAGGGCCCGGAGTAGCCGTTCTCACCCTTCCAGTTCTCATCGCCCGGATCCATTACAGGCCCCTGATACGCGACTGTACCCGACTCGACCGCGAAAGCAGCCAGGTCGATCGTCGTGGCTTCTCCTCCTCGGTAGAACGTGACCGTTCCTCCCAGGGCGGCGGTCCCCACAATGGCCATGACCAGAA